>Ga0209553_1000330_pt1 | contig 24813 bp, 19 predicted proteins | sample LauGreFBDMM110DN_2_FD_188217 | JGI IMG/M metagenome (GOLD analysis project Ga0209553, IMG submission 188217) | Freshwater lake microbial communities from Lake Michigan, USA - Fa13.BD.MM110.DN (SPAdes) (version 2) | ecosystem: Environmental > Aquatic > Freshwater > Lake | place: Lake Michigan...
GTCGTCACGCTCAACGGTGTGGAAGTGCACCGCAATGAGATTGAGCGCAGCGTTGCGCCTGATAGTGATCGCGTCAAACTCAAACTGCAGAAGGGCGCCAACGCACTCGTCTGCAAAGTCGTGAACACAGGTGGTCAAGGCAGTTTCTATCACCGCGCGGTGGAGGATTCCTCCGACCTCGCACCTGCAGCACTCGCCTTCGCACTTCCAGCAGGCAGCGCCAGTGCAAGCGCGCTGCATGCAGCCGATCGTGCGTGGCGCACCAAGCATTCGCCGCGATACCTCGCACTCAACAACGAACTCAGCACACTTGAAACGCAACTCGGTGCACTTCGCGCGAACAGTCCTCGCACGATGGTGATGCAAGAACGCATGAAGCCGAAGGACACATTCGTCCTCATGCGTGGCATGTACGACCAGCCAGATCCCACGCGCCGCGTCGCTCGCGCAGTGCCTCGTGCACTCGGAGCACTTTCGAGCGAAGCGCCACAGAATCGCCTCGGACTCGCGCAGTGGCTGATGTCTGCGCAGAATCCGCTCACCGCGCGTGTCACCGTGAATCGGCTCTGGTCGCAATTCTTTGGACAGGGAATCGTGCGCACCGTCGAAGACTTTGGCTTCCAAGGTGATTGGCCCACGCACCCTGAACTGCTCGATTGGCTCGCGGTCGATTTTAGAGAGAGTGGTTGGAATGTCGACGCGCTGGTGAAGACGATCGTCACGAGCGCTACCTATCGACAGTCATCGAAACGACGCACCGACATTGCCTCGCTCGATCCTGACAATCGTCTCCTTGGCTGGTACCCACGCGTACGGCTTGGTGCTGAGCAGATTCGCGATCAAGCGTTGTTTGTCAGCGGACTCTTGCTCGAGCGCGCAGGTGGTGAGAGCGTGAAGCCGTATCAGCCAAGCGGCTTGTGGGAAGAGGTGTCGATGCAAGGTTCGAACACGCGTTCGTACATGGAAGGTGGCGACGATGATCAGTATCGACGCAGCCTCTATACATACTGGAAGCGCGCAGTTCCGCCACCGACGATGTTGACTCTCGATGCGCCCACGCGTGAGTTCTGCACCACACGGCGCATGACGACGAACACACCACTGCAAGCGCTCGTATTGTGGAATGATCCGCAGTTCGTAGAAGCAGCGTGTGCTGCGGCGGCTCGATCGCTTGAGGCACAGTCTTCCGATGATTTGCATCGCATCGACACGATGGTTCGATCGATTACGGGCTCAACACCTAACTCTCCTGCGAAGAAAGCGCTTGCCGAAGCACTTGTCGCATTCCGAACGCGCTACGAAAGTGCGCCCGAGGACGCGAAAGCACTCGTCACTGCTGGCGGTTCTCCGCTTCCGACCGGAATTCCACTTGCCGAACTCGCCGCGTGGACCATGCTTGCAAACACGGTGCTCGCGAGCGACGCGGCGATCGTGAAAGACTGACGCCTCACTATGCCCGCCAATCCACAACACCGCGAAGGCCCGTTCGATCCGCTCGAGGGGTATCTCTTGAACCTCACGCGTCGGCGATTCTTCGGCGCGTTGTCGAACGGGATTGCTGCGGGAATCGGTGGTGCTGCACTCAGCACGCTGCTCAATTCGAACAACGCGCACGGCATGTTCGCGCCGCCGCCGATGGACGCACCTCAACTTCCACACCTCACAAACTTCGCGCCCAAAGCGAAGCGCGTGATCTATCTGCACATGGAGGGTGCTCCGAGCCAACTCGATCTCTACGATCACAAACCGAAACTCGTCGATCGTTTTAACGAAGATCTTCCTGACTCGATTCGAAACGGTCAGCGCATCACGACGATGACGAGCGGGCAGACTCGCTTTCCTGTTGCGCCCTCGATGTTCCGCTTCGATCGTTACGACAACAATGAGGATGGACTCTGGCTCAGCGAGCTGCTCCCGCACACCGGAAGCATCGCGAAAGAATTGTGCGTGATCAAATCGCTGCACACAGATGCGATCAACCACGAGCCCGGAATCACCTTCTTTCAAACGGGTTCCGAGCAACCAGGTCGACCGAGCTTTGGCAGTTGGATGAGCTACGGCCTCGGCTCGATGAACGACAGCCTGCCGAGTTTCGTCGTAATGATCACGCAGGGGGTGGGCAACATGCAAGCGCTCTCCGCACGCTTCTGGGGTAGTGGTTTCTTGCCGAGTGAACACCAAGGATGCAAGTTGCGTTCAGGCGCGGATCCAGTGCTCTATCTCAATGATCCAGCAGGCGTTTCGAGAAGCGATCGACGCAAGATGCTCGACACCGTGCAAGCGATGAACGCGAGCGAGTTTGAAGCGAGCCTCGATCCTGAAGTGCAGACTCGAATCGCGCAGTACGAAATGGCGTATCGCATGCAGATGAGCGTGCCCGAACTCACCGACTTCAGCACCGAGAGCAAAGAGACGCTCGAGATGTACGGACCGGAAGTGCATAGGCCTGGAAGTTTCGCCGCCAATTGTCTTCTCGCGCGCCGACTCGCTGAGCGTGGCGTGCGATTCGTGCAACTCTACATGCGCGGTTGGGATCAACACGGCAATCTCCCTGGAGAGATTCGCGGGCAAACGATGGCGGTGGATCAAGCGCAAGCAGCACTCGTCAAAGATCTCAAGCGACTCGGATTGCTTGAAGACACGCTCGTATTGTGGAGCGGAGAGTTTGGTCGCACTGTCTACAGTCAAGGGCAACTTTCCCGCACGAACTACGGTCGCGATCATCATCCTCGCTGCTTCAGCGCATGGGCCGCTGGCGGGGGGATCAAGCCGGGCGTCTCTTACGGCGAGACCGATGACTACTCCTACAACATCGTGAAGGACCCCGTCGATGTGCATGATCTGCACGCCACAATGCTGCATCTATTGGGTCTCGATCACAAGCGTTTGACGTATCGTCATCAAGGTCGCGACTATCGGCTGACGGATGTGAAGGGGAACCCGCTCGGCGGGCTGATCGCGTAGGCAGCTTTACCGATAACACATGATTGCGCCGTGCGGTATAGTCCCGCCGATCTGACGCCGTTGCGTCCGTTGATGGCCCCCACCCAAAGAGGAAGTTCTTTGCGTGGTGCTGTCAGTCATTTCAGGCATGAGCACATTTGCCGCCAGTTCAATTGGCAGCCACAGATGAAGGAAGAACACTTGGAGATGCAGCACTCCCCTTTCCGCCCGTCGCGCGTCTTGATGTACGCCGCGCCTTTCTTGGCGATGACCACCGCAGCTTTCGCGGGTGAAGCCGATTTGCAGATTCCAAACGTGAGTGAAATCACCTTTGGAAACGGCATGACTGGCAGTTTCCTCCTCTATGGAGGACTCGTCATCTCAGTGCTCGGCGCACTCTTTGGACTCGTGCAATACAAGCAGACGGTCGCACTTCCCGCGCACAAGTCCATGCTCAATGTCTCCAACATTATCTGGGAGACCTGCAAGAGTTACATGTGGCAGCAGGGCAAGTACCTCGCGATCCTGTGGATCCTCATCGCCGCCGCGATCATCTTCTACTTTGGATTCCTCGAGCACAAGAGCGCGCGTGACCTCACGGTCATCCTGCTGAGCTCGATCCTCGGCATCCTCGGCAGCTACGGCGTTTCGTGGTTCGGTATCCGAATCAACACGCAAGCAAACTCGCGCACCGCGTTCGCGTCGCTGAAGGGCTATCCGCTTCCCGTCCTGAGCATTCCGCTCATGTCGGGTATGTCGATCGGCATGCTTCTCGTCAGCGTTGAGTTGTTCTTCATGATCTGCATCCTGATGTTCTTGCCCAACGAACTCGTTGGACCATCGTTCATCGGCTTCGCGATCGGCGAATCTCTCGGCGCGTCTGCACTGCGTATCTGCGGCGGCATCTTCACGAAGATCGCTGACATCGGCGCTGACCTCATGAAGATCGTCTTCAAGCTTCCTGAGGATGATCCGAAGAACCCAGGCGTCATCGCAGATTGCACCGGCGACAACGCAGGTGATTCAGTTGGACCAACCGCTGACGGCTTCGAAACCTACGGCGTCACAGGCGTTGCGCTCATCGCATTCCTTGCGTACTCGCTCGGAAACATCGGTGAAGCAGGGGAAATGTGCGGCAAGCTCATCGTGTGGCTCTTCGCTATGCGCGCGCTCATGATCGTCACCTCGCTCGTGTCCTACTACGTGAACGAAGCGATCTCCAAGGCACGCTTTGCGAAGGCGAAGTCGTTCCATGAAGAGGCACCACTCACATGGCTCGTCTGGATCACTTCGATCCTCTCGATCATCGTGACTTTCGTTGCAAGCAATGTCCTTCTTGGCGACATCACCTACAAGGGCGCTGCGCTTCCCAATCTCTGGTTCGCTCTCAGCATGATCATCAGTTGTGGAACGATCGCTGGCGCACTCATTCCTGAGTTCACCAAGATCTTCACCTCGACCAACAGTGCACACGTGAAGGAAGTCGTCAACGCGTCCATGCAGGGTGGAGCATCGCTCAACATCCTCTCCGGATTTGTTGCGGGAAACTTCTCTGCATTCTGGAAGGGCCTTGTCATCGCGGGCCTCATGGGTCTCGGATGGTATTTCTCGATCGATAAGGATCTCGCAGCGATCATGCCAGCGGCATACTCGTTCGCTGCGCCGATCTTTGCATTCGGTCTCATCGCGTTCGGCTTCCTCGGCATGGGTCCTGTGACCATCGCCGTCGACAGCTTCGGTCCAGTGACGGACAACGCGCAGTCGGTGTATGAACTGTCCCGCATCGAAGCGATTCCAAACATCCGCGAGGAGTTGAAGAAGGACTTCGGATTCACGCCAGACTTTGAAACTGCGAAGTACACGCTCGAGAAGGCCGATGGCGCAGGCAACACCTTCAAGGCAACCGCGAAGCCAGTGCTCATCGGCACTGCAGTCGTCGGCGCGACCACCATGGTGTTCGGCATCATCCTTGCTCTCATCAAGAGCATGGCTGAAGGCGGCGCCAACGCAACGGAAGCGCAACTCAAGACAGCAGCGGACATCGTGGTTGGCAAGCTCTCGATCGTGCAACCAGAGATCCTTCTCGGTTTGCTCGTCGGTGGCGCCGTCATCTACTGGTTCACCGGTGCAGCGACGCAAGCAGTCGTCACAGGTGCCTATAGCGCGGTGGTGTTCATCAAGAAGAACATCGATCTCACGAAGGCTGAAGCAAGCGTTGAGGATGCAAAGGAAGTCGTCAAGATCTGCACCATCTACGCGCAGAAGGGCATGACCAACATCTTTATGGTGGTCTTCTTCTTCGCACTCGGATTGCCGTTCTTCGATCCTTTCTTCTTCATCGGCTACCTCATCGGTATGGCGTTCTTCGGTCTCTACCAAGCATTCTTCATGGCGAACGCTGGTGGTGCATGGGACAACGCGAAGAAGATCGTCGAAGTTGATATGCGTATGAAGGGCACGCCTCTTCACGAAGCTGTCGTCGTCGGCGACACCGTTGGCGATCCATTCAAGGACACCAGCTCGGTCGCGTTGAACCCTGTCATTAAGTTCTCGACGCTCTTCGGCTTGCTCGCCGTGGAGATCGCAATCATGATGAAGGACAATCCAGCGAAGATCTGGATCGGCGTTGGTTGCACGCTCATCGCGCTCATCTTCGTCTGGCGCAGCTTCTACAGCATGCGCATTCCAACTGACGCGAAGGCGTAAACAAGTCTCGAATCCAACGACACACGGGTCGCTCTCGCAGGAGAGCGACCCGTTTTCATTCGTGAGCACTTCAGCGGTTGAAACGAAGTCCAGCCGCTTCCATCAACTCGAGGAACTTGCGGCTTGGCGGCGATTCGGCATGCACCATCCCACCATCGGGATGCGCGAACGAGAGCTTCCACGCATGGAGCCCGAGTGGTGGCTCCTGAGCCTTCGATTGCGGAAGCAGCTTGTCGAACATGGAATAGATCGGATCGCCTTCTACAGGCGCACCGAGGCTCGCAAAGTGAGCGCGAATCTGATGGAGTCGACCAGTCACAGGCTCACACTCAACAAGGATCGCACGCGATGTGCAATCGAGTACGCGCCAACGCGTCGACGCTGGTTTGCCTGCAGGATCAACCACGCTCACGAGTCGACCCTGCACGCGCTTCTCCGCAAGCGGGCGCGCGCATTCGCCGACTTGCCCAATGTCGCCGAGTTTGGATGACGCACGAACGATCGCGAGATAGCTCTTGCGCACGCGGTGCAACTCCCACTCTTTGCGAAGGAAGTCATACGCATCACGATCAAGTGCGCAGCACAAGCATCCGCTCGTCATGCGATCAAGTCGATGCAGCACGCCGTAGTCACGCACCTCACCGAGTGGCGCGAGTTGCTTCGCATAGCGCGCGAACAATCCGTTCAGCAGACTGTCCTTCGGATGCGAGCGACCGGGTTCACTGACCACACCCGGCGCCTTGTCGCACACAATCACCCGCGCATCTTCATGCACGATGGAAAGTCGAATCTTCGGATTGGGAACTGGGATTGCCATGGTTGAAGCGGTGTGGGATTAGTCTCTTCGACCATCGCACACTTGTGAGCGTTGAAGTCCATAGAAAAAGGCGGGACCCGTGATTGGATCCCGCCTTTGAGATTCTTCAGCGATTTCAATCAGCCATGACTCACCGTCGTGCATCGCCCCCGCGATCAGCACCGCGATCGCCGCCACGATCAGCACCGCGATCGCCGCCTGCATCTGGTCCGTTTGGTCCAAGGGGCGAATTCAACGGTCCAGCGTTGCCGCGACCTGCGCCGCCCGAGCGATGCCACGCGTTGCGGTTCGGATCGATGCCGTTGGGGAAACCGTTCACGTCGTAGTAGGGATCCGCGTAGCCACCCTCGTAGCTGCCGCCCCAATAGTTGGGAAGTCCGCTGTTGTTGTAGTTGTTTCCATCACCAACGCCGTATGCGTAGTTCGATCTGTACTGGCTCGGTTGCCAGCTGTAATCGTTGCCGTCCGTGATGATTGGATTCTCATCCCACGCAATTTGGAGTCTGCGTGCTGCTGCAACATTCGCATCTTCGAGTGCCTGCGCTGCGGCATCGGTCTTGGCTCGAAGGGCTACTTCTTGTGCGAGGCGCGCATTGCGCTTCTCGGCTTGGCTCTCCGCGCTCCACTTGTAGTAGGCGTCGATCTGACCCTTGCTCTCCAAGAATCCGATACCTTGACCAGCAGCTGCAAGCGCTGCTTGGTACTTGGTGAAGGAATCCTGTGCGAGTGTCGACTGTGCGCCGACTTCGCGCGCAAGTGTTGCAAGATCAGAACTGCCGCTCGTCGAAACACCTTGGAGTTGCTCTTGACGCAGCGCAACTTGATACGCCTGCATGAAGGTCAAGCCAGGGTTCTTTGGCGCGGTGAAGGTCTGCTTCGCGAACTCGTCCGCGAGACCATTGGTGGCCATGAAGGCCTTCATCAGCTCGACGCGCTTGTTCGCATCGCGAGTACCACGGCCAGCGGTATCGGTCACGGAGCCGAGCGCGTTGAACTCCATTTGGAGATTGGCGAGCGGCCCTGTGGATTGCGAGGCACTTGCTTGTTGAAGTGCATGCGTTGCCGCGGGAGAAACGATGAAACTAGCAGCGATCAAAAGCGAAATCATCTGTGAGAAACCTCCAAGGACGGGAAGTGTAGCAATAATCAACTCACCCTAAGTGCGCGGTCGGTGTGGCGGTAGCATCGCGCAGATGAGCCGAGTGAATTCCAGACTCCGTCCTTTTGGTGCCACCATCTTTGCGGAAATGACGCGTCTCGCGGTTGCGCACAACGCCGTCAATCTTGGACAAGGCGCTCCCGACTTTGACGGACCCGAGTTCGTAAAAGAAGCGGCGATTCGCGCGATTCGCGATGGAAGAGGGCAGTACGCGCGAATGACGGGACTTCCTGAATTGACAGCCGCAATCGCGCAACGGTTTGAGCGAACAACTGGGATTCAAGTCGCGCCTGATGAGCAAGTCGTCGTCACATGCGGATGCACCGAGGCGATCGTGAACTCGATGCTCGGACTGCTCGAACCAGGCGACGAGGTCGTGCTCTTCGAGCCCTTCTACGACAGTTACCCCGCAGCGGTCGCGATGGCAGGGGGCATTGCGAAAGTGGTCACGCTGCACGCGCCAGACTTTCGCATCGATGAGGAAGCGCTTCGCCGCGCGATCTCACCGAAGACGAAACTCCTGCTCGTCAACTCGCCACACAATCCGAGTGGACACATGCTCGACGATGCGGAGCGAAACATCCTCGCGCGTGTTGCGGTGGAGCATGATCTCATTGTGCTCAGTGACGAGGTGTACGAAGAACTCTTCTATGAACAAGCGCATCGAAGCCTCGCGATTGAACCGGAGCTTCGCGACCGAACGATTGTGCTTTCGAGTCTTGGAAAGTCGTTCTCGTTCACTGGATGGAAAGTCGGATGGGCGATTGGTCCGAGTGCACTTGTTGCCGCGGTGCGCGCTGCGCATCAATTCACGACCTTCTGCGCACCAACGCCGTTGCAAGTCGCAGCCGCCGCTGCACTCCAAGCGCCCGACTCGTACTTCACAGAATTTCGCGCCGATTACCGAGCGCGACGCGATCATCTCGCGCAAGGCCTTCGCGCAAGTGGACTCATACCGATCATTCCCGAAGGCAGTTACTTCATCCTTGCTGATCACTCGGCATTTGGCTTCGATGATGACTTCGCGTTCTGCCGTTTTCTCGTGGAGAAAGTCGGCGTTGCTGCAATTCCGCCAGGCGCGTTCTACGTCAACAAACAACACGCACGATCCCTCGCACGCTTTGCGTTCTGCAAACAAGACACGACGCTCAACGCTGCGATCGAACGACTCGCGTCACTTGGATCGATCCTCGCCAATGAAAAGAGGGATGCCCGTTGAGAGCATCCCTCCACAATACATTTTGATTGCACGGACACAGCAGACTCAGCCCGTGATCGACTCAACGCGAACGCTGAGGTACGACTGACGGTGGCCGATGGTCTTGCGATAGCCCTTGCGTCGCTTGTACTTCACCGAACGAATCTTGTCGCCATCGTTCTCGCCGAGAACGGTGACAGTGACGCTCGCGCCAGTGAGGTAGGGCATTCCGAGCTTTGCAGCTGAGACGCCGTCACCAATGGCGAGCACCTTGTCGAGGATGAGAGTTCCGCCGTCTTCGGCGTCACGGAGGTCGATGTCAACGACATCTCCCTTGGAGAGCTTGATTTGGGTTCCGCTGTCTTCGATGATCGCGTACATAGAGAAAATCCTAATTGACCGCCTGATGAAGTCAGGTGGATCGTCGATCGTATCAGAACCTTCCATGATTTGCCGTTCACTTTTTCCACCTTCGATAAAAAAGGCCGCCGCCCCCAAGTACGAACTTGTGGTGCGAACTTGTGGGGCGACGGTTGGCGGCTGCATTGGTGCCGTAAGCCGAGTTCTGGAACGAGGAAACCTCGTTGACAGCCATTTCTCTACTCCGAATGTTGCCATTCGGATCTAGCACGCGACCCGCTCCACGCCCATGAACCATGGGATCTCGGCGAACCGAGAAGTGAGCTGCTTGCGCTTGCACGTGGTGGGGTTTGCCCTGCCTCGCCCGTCACCGGTCGAGCGGTGCGCTCTTACCGCACCGTTGCACCCTTACCGCGCTCTTTCGAACGTGGCGGTTTATTTTCTGTGGCACTGTCCCTGACCCGCAGCCAAGGGCCGGTGGGGATTACCCACCACCATTGTCCTACCGTGCTCGGACTTTCCTCCCGCCGACGGATCGGCGAGCGGCTGCCTGACACCGGTTGCACTGTAGCCTGATCCTTCGAACACGCGTTTCGTCCCTTTCAGATTCGGCACGCAAGCGCCCGAATAACCCGATCTTGTGCGATGGGTTGTCCTCAACCACAAGATATGGTTAAAGGAAGTTGAAAGATTGTGCTTTACTTTCACAAACTCGACGCAAGAATGTCCCACTCCCGAATGCTCGATCTTCGTCGATCGTGCGCAGCGAGATTGATTGACCGCATTTCCCCGCCAGAGATGTTGAAGCTGGAAGTGCCTTTGAGTCCACCCTATGACGAACCGCGACCGCCTCGGAAATCACAACGCCGCATCTTCCGCAACCCCAGCCAACGCTCCTTCGACCAATGTTGAGCAGGCGACTGGGGCAGGGGCAAGCGTCGGCTCTACTCCCGTGACGCCTATCCTCGCTGCCGCTGAAACGACCACGGGGAACCAGACCATGGGTGCGTCTCCGACATCGATGCGATTCGCAACGCTGCAGAACTATCACCTCCTGTTGTTCCGCAAAGCACTTCACCCAGAGTTCTTCGGCATCGAAGGCCGACGCCGAGTGCAGCATGGCGAGTACGAGACTGAGTCTTGGATCTTCAAGGGTGGCCATGCAGTGCGCTTCCAACTCGGTGGTCAAACGCTATGCGAAGTTGTCTACGAACACATCGATCAGATTCCAGATCGCGGACTCGTTGCTGCGCTTCCATGCGCTGGCGAACGCGACTTCGAGGAAAAGGTCGCTGAGAATCTTCTCTACATGACCACCATGCAGACCGAACAGTTGAGCGATCACCTGTACGTCGGTACCTACAAAGAACTCGTGCAGCATGCGCGAGAGAACAACTCGCTGTTCTCCTCGTGGACTGACCCGTGCGGCAAGCAAAACTTGTCTGTGATCGATGTGCAACGCTTCCGCTCGGAAGTGCATATCCAGGGCTACCACCTACGAAGCGATTGCGGACTCGTGCTTCGTACGCAGTCGATGTTGCAAATCGTGACACCGAAGGCTGGCACAACGCCAACGAAGCCAAGCACCACCAAGCGCTCACGCGAAAGCTAAGCGCAACCCAGTGAGTGACCGCGCGGCGAATATCGGTTCGAGCCGAGTGCTCGTTGAAACTGACCGATTTCTCGGCATAGATGATGTATTGCTTGCGCCGAGGAACTCGAGCGTGAAGTCTCAGGCGGCGCCTGAAGTCAAGAGCGTTGCTCTGGCTGTCGCAGTGACAGCGACTTCAAATGCGCCGACTCCGAGCTCGTCAATTCCCGTCGAAACGCTGCGCGTCACGGTGAAATCCTCACCAGTCCCCATCGTGCTTCCGGTTGGGAACAGCGCTGACGAACGCCTCGCAGCGCTCGCACGATTGCATCAAACGCAGTGTCCACTCTGCACATCCTCGGCGAGCAACGTGTGCATCTTCGGCAGCGGCAGCGCAAGCGCTGACGTGCTCTTCGTCGGTGAAGTGCCCACCGAAGCAGAAGAAATCGCCGTGAAACCACTCGCGGGAAAGAGCGGCGAGAAACTCGACGAAATGATTCGCGCGATGAAGTTGCAGCCTGCGCAGATCTACATCGCGAACATTCTCAAGTGTCGACTCGCTGGACTTCGCGCGCCAAGCGCCGAAGAGATTGCGGAATGTGCGCCGTACTTGCGCGCGCAGATTGAGATCATTCGACCGAAGGTGATCGTCGCGCTCGGTGGACCAGCAGCGAAGTATCTGCTGGGCACTGAACTCGGCATCACGCGACTGCGAGGAATGTGGGGAGCGTGCGAGGTTGGTGGGGTGTCCATTCCAGTGATGCCGACATTCCATCCTGCGTATCTCCTCCGCAACTACACCGATGAGATTCGCGGCGCGGTGTGGAACGACCTCAAGCAAGTCATCGAACGATTGCGCGAGAGCGCTTCGTCGTCGATCACATCTTGAGAATGATCGTCGTTGGTCCGTCGTTCACAAGCGACACTTGCATCGCGGTGCGAAAGCGTCCCGTCTGTGTTTGAATTCCGAGTGCGCGCAACTGCTCGACAACGCGATCAACAATCGGCTCAGCCAACTCTGGCGGCGCCGCGTCGATGAAACTCGGCCGATTGCCACCAGACGTATCCGCGACCAGCGTGAACTGACTCACCACCAGCGCACTCCCGCCCACATCGCACACGGACAGATTCATCTTCCCTTGCGCGTCCTCAAAGATCCGCAACTTCGCAAGCTTCTCCGCAAAGCGCACAGCAAGTTCCGCGGTGTCGGTGCGCTCCACACCGAGAAGCACGCACAATCCTCCTTGCGGGGAAAGTGCACCGACAGGTACGCCCTCGCTCAACACGCTTGCTGCAGACGCTCGCTGGACAACCGCGATCATCGCGTGAACGCGAGAGAAGCAGCGCTCACCATGCGACCGCCATCGGCTTCGCACGATTGGTAGTAGTCGAGGAGTTCTGGTTTCGCGCCCTTGAGCAAGGACAGCCCGGCCCACAGCGCGCCCATGGAATTCCAGTGCATTGGATTCGCATCCGTCGCCACTGCACCGAGGAACGCTTGCGGATCGCCCGCAATGAAACTCTTCAAGAGCGAGCGATCGAGTTGATTGACTTCCTTCTTGCGCGCTTCATCGACAGGCTTCGCGTCGCCAAACTGTGGACCCACGTGCGCCAACTCCGCGCTCAAAACAAAGAGCGTGCGCGAGAGATCACTTCCGAGTGCACCTTGCAACGCTGTCACAAATTCAGCGACAGTGGCACGCTTGCCATCGTCTGCAATAAGCTTCGCGGTTGGATCAGGAAGGATCGCACCCAAGATGGGAACATTGCCAAGAATTGCTTGAATCCAAGGGATATGGCACTGCACCGAGTGCTCAGGGCAAAGATCGAGCAAGTCGATGAAGAGTCTCTCGCCACCCGAAGAGCGAAGTGCAGCGATCACCGCTTGATCAGCGGGGCAACGACCAAGTGGCGAATCGAATCCGACATCAGAGATCGTGACGCCATCGCCGAGCGCAAGGTGCGGCGTGCCGAGAATCACTACGCGATCAAACTGCTGACCCTTCGCCACTGCAGCGCTGAGTGCTTTGTAGCTCGTCGCATACACCGCGCGACCACGCTCATAGTCGAGGTGCGTTGCAACAATTCCAACGAGAGCGCCTTCGAGTTCTGGATCATCTGCCTCTGCGAGAATTGATTCAATCTTTGCGCGGCACGTTGCTTCATCTTCACCGAGCGCGCGCGACACTGTCGCTGGAAACGCTCCCTCTTTACGAAGGTGATCGCGCATCTTCGTTTCAAGTTCCTCACTCGTTGGTCCCCACAGCAAGCCGCGTGACTCAAGCGCAAGCGCGAGTTCCGAGACGGGTTTCACTTCGGGGGACTTCAACTGCTCTGCAATCTCCTGCACCGTCGCTTGACCGCGAAACGCCTGCAAAAGCGCTTGTACACCCTGAAGGTGCTGCTGCGAAGGAATCTGCACATCGAGACCGTGACCGTGGTAGGGGTCCATGAGCCGGAGTCCGAGAAACTTCCCTTGCTCGTCGCCAAAGGGCATGATTCGGATCGGGCGAAGCTCCGGTCGAAGGATGTGCGGGGGGAGTTCTTGGGTACCGGTGTCGTCGCTCATCTATCGCTCCATTGGGTCGTTGCGGTGCTTTGCCTAAAGTGCAGGGGTGATTGTAGCGGGGAACAATTTCCATCCGCGGTTGCGATTGCGGTGCAACCGAAGAATGCATGCGGTCTGTATAATCTTCCTTCCCGTTTGCCGATCCTTCGAACTTCCGACCGCGGTTGAACCGATGGATGACAGACCTGTTAGCAGTGCTTACGGGTGATCCGTGTGGAACTTACCACCGGAGAATGTGGCGGTTGGAAATTGGTCCAGCGCCGACTTGAGATTCGCGAGAAACATATGCGCCAGTTGCACCGGAATCTGATCTCTTTCTTGGCACTCAGCACTGCAGTTGCTGGTCTCGCCTCTCCATTGTGGGCTGTGCAGGACGGCGTGAAGCCAACCACAACGCCGCCAATTTTGAATCCGCAACTCGCACCTGCGCAGAAGCCGACGGTGATCGCGCCCAACCATCCGATGGTGGATGCGCCTACGAAGCCTGCATCAGGTCGCGTGCCTGTGCGTGGGAGCGACGCTCTCTCCGCAAATGCGCCAGCTACCAATGCATTGCAAGACCTCGGCGCCGCACCGCCACCCATTCAAGCAATTCCATCTGGACCGGCTGTCGTGCGGTTCGAACCAGAGTTGCTCGACCTCGGCGATATGACTGCTGATGTTGCGAAGACCGGCAAGGTCAGAATTCTCAACATCTCTGATAAGCCGATCACGATCACGAAGGCAATCCCAGGTTGTGGTTGCACCACTCCAACCTGGACGAAAGAGCCAATCCTTCCGGGCGAGTACGGTGAAACTGAGATCACCTTGAAGCCAGGCGCGAAGGCTGGCATCAAACTTAGCAAGCGCGTGACTTTCCAAATCGAAGGCGCGCCACCAGCAGTGCTCACCGTCGAAGGCGATGTCATTGCATTCGTGACGATCGCACCCGATCTCATCGAAGCACCAGCACCTACCGAGAAGAACGCTGAAGTCCTCCTCAAGAGCGGCGAAATCGTGCTCGAGAGCGTTGATGGAACTCCATTCAAAATCCTCGAGAGCGCGCCTCCCATTATCAAGGATGCGTCACCAGATGCTGCGCTGAAGCATGTCGTGCACATCGATTGGGACGCGTGGGCTGCAACAGGCAAGGGACCAAAGTTGTCGATCCGCACGGATCACCCCAAGGCTCCAAATCTCACCGCAATCGTGAAGCGTTCACTCGATGACCGCTCTGCAGTCGCGCCACCTTCGCCACCAACTTCCGCAAGCATGCCACCATTGGTGACTGCTGTGAAGAGCGGCGATCCAGCCAAGCTTGCTGAAGCGATCGCGACTGCGAAGGACATCAACGAGCAGGATCAGATTCAGCGTCAGACCGCACTGCACTGGGCTGCGAAAGAAGGCAAGCTTGATATGTGTCGCGTCCTCATCGCATCGAAGGCGAATGTGAATGCGGGCGATCGTCAAGGCAAGACAGCACTCTCGTTTGCAGCGCAAGCAGGCTTCACAGATGTCTGCGCGTTCCTCGTCGAGAGCGGCGCGGACGTTAATGTCCGGGACGCACTCAAGGGCAACCCGTTGCTCTGGGCTTCAGGACTTGGCAATGCGAAGACTGTTGAGTTCTTGCTGAGCAAGGGCGCGGATCCGAAGATCATCGATGTCAATGGCATGAGTGCATTGCTTTGGGCAACCAACATCGGTAGCCCAGAAACAGTCGAACTTCTGATCGCTGCTGGTTGCGATACAAACCTTGTCGACAATCAGACCGCAGACTCTGCGCTGCACCGTGCAGCACGGCGTGCAACGAGCGCGAAGAGCATCGAACTGCTCCTCCTCGCAAACGCGAACCCCAATGTCCGCAACAAGGTTGGCATGACTCCATTGCATGCGGCTGCGTCGAGCGGTACTGCGGAGAAGTTGCAGCTCCTGCTCAGCGCAAAGGCAGATCCAGCCGCACTTGATGCGAAGGGTTGGAGCGCGCTTGATTACGCAACCGTCCGTGGCGATGCCGAGCGCGCGAAGATCATTGCGATCCTCACGCCAATCTCGCCCGCGCCACGCCCTGCAGACGCTGCTCCGACAACCGGTGCAGCAGCGCGGCCATGATTGAGTGAGATTTTCTTCTTCGAATGCAAACACCCTTCGCCGCAATGCGAGGGTGTTTTCTTGCCTGAATATCCCACTACAGTGCACGCATGACAACTGCGACGCGCACAGCATTTGACGACCTTGCCATCGATCTTCGCGAATCAGATTTGCTCGGCAGCACTGGACAAATTCTCGATTGGGATCAAGAGACGATGATGCCCGAAGGCGGCGTCGAGTATCGCTCCCGACAACTCGCGATCCTCGCGCGCATGGTTGCTGAGCGCGATCAGTCTGCCACGCGAGGTGAGCTCATCGCTGCATGCGAAGCAGATTCGGAACTCTTGAGCGACCCCGTGAACGCTGGCGTTGTCCGCGAGGCGCGCCGTGATTACGAGCGTGCAGTCAGAGTTCCACCACGGCTCGTTGAAGAACTTACGAAGACGTCAAGTATCGCCAAGCATGAATGGGCACAGGCGCGCGCGAATAGCGACTTCAAGCGATTTCAGCCGTGGCTTGAGAAACTCGTTGCGTTACTGCGTGAACAAGCTGCGTGCCTCGGATGGGATCGCGCATCGGGCGAGCCGTGGGATGCGCTCGCGGACTTGTACGAACCCGGCTGCACCGCTCGCATGGTGGAAGGAGTCTTCACGCCGCTGCGTGCGCGACTGCAATCCTTCGTCGCGGAACTCGCGACCGCGCCGCGCAAGCCATCCAACGCGTTCAATGAGTTTGAGATTCCCTTCGAGAAACAAGAGCATTACTGTCGCTTCATCGCAGCCAAGGTTGGGTTCGATCTCTCGCGCGGTCGGCTCGATCGCTCGACGCATCCCTTCTGCGGCGGTTCACATTGCAACGACATTCGTATGACGACGCGCTACGCATTGCACTGCTTGAATGATGGACTCGGATCAACGCTGCATGAATCTGGCCACGGAATCTATGAGCAGGGGCTTCTCTTCTCGCAGGTTGGACTTCCGAGCGGCAAGTCGGTGAGCCTCGGCATTCACGAGAGTCAAAGTCGCATGTGGGAAAACCAAGTCGGACGAAGTCGCGGATTCTGGAAGTGGGCGCAGGGGACCTTCAAGCAAGAACTCGGCGTCGATCCGCAACGCTTCTCGCTCGATGAACTTTATGAGGCCGCGAATATCGTCGAGCCAGGCTTTATTCGCGTCGAGAGCGACGAAGCAACCTACAACCTGCACATCATGGTGCGATTCGAAATCGAACGCGCCGTCTTGCGCGGCGACCTCGAAGTTGCGGGCATTCCTTCGATGTGGAATCGTCTCTACAAGGATTACCTCGGACTCACTGTGCCTGACGATCGCCGCGGATGTTTGCAAGACATTCACTGGTCGATGGGCTCAATGGGTTACTTCCCGACATACACGCTTGGGAATCTCTACTCGGCGCAGTTCTTCGACGCTGCGCGTATTGCGATCCCAGATCTCGAAGCACGCATCGAGCAGGGCGACTTCGGCGCGCTGAAGTCATGGCTCAATCGTGAGATTCATCAGCATGGCCGACAGTTCTCGCCCAGCGAGTTGGTGCAGCGCGTGACAGGCAAGCCGCTCTCCGCAGAACCTCTTATGCGACACCTCGAAGGCAAACTCCGTCCGTTGTATGGCATCTAGTCCGATCCACTACTGAAACGGGGTTTTTGCGCTTCGGTTCGGCTACGATTGTCGGTTTCCCTCCGAACTGACTTTCTATGCCAGCTGATCTGAACCTTCGTAATATTGCCATCATCGCGCACGTCGACCACGGGAAGACGACGCTCGTTGATGCGATGCTCGCCCAGTCGGGTGTGGTGAAACTTGCTGACGGCGAACATCCATGCTTGCTCGACTCGAATCCACTTGAGCGCGAGCGCGGAATCACGATTCTTGCGAAGAACTGCGCAGTCACCTACACGATTCGCGCTGGCCCAAACCGCGGCGAAGTGTTCCGCGTGAACATCCTCGACACGCCAGGCCACGCCGATTTCGGCGGAGAGGTCGAGCGAGTGTTGCGCATGGCGGACGGATGCTTGCTCCTCGTCGATGCGATGGAAGGCCCGATGCCGCAGACGCGCTTTGTGCTTTCGAAGGCGCTTGAAATCGGACTGAAGCCCATCGTTGTTGTGAACAAGTGCGATCGACCTGATGCGCGTATCGACGAAGTCATCAATGAAGTCTTCGATCTCCTCGTCGACCTCGGTGCTGACGATCACGCGCTTGATTTCCCTGTGATCTACGCAGCAGGCCGCGATGGCTGGGCCTCGCGCGATCGCAACGTGAAGGACCGCGGCGTTGACGAACTCTTCCAAGAGATCGTGATGCGCGTGAACGCACCAACCAACGATACCGAAGCACCGCTCCAGTTCCTCGTGACGAATCTCGACTACTCGGATTATGTCGGTCGCATCGCGATCGGCCGCGTCTTCGGTGGTCGCCTCAAGCCTGGCAACATCGTTGCCTGTAAGAGCGATGGCTCAACGCGCCGTGGCAAGATCGCAAAGGTCAATCGCTTCGAAGGACTCGGTCGCTACGAAGTTCCCGAAGTTCTTGCGGGTGATCTTTGCGCGATTGAAGGCATCCCTGATATTGAAATCGGCGACACCATTTGCCGCGTCGAAGACATTCTCCCGTTGCCACGCGTCAAGGTCGATGACCCGACGCTGCACATGCTCTTCCGCGTCAACGACGGTCCATTTGCCGGCAACGAAGGCAAGTTCGTTACGACCCGCCAAATCTCCGATCGGTTGCAGAAGGAATTGGAATCCAACGTCGCGCTCAAGGTGAGCCCAGGTGATTCGAAGGAAGAGTTTCACGTCTCGGGTCGTGGCCTGTTGCATCTCGGTGTGCTCCTCGAAAACATGCGCCGCGAAGGCTTCGAGCTCTGCGTGGGCAAGCCTGAAGTCATCGAGCGTGAAGTTGATGGCGTGACGCAGGAACCTTGGGAACGACTCTCGCTCGATGTGCAAACACCTGCACTCGGCGCAGCACTCGAACTCATCGGTTCGCGTGGTGCGGACATCAAGCACATGGATCAGCGGGGCACTCGCATGCATATCGAAGCGGATATTCCTGCGCGCGGTCTCATAGGCATGCGCACGCGCATGCTCACCGCCACCCAAGGCGACGCGACCATGCACCACACCTTTAGCGGCTATCGCGCAGGCTCAAGCGCGATTCGAAAGCGACAGAACGGCGTGATGATTTCACTTGAAGGTGGTCGCATCACCGAGCACGCGCTGCAAGGTCTTTCCGATCGCGGATACTTCTCGGTGAAGCCTGGCGATCAGGTCTACGCCGGGCAGATCGTCGGCGAGCACAATCGCGACAACGACATTGTTGTGAACTGCACTCGCATGAAGCATCTCACAAACTTCCGCGAAACCGTCAAGGAAGCAACCGTCGTCCTGAAGGGCGCTCGAGTACTCACCCTTGAAATGGCGCTCGAGTACATCGAAGAAGATGAGTTCGTCGAAGTGACGCCAATATCGATCCGCGTCCGCAAGCGCATTCTCGAAGAGAGCGCGCGCAAGCGTTCAGAACGCGCTGACAAGGATCGCATGGCATCCGCGAGTTCCTAAGTGAGTGCGAGTACGCGTTGAGAGTTCTTCGAGCACTCGTTATCCTCGTGCTATCGAGGTACGACTGAACGGGCGACTCATTCATGGCACTCTTCGTCCAAAAATTTGGCGGCACTTCCGTTGCCGATCCTCAGCGCATCGCACGCTCTGCGGCGCGTGTTCGTGAACGGCGCGAAGAGGGGCATCAGGTTGTCGTTGTCGTCAGCGCGATGGGCCATTGCACCGATGAACTGATCGAACTCGCGGAAAAAGTTGCGGGATCTGCACCCGCGATGCCTCGACGCGAACTCGACATGCTCATGGCAACTGGCGAGCAAGTTTCCGTCTCGCTCATGGCGATGGCGCTTGAGCGCATCGGAGTTCCTGCCGTCAGTCTCACAGGTCAGCAAGCTGGCATCGTGACCGACGGTGTGTTCGGAAGGGCGCGTATTCTCTCGGTGCCTCGCACGCGTCTCGACATCGAACTCGCTGCAGGGCGCACGCCTGTTGTGGCTGGATTTCAAGGCGCAAACGCGTTGGGCGAGATCACGACACTTGGTCGCGGTGGTTCGGATACGACTGCCGTTGCGCTTGCTGCTGCGCTCAATGTTGCAGCCACTGGTGGCACATGCGAAATCTTTACCGATGTCGAAGGCGTGTACACAGCAGATCCGCGTCGCGTGCCTGAAGCGGTGAAACTTCCGCGCATCAGCTACGAAGAAATGCTTGAGCTCGCATTGCAAGGCGCGCAAGTCATGCACCCGCGTGCCGTTTTATTCGGCGAACGTTACGGCGTCCCGATTCATGTGCGTCACAGCCAGCGCGGTGACGCAGGAACGATGATCTGCAAGGAGACTACTGAGATGGAAGATGTTGTTGTTGTAGGCGCAGCACTCAAATCAGATCTCGGTCGCGTGAGTTTGCGGCGGATCCCCAACAATGTCGGCATGCAAGCGATGCTCTTCGAAGCCATCGCGAAAGCCAGCATCATCGTGGATGACATCGTGCAGACAGAGTTCGGCGAAGTCGCGACATTGTCTTTCACAGTCGACCACGGCGATCTGTCCGACGTAAAGATCGTGGCGAGCCAAGTGCTTGATGGCATCGGCACGGGCGAACTTGCGGTCGAGATTGGTTTGTCGAAAGTGTCGGTGGTCGGCACGGGCATGAAGACGCACGTCGGAGTCGCGAGCCGAATGTTCAGCGCACTCGGCAACGCAGGGATCGCAATCCAGAACATCACCACCAGCGAGATCAAGATCTCGTGCATCGTTCGGAAGCAGGATGGCGACAAGGCGCTGCAAGCGGTGCACTCGGCATTCGGTCTTGAGCGGCTCGGAAGTGTCTCGCTGCAGAATGTGACTGCGGGCTGAGTGGAAGTCTTGCGTGAGAGGCCTAGTTTGCATCCCACAGCCCCTCCGATCTCTGCCGTGCCCGACTTTACATAATGCACATTATCGGACTTTTCGTGTCGGGAAAGGCCCCGCAAAGTTATGAAACAAGGCAGTTCTAGACGGCGCTGATACGATCGAATCCGTGCTTGAATCACCTGACATCTCGCGCTCCGAAACGCTTGCTGCGTTAAACGCTGATGCGAATGTTCCAATCGATGCGCCGTTGCCATGGGCGCCGCTGTGCTCAGTCTTCCGTCGGTTCCTCCGATCACGCGACTTGAAGTACACGCAAGAACGCGCAGATGTCCTTGAAGCGATCATCGCTCGTGATGGAAGTTTCGAAGCAGAAGAACTGCTGCTCGATCTCAAGAGTCAGGCACATCAAGTGTCGAAGGCCACGGTCTACCGCACCATTCGATTGCTGCTCGACGCAGGCATCATCCAGCAGATGCTCTTTGACTCCAAGCAAAGTCACTACCAACTCATCTACGGCAAGGTGCCGCGTGATTCGATGGTCTGCATGAAGACTGGCCGTCATCTCGAGTTTCACTCCGCAGAACTTGTTGCGTTGCGCAATCGACTCTGTGCCGAACTCGGCTGGAGCGCAGTGGGACATCGATTTCAGATCTACGCGATCTCGCCCGATGCATCGGCTCCCGACGACGGCTCGCCTTCGATCACATAACTTCCGCGCAACCAATCGCCGAGGTCGAGCAACCGGCATCGCGCGCAGCAAAACGGCGCGAACGCGTCCTGCACTGGCGCAACTGCACATCGCGCGCAAGTCAATGTGCTGACTGCCGGAGCGAGCGCAAGTAAACGAAGTGCATCCACAATCCGCACAGCGAGCGGACGATCGGTGCGCGCAAGTCCGCTGCAATCGAGATGCACTCGACGACTCTCGATCGTTTCAGCGTCGCCGTCGTCAAATGTATGAACGAGCGTGACATCGATGCGTGACACAGGCAGAACCGACGCAATGCGTTGCGGCCATTCGATCGCGATGAGTGCGCGCGGTTCCTGCAGAAGCGAAGCGAATCCAACGCTCTCCAGCGCGCGCGGTTCCATCCTCCAGCAATCAAGATGCGCGAATAGTTCCTCCGCGCGACCCTCACTTCGCGTTACTACATGATCCATCCGCAGTGTGAACGTCGGACTCGAAACTTGCGAGTCACTGACGCCGAAGCCTGCGCCAAGTCCACGCGCGAAAGCTGTCTTGCCTGCGCCAAGTTCACCAGTGAGCGCGACAATAATTGCGTCTCGCGCGCTGCTGGGTCGGCTGCGAATCACATCACTCATGAGAAATGCGAGTTGTTCCGTCTCCTCAGCACTTCGCGCGTTGAACGACAGAAGAAACGAATGTTCCGTACTCATGTTCCATGCTCCCAACCAGGCCGCGACACGGTCACGGTGCGTGCGCCATCGAGAAGTTGCACGATGCCATCACCCGCTCGCACCGTTCCGATGCGCGTGATCGGAACTCCAGCAAGTTGCGCGGGCACTTCGCCAGTCGCAGTAAACGCGAGTTCGTAGTCTTCACCGTGCGCAATCGCATCGATCGGCGCCCAACCAGTTTCAATCGGCACGCGCGCAAGTTCAATCTCCAGCGTGTGCGCTGATCGCTTCGCGATGTGACCCAAGTCCTGCATGAGTCCATCGCTCACATCGATCATCGCATGCAGTCGCGAACCGAGTTGTGCGAAGAGTGCTTGCGCGACGTTGAGCCTTGGCGTGAAGTCGAGATGGCGACCAAGTCCTGTGACTCGATCCCACGCGCCACCGAGAACACCAGTGACATACACGCCGTCGCCTTCGCGCGCCGAGGATCGAGTCGCAAGTACAGCCGACGAATCAATCGGTGTCGCGAGAATCGTCACCGCAACACTCAACGCGCTCTCTGCGCTCACCGAAGTCATGTCCCCACCGACAAGCGGCGCATTCCATTGGAGCGCAGTCTCGCGAAGCCCTTCAAACAAGCGCCATACGCGAGCCTCCTCCGTTCCCGCAGGAATCATCGCGCACGCAAGGGTTGCGAAAGGACGCGCATTCGCCATCGCTGCAACATCGGAGAGATTGCGCAACACAGCTTTGCGCCCGAGGATGTAGGCATCCACACCAACTGGTGTATGCCGACCTTCAACCGCGCTGTCCGCAGCAACAAGAATTGTCGACGTCTGCGGAGGAAGCCGCAGCGCTGCCATGTCATCGCCAGGTGGAACAACAACGCACGCCGGAAGGCTCACGTTGTGCGCGAAGACGCGTTCAAGGAGTTGAAACTCCTGCATGCAATCGAGTGTAGTCGTTAGAGGCTCGCGGATCGAACGATGATGTGCGTGAGTCCGAGCGCGTAAAGACCTGCGATGAGATCATCCACAAGAATGCCTGCGCCGCCATGGATCTTTTGCAAGCGTCGAGCCGGTGGCGGCTTGATCACGTCGAAGAATCGAAACGCGACGAATGCGATCGAACAAATCGCGAAGTTGTTCGCCCAGTTTGTACTCCACGGCAACCACATGAGTGTGATCGCTTGACCCGCAACTTCATCCGCAACCACCCTGCCAGGATCCTTCTTGCCCACGCAGCGCTCCGCGTGATCACCCCACACGAGACAGATGATGCCGAACGCGATCCCGAGCAATCCCACTGACATGTCGATCACGCGGTGATCCGTGTTGACGAGCGTCAGCGCAAACGCAAGCGCGACTGGCGGAAGCGAACCCCAGCTTCCAGGCGCGAATGGCATGCGTCCAAGTCCAAAGACTTCACAGGCTGCGAGTCGGAAGCCGCCCTTCTCAGACCGTGAGTTTGATGCAGTCATGCCGAAACTTTCTGTTGAGTGAGAATGCGCATCGCGCGCATGAGGTACGGAATCGCGCTCAGGAGCGTCGCGACAATCGTGATCCAAATGACCACATCACGGAGCACGGTCCAGCTTGCCTCCCCCGCTGCATCGGGACGCGTCGCAGTAAAGAGGCACCACGGTACGCAGAACGACTGAATGACCATCTTCACCTTGCCGCCCATGTCCGCACCAAAGGGAACACCCATCGACTCGATGAGCGATCGCAGACTCGTCACGAGAAATTCTCGCAACAGAATCGCAACAACCATCCACGAGGCAATGCCACTTCCCGCGAATCCCTGCACCGGCGCAACGGACAATTCTGGTGACGCGAGATAGATGAAACCACCGAGCACGAGAATCTTGTCCACCACTGGATCTGCAACCCGGCCAAATGCACTCACCACATTCCATCGACGCGCGAGATAGCCATCGAAATAGTCTGTTCCTGCGGCGACCGCGAAGAGCAGCGCGCAGAACAATCCCAAAGATGCTGCAGTTTGTGGATCACCATCGCGATCGATAAACTCGACACCCACAAAAAACGCGAGTGCGAGAACAAGCCTCGAAAGCGTGATCGCGTTGGGAATGGTCCGTCGAAACCCAGTCGTCACGCTTGCCATGGGCGCACATGGTAGAGGAGACTCTCTAGTCCGTGCCGTGGTTGCGAGAAGCAGCCTTCTCTCATACATTCCCCCGTTCGATTGAGGCGCGTTCGAAGGACACTCCGAGTGCGCGCCAACCTCTGTTCTGCTTTCTGCATTGCCTCTCTCCACGGATCACTTGATGGATCAGTCAGCGCCCTCAGACATGCTTTCGAGCGCGACCGCTATGCTCGCACTCGCGGCCTTTGCATCGGCTGGACTTGTGATGATCATGCGCCCAGGCGCACGATCGATCCGTCTTGCAGGAAGCGTGCTCGGACTCGCAGGAGTTGCGGGACTCTTCGTCGAAGTTCTGAAACTTGCATCCGGAGGCGCAGGGATTCCCCCCGTGCTCCCAGTGCTCTTTGGCGCAATCGCCATCTTCGGAGCCGCGCGTGTCATCACGCACCCACGCCCCGTGTTCGCCGCGATTTACTTCATCCTCGTCGTGATCGCCTCGGCTGGGCTCTTCTTGCTCTTAGGCGCTGATTTTATGGCGTTCGCGCTGATCATCGTCTATGCAGGTGCCATTCTCGTCACCTATATGTTCGTGCTCATGCTGGCGCAGCAATCGCCGCAAGACGGTGAGACGAGCGCCAACTGGTACGACCGCGCGCCACGCGAAGCACTCTCCTGCGTGATCATCGGTTTCGTCATGATCGCAACGCTCGGACAGGTGCTCTTCAATCCAAACGAAGAAGCTCGCCGCGTTGCAAGTTCGGTGCAAGGCGAAGTCCAAGCGGAGGCAGATCTTTGGAACACGCTTTCAAGGATGCCGAAGCATTTGAAGAGCATCGCACGAGAGAAGTTGCAACTCTCTAGGGACGAGCCAATCACATTTGTTGCGAGTGATCCGAATGCGGTCGTCCAAAGTGATGGCAAAGATCACTTCGTTGTCGTGACTGCGCAAGGCAAAGACCAACGCATTTCTCTGAGTGCCGCTGATCTTCCGATGAATGCACAAGTT
>Ga0209553_1000331_pt1 | contig 24796 bp, 24 predicted proteins | sample LauGreFBDMM110DN_2_FD_188217 | JGI IMG/M metagenome (GOLD analysis project Ga0209553, IMG submission 188217) | Freshwater lake microbial communities from Lake Michigan, USA - Fa13.BD.MM110.DN (SPAdes) (version 2) | ecosystem: Environmental > Aquatic > Freshwater > Lake | place: Lake Michigan...
GGCGGGGCCACCGCCGGTATGTGGCGGCCGTCCAACCAGCCGTGGACCATCCTGCTGGACCACGAGGTGACTACGGTGGGCACCAACCCCGAGCTCTTCTTCTATGTGCCCAAGGGAACTCGCCAGGTTCAGTTCTATTATCGCGGCAGTACGGTCGGCAACAAGATCCGCACCTCTGACGGCACCGTCGTGGCAGAGATACAGGGCTTGCCCGGTGCGATCCACTCCTTCCCGGTCCCCCCGGGCGCGGATGGAAAGTGTTGGTCCATCTTTCAGCCGGGCCCGGGGCGGTTGCATTTCTTTAACATACCCAATTATGTGTCCCCATCCCCCAACGGATTGATGGTTCCCCGTGAGGTGGCGACCGACGACGAGCTTCGTGTTCTGAAATAACCCGCGCTCCCCCGCCGCCGTCTGCAAGGAATCTGCTTTTCTTTTCTCAAACGCAGATCGCTAACGGGGTGTTGATTTAGTCGCTCGCATCCAGTTTTCGTTTAACGGCAAGCCGCAGGCGACTGTTTCCATGAGCGCCGACGCCTTCGGCTTGCCGTTAAACGATTAAATCAACAGCCCGCTAGCCCCGGTTATGGTCCTAAGAACCGAGACTATCCTCCATGCGGCCAGAAATGAGTCCGGCGAGCGGAGCGGCGTGAGCCCTCATCGCACCTCGTTTTTGTACCGGCAAGCTGACGCATGCTGCTCACCAATTGTTTCACTCATTACCGCGCGGAGTATAGGTCTTCGTCAACCTGTAAAGTTGGGGTTGAGTTGAATCTGTACGACACACTTCCAGTCCGTCGGCGGAGACACACTTCGTCGCGGCCGCGACTTTCACACCATTAGCCGACGGGTGGAACGGCTGGGTGCGACGGGGCATTCGAATTTTCAGCGGAGAGGACATGTTGCAGCCATTTCTCGTCCGCGAAACGTGTCAACACCCAGAGGAATGCGTGGAGTGGTTGTTGAAGTTCGTCGGGCGTTGGTGTCGCGCCATCTAGCCGTTTGAAGCCTGTGGCAGTCAGGCGCACGGACCATCGTTCGCGCGGGGCGAACTGATTGATCCGATCCTGCACGCGGCGCGTCCATGAGAAACCATAGAGACTGCTAAACATTTCGCCAATGGCCTGCGTGCGTTGCGACGCCGTTGTCGCAGTGCGAAGTCGCGTGAAGTGGCCCTCCAGATTTTTACGGGCGATCCACATGGCCGTCAGCAGCAAAATTGGTGCGCAAGCCGTGACGGGAAACTGTGCTAATTTATGACCCGTCGCTGAAGCGAGAAGCAGCAGAATGGCAGACAAATAGCACAGGGCGACAGCGGCGGAACCCGTCCCGACACAACTTCCGACGCTCATCACCAAGACCACGAGAACTCCCATGATGGCGGGAGCGTTGAGTTCAATCGGGGCGCGTCCATGACTGCCCAACAGTTGACTGATCGCAGGCCATTGCAGGATGATGACCATCGGCAGCACGACGAACCAATGCCATGCGGCAATTCCTGGACGGCGGGCGCCCAGTAAGGTGACCAGCGGCGTCAGCAGCATCGTCGTCGCAAAATATGCGGTCGCCGACGTGACCGCAGGACTCACATGTAGCAGAGGCAAAGCCAAAATCGCGTGCAACAGTCCAAACAGCAAAGCCGCAATCATCCAGTTCCACGCTTGGCAGGCAGTCCACACACTCACCATGGATCGGATGAGAAAGGCCTGCCAAATCATAGCTCCTGCAGCAGCGATCGATGTGAGTCCGAGGACGGTAAGCATGTTGCTTCTGTTATGGAATTTCCGGCAATTCATTCTTCAATCAAGTTTCACATTTTGACGTTGCATGCGGGAAAATTCGACCGGTGAGGAACTAAATTCTTTTTTCCTAGATCGCGATATTTGAGGACAAAGAGGCTGATTGTGGCCGTCTTGCGAATTCTAACAAAAAAAACAAATTCGCCGCGGACAGCGATCCGATGAATGAATGGGGAAAGACCATTGCAACGCGATTGGCGATGGTGGGATTGGTTATCTGATCCAGTCAGGGTTGTTGTCAGGGCTTACAACGCACCTGTTCATGCCGTCGGGCTAAAATCGATCGACCGCTGCTTCCGAGAGGGACCAGCAGTGATTGAAAAAGGGGAGAATTCGATGAAATTCAGTCAGCCGCTTGTGCTGTTTCTGGGGAGCGTCCTTTCCGCTTCCGGCATTGGTTGCTCAGCGATAACAGCTGTCGTCAGCGATTCTTCCCCAGCAAATCGGGAGCACCGCGACGATGCCGATCGACTTGCCGCGATCGCCCGCGTCTTTGAAAACCAGGGACGTTACGACAAAGCGGAGGTCCTCTATGGTAAGGCGCTCAAGAACCGTCCGCAAGATGCCGAGCTACGCAAACATTTGCAGCAGCTTGCAGAACGCCGGAAAGAAAAGAAGTTCGGTCCGACAGAAACGGCAAACGCGATTGCTCGCGCTGACATCGTTAGTCCGCCGAAGTCAGGCGTTCAGCCGGTTCAGAAAAAGGTGATTGCGGCGTTACAAACGTCTCCGTCCCCTAAATCCAGCGTGGCGGCATCAATCGAAGTTCCGACAATTGTGCCGCAGTCTGCGACACTCCCCACTCAGGTGGGGGCGGTACCTGTGGTCAAGGTTTCTTCGAGCAAGCCAGTTGCAACTCCAGAAGTCAAGTTGACCTCCGGAGACAACCAAGGCTGGCGAAGTAGTCAGCACCATGCCATCAACAGCGAACAGATTCTGATCGCTGTGGAACATCCGGACAACCATATCGACTTGCTGCTGGCAGCGATGCACAGCGGAGACGGTGTTGAAACAAAGGCGCTGACGGCCACGTTGCTCGGTGACTGCGATCCGGCCAATACTCGGGTTCGGGATGCATTAGTTGAGCATTCTGGCCTCCAGTCTGATCCTACAATATTGATAGCACTTTGTGACTCACAGATTCAACGCGATGAAGCCGATCAGCGGACGGCAACTTGTCTGCTTGGACTATGTTCCGTGGACGATCGCGATATCAAAATTCAGGCTGCGTCGCAGCTGAGAAAATTTGTGGGGACGGAACAGGAATTATCCTGTCGGACTGCTCTGAGCGAACTTCTGGGAAGTGCGGAGCCCAACGTCCGAGCGACCGCAGCGGTCACACTCGGGGATTTCGCTTCGCTGGAAAGTAGCACGCTCACTCGACTTCAAGAACTGGCCGACACGGATGCCGATCCGAATGTGCGTGAGGCAGCGCAGTCTACTTTGACGCGTCAGAAGTAGGACATGTTTAAGGGCGTTCCGGCACTCAGCCAAGGATCAGAATGATCGATTGCCTCGGCGTAGGTGAGGCTCCAATTCAATTTTTTAATTCTGCATACATAGCGTTCAGATCAGATGACGACAGTACGGAGACTGACCAACATGATCAAAAAAGTTTCACTTGCCAGCCTTGCCATGATGCTGTTTTCTGCAGCGGGCTGCAATTCGATTTCAGACATGGTTCTCGAAAAAGAAATGGCATGTCGCGACCATGTGCTTGCCATGAAAGGCTGGGCCGCATGGTCATCGTACTACGACGACCAAGATTATCATTACGATTTTGCCAGCGGCTTTCGAGCCGGGTATGAAAACATCTTGGCGGGTGGGAAGGGGTGTCAGCCAACACTCCCGCCTCGTAACTATTGGAAGCCGTGTTACCAGAATCCAAAGGGGCATGGAAAAATACAGTCATGGTTTGACGGGTATTCCCACGGAGCACTCGCTGCTCAACAGGATGGTTACAGCGACATTCAGACAATTCCTTTGTCATCGACGACACGGCAGAATTTCCTGAACTCGAAGATTCCAGCCTCGAATGCGTGCTTCGCTGAACTTGGCGATGCACCAGAACTTGGCCCAGACGAGCAACTCGAAATGCCAGGTCCTGTGCAGATCGAAGACGTGCTGCAGGACGGCCCGGTGATCGAAACTCCTGATCCTGCCACACTTGAAGTGGTTCCAAGTCCCTACGAAGAAAAGTAATCCGTCACCACAGCTGCATGGTTGAGTCAACCACGAGACGGAAGCTTCCATCGTCCTCATTTCTTATAAACGTTCGTCAGGATCTAATGCAGACCAGTTGCGAAAACTGCTGCCTCGGGCTCACGGAGGATGCTCAAATGTCGAAGAATTTGTTAGTCACCGATGTTTCAAGTCGAACCCGAATTTCGGGAACTGCGGGGGTGACGCTCCCGCTGGTCGCGCTGGCGATGGTGAGTTCATTCCTCACGGGATGCAACACCATCAGCGCTATCCCCGTTTCGCGTGTGCCCAATGAAATCCTTGCCGTTGAGCGGAAGGACAATTTTGTCGATATCTCCATGCTCAGGCTTCGCCAAGATCCGCCGGAAGTCTACCTGTTGGGGCCTGGCGACGTCTTGGGTGTGTACATCAAGGGTGTCCTTGGTAACGAAGAGGAACTGCCACCGGTGCACTTTCCGGAAGACTCGAATCGGCCGCCAGCGATCGGATATCCTGTTCCGATCCGTGAAGATGGTACGCTCGCCCTGCCGATCGTTGATCCAATTAAAGTCGAAGGCATGTCTCTGGTCGAAGCCACGGACGTAGTTCGCAAGGCTTATACATATCCTCGTGTGATCGTCAAAGAGGGTGAAGAACAAATCATCGTGACGCTCATTCGGCAGCGTAAAATTCGGGTGCAGGTGATTCGAGAAGAAGGCGGCGGGGTAGAAGGGGTCACTAAACGCGGTACAGGCAAAGTGGTTGACTTGCCAGCCTATGAAAACGACCTGTTACACGCGTTGAGCGAGACGGGTGGGTTGCCAGGACTGGACGCCAAGAACGAAGTGCTGATCTATCGCGGCATGTACGACGACGGGAAGAGTGCCGATGTCATCCTTGATAATCTGTGCAACTCGCAATGTCAGGATCAGTGCGTCGACCCTTGCATCTGCGACGAGCGTCCGATCCCTGACCCGCCCTACATAACTCGCATCCCACTGCGATACAATCCGGCACATCCTCCGACCTTCACTGAAGAGGATATCATCCTCCATGAAGGTGACATTGTCATCATCCGCAGTCGTGACCGCGAGACCTTCATCTCTGCCGGAGTCCTAGGTGGCGGCGAAATACCGTTGCCTCGCGACAGAGACCTCGACATTATTGCGGCAGTCGCCCTCGCTAATGGTTCACTGGGGCAGTCTGGCACCGGGGTGTCCGCGATTGGCGGTGGCGGTGGCAATAGTGGCGGCGGCGGGGGCGGTGGTCGTAGCAGTCAAGCGTGCCAGCCGTCCGAAGCGATTGTGATCCGGGAACTGCCGTGTGGAAGTTCGATCGCGATCAAGATCGACCTGAATAAGGCTCTCGAGAATCCGGCTCAACGCATTCTGATTCAGCCGAATGATGTGGTCCTCGTCCGGTACACCCTCGCAGAAGAGCTAGGGAATGTGTTCATCAACATGTTCCAGATCAACTACCTCTTGGGCGGTGGCCTTGGGGGCCGATGATCGTCATGTAAGTTGACAAGTTAGCGCTGAAGCCCGGCTCCCCTAGGAGCCGGGCTTTTTTTGTGGCAGCACTTTTTCGGAGTGGAACTACGGGATTCGGCAGTTGCTACAGCCGGCATATTCGACAAGACAGGTAGAACCATCGAGATCGTGCGCCAGCAACTTACGGCAAATCTTTCAATTGGTATGGCCGGTGAGCTAAGTTTTTGAGTTCGGCGACTTCGCGTTCATCGGAAGTCTCCCCCCCCTTCTTCCGGAGTTTCGCAGAAGATGACTCTGCAATCTGATCCCGCCAATTCCGCAAGCACTTTCAAGCTGCCCACGGCCCTGATCATCGCTGCGATACTGTCGGTTGGAGTTGGGGCGATGACGACCAACTGTGCCGACCCAGATCTTTGGGGGCATGTCCAGTACGGTCGGGAAGTGCTGCGCGACGGGGCACTGCCGCAGACCACGACATGGTCGTTTGCGGCTGAGGGTGCTCAGTGGGTCAATCATGAGAACATTGCAGAACTGCTGCTGGCGTTGACCGTTAATACGTATGGCGTGCGCGGTCTGCCTGCGATAAAGTTGATATTGGCGATCGTCATTCTTGGATTGATGATATGGACCGCGCGGCGTGGGGCATGTGGCTGGCTGGCGATTGGAATCACCGTCCTGCTGGGAGCAAGCAACCTGCAATTCCATTGGCATTTTCGGCCGCAGATTCTCAGCTACGTAAGTCTGGCGATGATGCTGGCAATTTGGCAGCACGCGTTTCACTGTCCGGGTGCCTCATTTGCGGCGATCGAACTTCCCGTTTTTGGACGTCAGATGCGAAGCCTCTGGTTGCTTCCGCCATTGCTCTGCTTCTGGACAAATTCACACGGTGGATTCGCTGCAGGCATGGCCATGCTGATCGCGTACCATGGCCTCGTGTCGCTGCAGTTGTTGCTGGCACATGGTCGGCGAGCTGCTGGACTGGTCGGATTGCTGTTGCTGGTGACGATCGCCGCAGGGATGGCGACCTTGGTGAATCCGTACGGCCTGACATTGTGGAAATTCATGCTCGCTGCCTTGATGCTACCGCGTCCTGAAATCGCGGATTGGGGACCGCTAGAACTCTGGACGTATGAATCGCTTCGCTTTTGGATGTTGCTCATTACGGCCATCGGTGGATTCACCTTTGTGATGCGACAGCAGCGTCGCACAATTCTAACATCACAATTTTTGTCTCAAGCAATCCTGATGATGCTGCTCCTGTGGCAGGGTATTTCCCACTGCCGCCATTTGGCGATCGTGGCAATCGTTTGCGGATTCTTCGTACCAACGGCGTTGCAGCCTCTGCTAACTTTTGCCACCGCCGGATTTCAGCGACGAGCAGCCGACTTGGTCCAGACAAACGCCGTAACTCATGGGCGGTATCCGTTTCTGGTATCCGGAGTCCTCACCACGATCCTGATCTTCAACGTCGTGCGACTGGCTCCCCAACTGACCGATGTGTCAGTCGATCGCGCTGAGTTTCCTGTAGCCGCGATGCAGTTTATGCACGACCAGAACCTGCACGGAAAAGTCGTGGTAACATTCAACTGGGCGCAATATGCCATTGGATGTTTCGCTGAGGAACATGACTTCGCGCGACAATCTCGCGTCGCCGTTGATGGACGATTTGAAACCTGTTATCCCCGTGAAATTACGGACATCTATTTTGATTTTTGGCTCGGCACCAACGACCCCAAGCAACGTTATCGCAGTCCGCAGACGCCGGCCTTTGACCCAGCAAGAGCGCTCGAGTTTCACGCTCCGGATCTAATCCTGCTTTCGCGTGGCCAAGGGCCGTCCGTCCGAGAAATGCAGCGACATTCCGACGACTGGGTCCTGTTGTATCAGGATTCCATGGCTCAGCTTTGGGGACGCCAGTCAATTTATAATGTCCGCACATCGTCGCAATTTCTGGCCGCATCATACCGCCACGTCACTGATGATCCGCAGACCGGGAGCGTCTCGTGGCCAGCCCTCCCTGTGGGGCGAATGCGTCACCAGCAGTTGGCGTCAAGTCTCCACTGACAGGGCCGCGACACGGAGGATTTAAAGCGATTTTAGGGAAACATGACCACTTAGGGTTCAATTCTCAATCCCTCAAATCAGCCGATTCCATGCTAAACTGTTTCGTCCGACCGTTCCCGGTGGCTACGCTACGCGACCCGGTGCGTTTCAAGCAGCGGTGAGCGTCGTTTTTTTGTTTGCTGCCTCGAGATCCATGCACTCGCTTGAATTGTTGACCCCATGACCATCTCCATGCCGGCCTGGACACCAGGCAATGGCCTTCATTATCAGCTCCTGTCTCAAAGCGCGCGCGCGCGGCGCGGCAGGTTTGTGACTGCGCATGGTGTCGTAGAAACGCCGGCATTCATGGCCGTCGGCACGCAGGCGACGGTTAAGTGCGTCATGCCCGATCAGGTGGCCGCCACGGGGGCTCAGGTTGTGCTGGCCAACACGTACCACCTTGGAATTCTGGATCGCACACAGGTTGTCGAACGTTTGGGTGGTCTGCATTCGATGATGAGATGGAATCAAACGATCCTCACCGATTCTGGCGGGTTCCAGGTTTTCAGCTTGCCGGATCGCGAGATCACCGAAGAAGGTGTCAGCTTTCAGTTTCGATCGGGGAAGAAGGACGGCGACACAACCCCGATGACGCTGTCTCCAGAAAGCGCGATGGATATTCAGCGGCGGCTGGGTGCTGACATCGTGATGGCGTTTGATGAATGCGTCGATCATCGCATGCCCCCGAAATACATGTCGGAATCTCTTGACCGCACGTACCGTTGGCTGAAACGCTGTGCCGCCGCGCCCCTGCAGGAACATCAGCATTTGTTCGGCATCATTCAGGGCGGAATGGAACTGGATCTGCGTGCGAAGGCCGTGCGTCAGGTCACGTCACTCAATCTGCCTGGGTACGCGATTGGCGGTGTATCGGTTGGCGAAGGGCACGACGCGATGGTGCGGATCGTGCGCCATACGGCACCGCTGATGCCATCCGATCAGGTGCGTTATCTGATGGGTGTTGGTCTGCCGGAAGACCTTGTCGCAGCAGTCGAATGTGGCATGGATATTTTTGACTGTATTATACCCACGCGCTACGCCCGCGAAGGAACCGTCTTTACGTGGGATGGAAAGATGCGCCTGCAGGACAAGAAGTTTCGCAAGGACCGCTATCCAATCGATACCTCCTGTGAATGTCCCAGTTGTGCAGGAGGATTCAGTCGCGCTTACCTGCGGCACTTGCTGTTTGCGGATGAACCCCTGTATGGCACGCTCGCGACGCTCCATAATCTGCACTTTTATCAGGATCTGATGCGTGCGATTCGCAAGGCGATCGAAGACAACCGCTACGCCGCATGGTCAGCCACATTCCTTGAACGCCACTTGCCAAAGGGCGCGGCAAATTAATGCAATTGCGCAGGACGATCCTTCAACGGAGAAATTTATGGCTCGTGTCTGGACCACGATTGGCCTGCTGATCCTGAGTAATATCTTCATGACGTATGCATGGTACGGACATCTGAAAGATCTAAAGGACCGACCATGGTTGGTGGCCGCATTGGTGAGTTGGGGTATCGCGTTTTTCGAATATATGATTCAGGTTCCCGCCAATCGCATCGGGAATGAAGTGCTGAATCTGGGGCAGCTCAAGATTCTTCAGGAAGTCATCGCCCTCACCGTATTTATTCCGTTTGTCGTGCTGTATTCCAAAGAAAAACTGACACTCGATTACCTGTGGGCCAGTCTCTGCTTGCTGGCAGCTGCCTTCTTTGTGTTCCGCTCAAAGCTGATGGGAAGCTGAAATCCACCATTCCTGAGGTCTGGCTCAAAATCCGCTGTCGATAATCTCGGGTATTTAGCGTTCGCGCAACGCAGTGATGATATTTAGGCGCACGGCGCGGATGGCGGGCAGGAGACCGCCAAGCAGGCCCATGACAAGGGCGAGCATCACGCCTTGCGCGAGGACGCGGGGGCCGAAGCGGAATGAGAATGTGATTTCGCTGAACTGATTGGCGGTGCCTGTCGAGAGTCCATTGAATGGCAGAGTTCCGAGGCAACCAATGAGACCACCCAGAGAACACAGCACGACCGATTCGAAGAGAAATGACAATAAAATACTGCCTTGGGGAAAGCCTAGGGCACGCAGCGTTCCGATTTCCCGCGCACGACTTGCCACGGCGGCGTACATCGTGTTGGCGGCCGCAAACATAGCGCCAAAAATTAGGAACCCCGCGATAATATAGCCGATGTACTGGACGGCATTGGCTTGGTTCATTTGATCTTCAAAATACTTGGTTTCGCGAATGGCATTGAGTTGAAACCGTTTGTCTTTGGCCAAAACGGTAGTGAGAGCGTCCCGCTGTTCTGGCGATTCCGCGCGCAGACAAACGGCACTGACCGCGGCCGGTGTTTTTCGCGCGATTGTTAGATCTCTCAGGTCCGTCCAAACTTCTGATTCTGCTGCACTTCCAGCAGCTTCGTAATAGCCCACGATTTCAAAGTATTGGCGATTGACTTCAATTTTCTCTCCGATTGCAAGGTTCTCAAAGCGGGCCGCCATACTGCGGCTAGTCATCGCCTCGAACTTTCCAGGCTCGATGTCACGTCCTTGGACAATGCGGAAACCGGGCCGCAATGTGCGACCAATACTTTCCAGTCCCCGCACAATCAGATTGACGGTTCCGCCACTGTTGCGCCGCGGCTTTGTGAGAATGGTGACGAATTCCACGGAGCACTGCGGCTGCCCTTGTTCATTTTTTGCAATCCCCGGCAACGAGGCAATTTCACGCGCCACTTTCTGTTCGATACCGCTGCCAATCTCGTCGGTAGCACCTTTTCGCAGCACGATCAAGTCGAGTTCATGCCCGGTGACTTTCAACGCGTATTGCAGGCCGTCCGTCAGTCCAAAGCAGAGGACGGAGGCCCAGACGACCAGCCCAGTACTGACCACGGTCAGCAGCGTTGTCATCCAGCGGACCCGGAGATTGCGAAGATTGTATTTGGCAGGAATCATGACTCAGTGACTTTGGTCAAAGGAAAAATCAGGCAATGCGTCGAAGACCATCAATGACGGACATCTGGGCGGCGCGAATCGCCGGCACGATTCCGCTAATCAGACCCAGCAGCGCGGCGGCTATCAGGCCATAGCTGATCCATGGGCCCAGCATTTCCATGACCGTAAACGGAAAGAACTGCGGCAGCAGCCTGTTCATGCCCTGCAGAAATAGGCAGCCCATCCCCACCCCGAGGAATCCCCCTAGCATCGAAATGGTGCAGGCCTCTCCCAGAACCATGAACAGCACCCGCGATCTTGGAAAACCGATTGCCTTAAGCACCGCAATCTCGGTGACGCGTTCCCGGATCGCCATGGCCATGGAGTTTGCCGTCACCAGTGAAAGTGAAAACACGACTGCCAGTCCGATGTTTCGAATGAGCACTTGAACGTTGCCCAACATGTCCACAAACATTTGCGCGAAGGCGGCCTCCGTTTGACTTCGAGTCGGTGTGTCAGAGCTGCCAAACTTGTCGTCGATGGATTTAATGACGGTGGGAATCGAGTCTGAACTGGAGATGCGGGCGAAGATTGTTCCGGCGTTGTCGATGTTCGGGTAGCTTTGCTGTTTCAATCCCTCGTTCAGATAATTCCAGTGAAAGTAGAGCGAATCTGTATTCTTCGGAGAATCGAAGATCCCGCTGATCTCGAGGTCTAAGTCAAATGGATAGATCGCACCCTTCAACTGAACTCGATCGCCGACTTTCCAGCCACGCCGTGCGGCGATCCGTCGGTCTAACACGCATCCCTGCCGATTCGTCTTGAACGCCGTCAGCTCGCCGGGCGGGATCGAGTACTCAGGCCAGACGTCAAATACGGAGTTCGGATCTGTGGCAAATTGCGCAAACGGCATTTGTTCATCTTGGTAGGAACCTCCGAACCATGCAAATGGGACGGCCGCCGCCACAGATTGTGTCGCACGCACATCATCGACAGCAGAAATGGGAAGTGCCCCACTGAATCCCTGAATGTTCATGACGACGATGCGATTTGCTTGGGCCGCGCCGTTCTTCCATGTTTCCTGAGATGCGAGGAAACCATAAAGCACCGTCATCAGCGCGAGACTGAACCCTACGGACAGGATGGTCAGAAGACTCCGAATTGGATTTCGCCGAATGTTTCGCCAGATATATTTGAATGTCTTCATTGCACAGATTCCTTGGCTCGGCTGCTGACAACCTCGGAGACCAGCAGACCTTTTTCCAGATGCAAAATCCGCCGCGCACGGGCCGCCGCGTTCGGATCATGAGTGACCATGACGATGGTCTTGCGAAACTCGGTATTCAGTCGGTGCAGCAATTCCAAAATTTCACCCGCAGACTTTGCGTCGAGGTCGCCCGTAGGTTCGTCAGCGACAAGCAGTGTTGGATCTGTCACGATGGCCCGCGCGATCGCCACGCGCTGTTCCTGACCGCCCGACAGTTGCCGGGGGTAGTGATCCATCCGATCCTGCAGGCCGACAACCTCGAGGGCCGCTTTGACGTGGTCGTCGCGTTGACGACGCGACAACGATGTCAGCGTCAGGGGGAGTTCGACATTCTCGTAGGCCGTCAACACGGGGATGAGATTGTACATTTGAAAGATGAATCCCACGTGCCGTGAGCGCCACTTCGCCAGTTCGCCTTCGGAAGACTGACCAAGGTTCTGACCGCAGACAATCACGTCACCCGCAGTCGGGCGATCGAGCCCTGCAATGAGATTCAGGAGCGTCGTCTTGCCGGATCCCGAAGGCCCCATGAGCGCCAGATAGTCTCCTTCTGACAATTGGAGATTGATTCCGCTCAACACCGGGATCGTGAGCTGATCACGGCGAAATTCCTTGCACACTTCGCGCACCACAACAACTGTTTCACCAGCATTCGAATTCGACACGCAATAACTCCCGTTCTAATAAATTTCAGGGTGCAGCACACGACGTGAATCCCGTACTGCCATTCACAATCACGAGCAATAAATCTGACAACTCCCGCCCGTCGTCCCCTCGCTGATGATAGAGCCGGCCAAATATCGACGCCGAGCAAGTTCGGCAAACTACTGCGCTGTCTTCACCAGCATCCCTTCTTTGAATTCCTGCGGCAGACTCACCACCACTTTTTCACCGCCGCTCAGGCCACTCACGATTTCAGTGCGATCTTGTTTTGCCTCCCCAACTTCGACGATCATCTGCTTGAGGCGATCGTCGCTGGTGACGATCCAGACAAATCGTTCGACTCCCGCAGTTTGCAAGGCATCGTTCGGGCAGAAAATTCGCGGTTTTTCATGCTGCTGCTCCTCTTCGGTTGACGCCGACAGGAAGTAGACTGTGCTGCTCATATCGGGAAACAGCCGCTCGTCGGCATCTAAAATCTCAACCAACACCTTCACGGTGGCTCGCGCCCGATCACCCATCGGAATTATTTTACGAACCGTGCCTTGATAACGGCGATTCGGCACAGCGTCCACCGCAACTTCAGCTTGCTGCCCGGCAGTGACGCGACCAATAAAGTCTTCCTTGACATCACATTCCACTTCTAGATGGTCCAGGTCCGCAATGGTGACAACGGAACCACGTCCCGAAGCTTCCCCCATCCCGCCGGGCATAATCGATTCGCCCAATTCCGCATCTTTAGAAATGACAGTCCCTGCAAACGGGGCACGTACGAACATATTTTCGACAACCTGCTCCGCCTCCTCCACACGTGCCTCCGCGAGTTGAAGAGCCGCTTCCAGCGAAATCTTGCGAGCCACGGCGGCGTCACGCTGAAACTCGTTTGCCTCATGTTCGGCAGCAGCGATGGTCTTTGCGGCGAGGGATTTTTGCGCCCGTTCGAGCACTTTCTGAGTCCGCTGGATTTCCACGTCCTGCTCCAGCAACTCACTGCGGGATCGAGCGGCCATAGCTTTGACGGCCGCCAGAGATGCATCAAGATCTGCATGTTCAAGCACAGCCAAGACATCATTTGCTGCGACCTTACTGCCTTCCTCCACGTTGACTTGCTCGATCCGCCCCGTCGCCCGCGCGCCAATCCGGGCCTGCTGACGAGATTTCAGATAACCCGTCGCCACCACAGTCGCATCCGCGGAACGCCCGGTTTCGATACTGACGGTGGAAACTCGTACCTCAAGTTGCGGACGGACAGACTCAAACACACGATCCATGTTAGGCAGCCAACCTTTGGATTGAGCGAGGAATGCCCCTCCGGTCAACACTCCGCACACCACAACCAAGAAGCAAAAGAAGCGCATCAGGCCGCCAAAAAAAGACCGACGAGGCACCCCTCCCCCGCGTGGAATTCGAAGTCTTGTCAACGCATCAGACGAAGCATTTGGGCTGGCGACTGTCATAAAACTCTGCAGAGTAAACACCGAAAATTCATTGCCGTTCGGCATATCCTAGCGTGAGACGAGTAACTGGCAATCCGAAGGGTCGGCACCAAATCAGAGGTTTTCGACGAGCCGCGGAAAAATAGCGACAGGTTATCCAATGACATTAGCCGTCTCTTGATTCAAGGCGGGAGAAACTGCTAGCCGCCACGAGATGTGGGATCACGGCAGGCGTCCGAACAAGTGTCGCACCTCGAAATCGCACCAAACGTGGGCAAACGGGATGAACGGCTTGTCTGTGAACTGGGGTGGCGATATGATCCGCGTTTCGATTTTTCCGGCTGTTTGTGCGCGCAGAGTCTACTGCCTCCATGTTCGCGCGCTGGCAAATTGCGTAAGTCCATGACTATCACGGACTTGTGGTTTTTGCTTGCGTGGCAATGTCCGGAATCCATGACAGATTTGTCGACCTTTTTCCCGAAAAGCATGCATTCGTCGTGTTTGAAACTATTTCACAAAGTCTAGGTAAAGCCTTCTCGGCTTTCCGGGGAACCGGAAAGATCACCGAAGGGAACATCCGCGACGGGATGCAGCAGGTCCGCAAGGCTCTGTTGGAGGCCGACGTCGCGTACGATGTCGTCACGGACTTTGTGAAAAACGTGACTGAACTGGCGATTGGCGAAAAAGTTCTGAAATCGCTGCGTCCCGAAGAGCAAATCGTCGGGATTGTGCATCAGCAGTTGATCGAACTGATGGGGCCGGTTGATCATTCGCTCACTTTAAAGCGTGACGGCGTCAGTATTATCATGATGTGTGGTCTGCAGGGGTCTGGCAAAACGACCACCTGCGGTAAGTTAGCCCGCCGTCTGAAGGAAGCCGGGCATGCGCCGTTTCTGGTGGCGGCTGACTTGCAGCGTCCGGCGGCGATTGAGCAGCTGAAGGTGATCGGCAGCCAAGTCGGTTGTCCCGTCTACGCGGAAGACCCGAAGACGAGCACCCCTGTTCAGGTCTGTCGCAACGGGGTTAAAGAGGCCAAGCGTGTCGGCGCGAAAGTGGTGATCCTTGACACCGCCGGTCGATTGCACGTTGACGCGGCATTGATGAAGGAGTTGCAGCAAATCGACAGCAGCGTTGCTCCGGACCAAGCATTTCTGGTCTGTGATGCGATGACTGGGCAGGACGCTGTTAACAGTGCCAATGCCTTCAATGAAGCGCTGGAACTAGACGGGGTGATTCTCACCAAGTTGGATGGTGATACGCGTGGCGGAGCTGCTTTGAGTATCAAAGCTGTCACGGGTGTCCCGATCAAATTCATCGGGGTGGGCGAACAGCTCGACCGACTGGAAGAATTCCATCCGGACCGCATGGCTGGACGAATTTTGGGCATGGGCGACATTGTGTCGCTGTTTGAAAAAGCCCAGAAGGAATTTGATGAAGAGGACATGCTGCGTCAACAGGAAAAGATGCAGCAGGGTAAGTTCACGCTGGATGACTTCCGCATGCAGATGCGGCAGATTAAAAAGTTAGGTTCGATGCGGGAAATCATGAAAATGATTCCCGGCATGGGAGCTGTCGTCGATCAATTGGGTGACATGAACCCGGAAGATGATATGCGGCGGATTGAGGGGATCATCAATTCGATGACACCCCAAGAGCGTCAAAATTCGGACGTGATCGATCGTGGGCGTCGCCAACGAATTGCGAAAGGCAGCGGAGTTCAGGCGGCGGATGTCAATAAGCTGCTCAAAGACTTTTCCGCGATGGGAAAGATGATGCAAGGCATGTCGAACATGGGGCTGCGTGACCGAATGAAGACCGTGAAGGGTCTTGCAGACGGTGGCTTTATGAATCCGGGTGCGGAGTTATTAGAAAAAAAGATGAGAAGCCAGCGTGGGCCGCTCGATAAAGATGAGGCGCGCGACAAAAAGAAGAAGCAGAAGAAAGAATCGCAAAAGGCGAAGAAGCGAAATCGTAAAAAATAAACCCGAGTGAGTCAGTCGTTTTTGTTAGTTCAGGAGTACCAATGGCAGTTCGAATTCGAATGAAGAAGATGGGACGCAAGCACCGCGCGTTCTTCCGTATTTGTGTGATGGACTCGCGTGTTCAGCGTGATGGCAAGGCAATTGAAGAAGTTGGGTTTTATGACCCGATGGTTCAAGATAAAGCCGCGCGTGTCAAGTTGAACATGGAGCGTGTTGATTACTGGATGTCGGTCGGCGCTCAGCCCAGCGAAAAAGTCAACGCCCTGATCCGCAAGGTGAAGCTGAACAAGTTCGGCAGAGCTCTGGCACCTCCTCCGTTGATCGCCCCAAAGGTCAAGGAAGTGGCTCCTGCGGAAGAAGTGTCAGCCGAACCTGCGGAATAGGGTCATGCGGTTTGATATCCTGACCTTGTTTCCAGAGATGTTCGAAAGCTATCTCGGACAGGGGCACCTGAAACTCGCGATTGAGCGCGGGCTGGTGGATATCTGGCGGCATAATTTTCGGGAGTTCGCTCCCGGAGTTCGAAGGCAGGTTGACGACAAGCCGTTTGGTGGTGGTCCGGGAATGTTACTCATGTGTCAGCCGGTGTTCGACTGTGTCGAGGCCGTGCAGTCACAGGGAAATGCTCCAGGTCGGTTGTTGATGATGACCCCCCAAGGTCGAAAAATGGATCAGAGATTGGTTGAGGAACTCGCTCAGGAACCTCGACTGTTGTTACTCTGTGGGCGATACGAAGGTTTTGATGACCGGATACGCCAAGGGTTGCAGCCAACTGAGGTCTCGGTAGGTGACTTCATCTGCAATGGTGGAGAGGTGCCGGCGATGTTGATTATAGACACCGTGATCCGGCTCATCCCGGGTGTGTTGGGTGATGAAACCAGCAGTCGATATGATTCGTTTAGCCAGTCAGGTTTGTTGGAACATCCGCAATTTACGAGGCCTCGTGAGTTTCGGGGCATGACAGTGCCGGACGTGCTGATGAGTGGTGATCACAAGAAAATTAACGGGTGGCAGCAAGCTCAGAGCCTGCAGAGAACAGCGGAACGCCGCCGGGATCTGCTGGCGAATTCTGATGCGGATGCCGCTCAGATTGAATAGTTTTGAAGTGTGTTGAAAAAAGGGACCTAGTCATGCGTAACAAGCTTTTAGACATTGTCGAAAAATCCAGCCTACGGGAGCAGCAACTGAAGTTTGCTGTAGGTGATACAGTTGACGTTCACACGCGAATTCTGGAAGGCACGAAAGAACGCATCCAGATTTTCAGTGGTGTCGTTATTGCTCGCAGCGGCTCCGGAACCGGTGAATTGTTCACGGTTCGCCGAATTGTGCAGGGTGAAGGTGTAGAGCGGAAATTCCCCGTTAACTCCCCGAAGATCTCGCATATTGAAGTCAAACGCCACGCTCGTGTTCGCCGCGCGAAACTGTTTTATCTGCGCGAACGCACAGGCAAGGCAACTCGCCTGAAAGAACGCAAGGCCAAGCCATGGGAAGTCCAGGTCAGCGATTCAGGCAAATGAGTTGTCTGAGGCTAGGACAGCTTCAGATTCACTTGCTTAATGCTAGACCCTGATTCGCGTAGGCGACAGCCTGAACTTCGGGTTCCTCCGGCTGTCGCCTTTTCGCTGCGCGGTGTGGTATCATGCACTCATCATGCTCCACGCGGTCGGAAATGAGTCCGGCGAGCCGAGCGGCGTGAGCCCTCCGGTACCTCGTTTTCGTACCGGCAAGCTGACGCATGCCGCTCGCCAATTGTCTCCTTCATGACCGCGCGGAGTCTATGCTCTCGCCATTGGAGGTGGGTGCACATGAGTCAGTTGGAGCACGGGGATATGAAAAACCTGTTTCGCTTACTCCTCGGGGATCGTGGTGAACGGGCGGCGGTCAAGTATTTGAAGAAACAGGGCTTTCGGATCATCGCGAAGCAGTACCGTAACACTTATGGCGAAGTGGATATTATTGGGCAGGACGGCAAGACGACTGTTTTTGTGGAAGTAAAGACGCGGACATCAACCAAAGATGGTCAACCGTTTGAAGCGGTCGATCTCCGCAAGCAGCAGAAGATCACCCGCATTGCGCTGGCATGGCTCAAGAAGCACGGTCGCCTCGAACAACCCGCCCGGTTTGACATCGTTTCTATTCTTTGGCCTGACAAGTGGGGCGCGCCACAGATCCAGCATTTTCGAAATGCGTTTGAAGCCACTGGCCATGGCCAGTTTTTTAGCTGACCGTGAAAGTTCGAGACGATCATGATCTACAAAGTTTGTTCAAAAGGGGTCTGGGAAGAGATGAGACAGCTCGCCTCTTGGAACGGATCAGCGGCCGACCTGCGCGACGGGTTCATTCATTTCTCAACAGAGGCTCAGTTGGAAGGCACCGTGCGGAAACACTATGTTGGACAGACGGATCTGAAACTGCTGGCGATCGATGCGGATCGCCTTGGTGATGCACTGAAGTGGGAGACCTCGCGCGGCGGAGACTTGTTTCCGCATCTGTACGGCCCGTTGCCGATCTCGACGGTCCTGTCGGCTCAGGATTTGGCAGTGTTACCAGACGGGACGATCGACTCCCAGCGGCTGCTGCCTGCCGAATAGACTTCGTCAATCTGTAACCGTGATCCCTATCGATTCAATAGCAGCGTGGCCTGACTTCCGGAAGGGACGCGGCATGGGCTGTGCGTGACCTTGTTTGTCAATCGTGCGACAGCGAAATGTGTACTCACCGACAGGCAAGCCTGGCATGACTGCCGCCCAGTGAGCATTGGTGAGTCGCATGGGCCACGTCTTCGGAACACCGGCTGCATCGAAGCCATGCGTGGATTGCGGGATCTGACCAGCGCTCAAGGCTGCCCAGCTCAGAGGTGCCGCTAACAATTCCGCATCGACCCACGGTGCGGTTGTAAAATAGGGATCGTTCTCAGGTCGCTCAGGACTGCTCGATTCCATCGACACTTGAACTTTCGCCAGCCCTGAAATGCCTACTTGGGCGTAACCCGAAACGGCGATGGCTGCACCAGCTTTCACTTCATTGGGGATGGAGATCGTGGCGGCGAACGTTTTTAGGGGACTATCGACGTCGTTGTTCTGTGCGGCGTACGTATCATTCGCATGCGCCAGATTGGTCAGCACGACATGTGACAGCCATTTAATGGATTTAAAACCGTACGCTTCCGGCACAACGACCCGCACCGGACCTCCACGTTCGGAATCCAGCCACTCACCATTCAGTTTGTAACACAGAATCACGGGCGGCAGATCGAACGGATCTTCCAGAACTCGCCCGATCGGCAGCGAACTGCGAAACATCTGCGTCGGATCATCGTTGTGGTAGCCGTAGTAGAAAATGCGCCGCAGATCTTCACGCGGTTTCGTCAGCCAGATGACTTCACGCAGCGGCACCCCTTCCCACAATCCCATGCCGAGCGGGCAACCCAAATTCAGGCACGTCATGACTTTTGGAAATCGGACAGCATGTGTTTCACCAAGTTTCAACAACGCTTCGAAATCGAGTGCCGTACCATCGGCCTTGGTCAGTGGTTTGCCCAACTTGGCTGGATTGTCGGGGTCCGAGATCACTTCGAGTTGCCACGTTTCGCGGGTCAGCCCTCCAGCGGTTTTCTGAGCATCCGATAATGTGTGCGGCAGCGGCGTACCACGCGACACGTCGCGAAAATCTTCCGCAGGAGTGAAATAGGGATCTGGTCGGACCCCCCCCTTATCGGGTTTGACATGTGCCTTTGGCGAAGCTTGAGCCGACTCGTCCGCCGCGGCAAATGCCGCGGCATTTACGGTGAGCTGTGAGGCCGTAATTCCCATGACACCGGCGCGGAGAAAGTACCGGCGTGTAAGTTTAAAATGCTCGGAGAGAAAACGGGGGTGATTCATAATTGACCCTCGATCGGGGATCCATGGCCCCGGCTGGCAGCTTTGTGGATGGCACGGTAACGTACGCCTATTCTGGACTCACAGCGTAACCGCTCGGGACCTCGTTACCTTTCAAAATCGCGTAAAAATGCCGAAATCTGATGGACACGACTTTGCCAGCACAGCAGAGTTGCTACCGCAACACGATGAGATTTATTTGTTTCGGAGGTTGCTAGAATCACTCTGGATTGGCACCGCGTTGACTTTGATTGGGTATCACATGGTGAATCTCGTCTCGACGCCTAGCTTAAGGTCTTCGTGGATCCTGTTCGTGGTGCTGGCAGGTTTCTTTACGGCGGATTTCCTGTCAGGAATGATCCATTGGACCGCAGACACTTGGTTCAGTGATACGATGCCGATTCTCGGCCAGAGAGTTCTTAAGCCGTTTCGAGTCCACCACGTCAACCCGGATGATTTTCTGCGGCGTAACTTTCTGGACACGAATGGAGACGTTGCGGTGCTTGTCATCCCGTTTCTAATCGCGGTCTTCTGGATTTCGACGAAGGAGCAGTGGTCGGCAGCGGTGGCTGTTTATGTGGTCTCACTTTGTGCGGCAGGGCTGCCGACGAATCAGTTTCATCAGTGGTCTCACCTGAAAAATCCGCCGACTATCATTCGTTGGCTGCATTCCAGTCGGCTGATAATCACCCGAAGGGCCCATCTGCAGCATCATAAGGCTCCCCATACCAACAACTACTGTATTACCTTGGGCTGGTGCAATCCTGTGTTGACGGCGATCGATTTCTTTCCGCGTTTAGAGCGAATGGTGACGCGGCTTACGGGACTACAGCCTCGCAATGATGACAAGAAATATTATGCCGCATTGCGAGCCGGTATTCGTCTCGGGTCTGCATCTGTCTGTGCCGTTCAGTCAGACGTGAGCACGCATGTGGATTCAGTGTCAAAGCCTATTCTAGTCGAAAGCGGAGGTGTTGATGGCTGACTTCAATGACCATGGCCCCGACCCGCATTCAAGCGCGCACATGTCGCTCGAAACAACTCAGGCGACGGCGTTTGGTAACGGATGGATCAGCGGTGTCCTTTCCGCGTTACTGGGATTTATCGGACTCAGTGCGGTCGTGTGCTTCCACTTTCCGCAGTATCTGACCATGCCTGCGATCCGGGAGTATTACCCGGTTCCATACATTCGCGCCCTGTTGCACCTCGTGCTTGTGGCCAGTTTTCTGCTGGGCACAATGAGTGTCTGCCTGCGATACAATAAAGCCTTGGGTCTTGCCGGTATCATCCAGACATTGCTGGCCGCACTGCTTGGTGGCGCGGCAGTGAAGATTGACGGTGAGCTGACCGATGGGCCATTTTTGGGTCTGGATTGGTTCCTGCTCAACCTGATGGGATACTCTGCCATGTATATCCCGCTGGAACGACTTTTCGCGAAGCATCCGGAACAGCCTGTGTTTCGTTACGGTTGGAGGACCGATCTGACGTACTTCTTTGTCACAAATTTTCTGGTGCAGTTTACGACTCTGATGACGATGCAGCCTGCGATGATCTTCTTCGACTGGGCTCGAATCTCGGCAATTCAGAAGATCGTCATCAGCCTGCCGTTTGTCGTCCAGTTCGCCTGTATCCTGTTGATTTCTGATCTGACACAGTATTGGGTTCATCGCGCGTTTCATAAGATTCCGTTCCTGTGGCGATTTCATGCGATCCACCATTCTGCCGAGGCAATGGACTGGATTGCAGGCTCCCGCCTGCATCTCGTGGATGCCATCACGACTCGCGCGACCACTTACATCCCTATTTACCTGATGGGGTTCTCGGGACCGGCGTTGTATACCTACGTTGTCTGGGTGGTGATTCAGGCGACGTTTATTCATGCCAATGTGTCTTGGGAGTTCCGACCGATTCGATGGCTAATTGCGACGCCGGCATTTCATCATTGGCACCACAGTTCTGCGCCCGAAGCGATTGATCGAAATTTTTCAGTTCACCTGTCGCTGATCGATCGCGTCTTTGGCACTTACCACCTGCCCGACGCTTGGCCTACGGCTTATGGCCTTGCGAGCGGTCGACGGGTACCGCTTGGCTACCTGCGGCAGTTCATTATCCCCTTTGCTTCGCAGGCGAAGTCTGCGGCAGCAGTTGCCACGCCAGACGCTGCAGAAACCGAAGCGGTCCGACGCGACTGATCCGCTTGGTGAGCCTAATTCCATCGGTATCTCACGGTATGCACAAAACGCTTGTGATCATTAATTCAAAGGCAGCTCAGGGTCGCACGGGTCGCCTTCAGTCGGAACTTCGGCAACGATTTTCCGGCGATGCGGAGTTTGTGGAAACTCAAGAAGGCGGACATGCGGAACAACTGGCTTATGCTGCGGCCTGCGGAGGCTATGGAACCATTGTCGCGGCAGGCGGCGATGGCACGATTCATGAGATCGCCAACGGAATTTTGCAAGCTGGAAATCCACAGATCCGCCTAGGCATGTTACCCCTAGGCTCTGGTAATGATTACGCTGCCGCTTGCGGAATCCCTCGCAACTGGCAGCCTGCCCTCGAGTTTCTGCGATCCGGCGAAACCCATGGCGTGGATGTCGGAGAAATCTGTGATGCGAATGGTCGTCGTCAGTTTTTCGTCAACACCCTCGGACTTGGCCTGAGCGGCGAAGTTGCGATTGAGGCACGCTCGGTCCGCCGATTTCGCGGCGTGCTGAAATATGGTCTTGCAACATTGAAAGTAGTCGCCCGTCGCCGGCGTATTCTGAACACCACCATCATGCTCGATGACATCCGCCACTCATTCAGAACGATGTGTCTGTTTGTGGCGCTCGGACAGCGTGAAGGTGGTGGGTTTGTAGTCGCTCCTCAGGCTGAAATCGACGACGGCTGGTTTGATTGCCTGCATGTGAGTGACCTGAGTGTCGTAGCGATTCTTCGTTCTCTGCCCGGTCTGATCCGGGGCGTGATCCCGGTGCATCCGAGCATCCGGAGTTTTCGCTGTCGGACCATGGTTTTGGAGTCAGATCTGCCGCTGGTCGTGCATCTCGATGGCGAACCCTTCATCCGGCCCGAAGACGAGCAGCAGCGGATCACGATCCGTCTGATCCCGCAGGCCCTCAACGTATGCTGTCGGTTGCCTTTCAGTTTCGCAACCTGTCCGACTTCCCGAAAGTAATCCAGATGCAGCGTATACCTGAACCAGAACTCATGACTGACGACGCACAATGTCAGGCCTATGCGTCAGCAGATTTTAGTGTCTCCAATCAGGCGTTTGTCGATATCGTGCGGAACCTGATTCCGGGGCATGCCGTGAACGTGCTGGACCTAGGCTGCGGGCCGGGGGATGTGATGATTCGCCTCGCCCGCGCATGTCCGTCACTGAAGATCATGGCTGTCGATGGTTCACCGGCCATGATTCAACTGGCACAGACGGCGATCGAAGAATGTGGTCTGTCGATGGCAATCAGTGCCTTGCAGGGCTATGTGCCAGGACTGCCATTGCCAGTCGGCCATTTCGACGCCGTGCTGTCCAAAGACTTCCTGCATCACCTCCCGGACCCGATGGCGCTGTGGCACGAAGTGCGGAGACTCATCAAGCCAGGCGGTTTCATCTGCGTGATGGATCTGCGTCGTCCGGATTCCCCTCAAGCTGCGCAAAAGATCGTGGATGCGGTCACCTCAGACGAAGCGGAAGTGCTGAAAATCGATTTCTACAATTCGCTGCTCGCCGCGTTTACGCCGGAGGAAATTCGCAAACAGTTGCAGGCCGCCGCCCTCAATCTCGACGTGACCCTGTCCGGCGACAGGCACGTGCTGATGACCGGTTATGCGTCTTAGGTACAGGTGTGCTGACGGAGGCGTCAATGTGATTCCCGGACCTTGGACATTCTGGTCTGAGACTTCACCAAACAGCTTCCCATGAGCCATGGACCCCTGTGACACAATGATCTCTGTTGCGATGGCAATCCATGGACATCCGACGGACATGAATGTCCATCCTGCGGTTTGCTTGCGGGGGGAATTTCCTGCCCTTCTGATCAACTTAACCGCGTGTCGATTCATCGGCCCCGGAAAATTCGGGCTTAAGCACGCGGATGTCAACATCGCCATCAGGTGTTGGGCGGAGCGACAGGCGCAGACCGTCAACTTCGATTTCCTGCACGCGATAGGTGCGCTGTGTATCGCGCGGGCGATTGGCTCCCGGCAACGCGCCGCCGAACAACGGGAATCTCCCGGAGCCGCGTTGATCGTTCGCCGTATCGTCATCTTCTTCGTCCTGAGCGAGCACAACACGAATCGCGGGAGTTGCCGGATACTGCAACGTCATCCGCAGGGTCTTTCCCAGATCGCCGTCCGTCCGAGAATTTAGCGACGGCGTGAAACTCACTTCCATTCCCTCTTCAACCGCGCGATGCCCAGCGTACTGAAACGTCCGACTGCCATCGGAAATCGTGGTCTCGGCATCGTTCAGCTTCCAGCCACGAGCTGCTGCGACAGAAATCGCATTCATCCGACCGGAAGCTCGTGGGACGGCAGTCAGTGTCGACGCCAAATACGTGCTCGCCCGCGCCGGAATGTCTTCCGGCCCCAAGAGCTTGGCGCACAGCAGCAAGCCGGGAATCGGAATCCGACGGACAATCTGCTCATCGTCCAGCAACGACTTCAGCTTCCCTTTGTCTGCCGAATGAAAATACAACGACACCAGCGCGACGGTGCTTTGTTCAGTTTCAAGCTGTTCATCCATATTACACAAAATTAAATCTTCCGCATCGCGATACGCTTCATGCCGCCCAAGCACCCAAGCACAGACGAGATTTGATTCCCAGTTCCGCGTAGAAAACTCAGCGGCTCGCGCGGCTGTGCGCGGTGCCTCTGAATCGTGCTGGCTTTCCTGAATTAGCGCTAGATTGGCCATGCTGCTGGCGAGCATATCATCCTGACGAAAGTGGCCGCTGCCGATTTCTGTTAAATGTCGAAACGTCTTTGCCGCATCTTCCGTTTTTCCCAGCTGCTGCTGAGTTCGTGCGACGTAATACCAGTACGGCGGATAACATTCCATAAATCGCTC
>Ga0209553_1000332_pt1 | contig 24794 bp, 24 predicted proteins | sample LauGreFBDMM110DN_2_FD_188217 | JGI IMG/M metagenome (GOLD analysis project Ga0209553, IMG submission 188217) | Freshwater lake microbial communities from Lake Michigan, USA - Fa13.BD.MM110.DN (SPAdes) (version 2) | ecosystem: Environmental > Aquatic > Freshwater > Lake | place: Lake Michigan...
GCCCTTCGGCGCGCAAGCAGGGCGTCGTCATCGATACTGATTTTCCGTCCGAGCCTAAATTTGATTATTTACCCGCACCGCGCGCCGAAGGGCCAACCGCCTTTATATCGGTCCAAGAAGGCTGCGATAAATTCTGCACCTTTTGCGTGGTGCCCTACACGCGCGGCGCAGAATATTCGCGCCCGGCCGCCGATGTATTGCGCGAAGCTCGCGGACTAGTGGCAGCAGGCGTGCGCGAAATCACGCTGCTCGGCCAAAACGTCAATGCCTATCACGGCGAAGCACCAGATCGATCCACCTGGGGCTTGGGGAGGTTGATGCGTGAACTTTCAGACATCGATGGCCTTGCGCGGATTCGCTACACCACCTCACACCCACGCGACATGGACGAAGAGTTGATGGCCGCCCACCGGGACGTGCTGCAGCTCATGCCGTTCTTGCATCTTCCCGTTCAATCGGGATCTGACAAAATTCTTGCCGCGATGAACCGACAACACACGCGTGATGATTATCGCCGCGTGATTGATCGCTTGCGGAACTATCGGGCCGATCTTGTGCTGTCATCAGATTTTATTGTTGGCTTTCCAGACGAAAGCGATGCGGACTTCCAAGCGACGATTGATTTGATCGAAGAGATTAAATTCGCGCAGGCCTATTCGTTCAAGTACAGCCGACGCCCCGGCACACCTGCAACAGCCATGAAAAGCCAAGTTTCAGAAACGATCAAGGCCGAACGCTTGGCCATTCTTCAAACACTCATCGATCACCAACTCGAGACCTTCAACGCGTCTTGTGTTGGTCGTGAGTTTGATGTGTTGTTGACACACGCAGGGCGACACTCGGGTCAATTGGTAGGGCGAAGCCCCTACTTGCAGCCCGTCTATGTCAACGCCGACAAACAGCTGATTGGCCAGGTCGTCAAACTGCGCATGACTGAAGTTGCCACCTATAGCTTGGGCGCTGAACTCATTGATGCCAAGGCGGCATGAGCTTGCTGTGACCGCGCAAAGTATTCAGAAGTGACATCAGACCATTATATCACGTGCACGTTAGACGATAACGCTGTGGCACAGGCGCTCGTCGGCCCACAGAACCAGAATTTGATCCGGTTGGCCCAACGCCTCGGCGTGACACTCAACCTGCAAGGCAATATTGTGGCCATCGCGGGAGACAAACAACAAGTGGCGAAAGCGCAAACGGCACTAATGACACTTTATAAGCGCGCGGCCAGTGCGCAAAGCATTGACAGTGGCGAAGTCGACGCCGCAGCTCGTTTGTCGACGGAGCCCAAAGACATCACGGACCTGACTCTGCGCACACGCAAAAAGCATGTCGCGCCGCGCACACCGCGGCAATCGGCCTATTTGCGTACCCTTGCCGATCACGAACTAGTCTTCGCGCTTGGCCCCGCGGGCACAGGCAAAACTTATCTGGCTGTCGCCAAGGCCGTGGCGATGAAGCTCGCCGGTCATGTCGACCGCATTGTCCTTTCGCGCCCTGCGGTCGAGGCTGGCGAACGATTAGGGTTTTTGCCCGGCGATATGCGCGAGAAAGTCGATCCCTACTTACGGCCGTTATATGATGCGCTATTTGATATGATGCCTGGCGATCAAGTGGCGCGAAATTTGGAATCTGGCGATATTGAAGTTGCGCCATTGGCCTTCATGCGTGGGCGGACATTATCAAATGCGTTCGTCATTCTCGATGAAGCGCAAAATACAACCCCCGTTCAAATGAAAATGTTTCTGACGCGCTTGGGCGAAAGATCACGTATGGTTGTGACCGGTGATTTGAGTCAGATAGATTTGCCCGTTGGCGCACGCTCGGGCTTGGAAGATGCGCTTGATATCCTCAAAAGCGTAAAGGGCGTGGGGCGGATTTCGTTTACGTCAGCCGACGTCGTTCGGCACGACCTGGTCGCACGCATCGTCGAGGCCTACGATGCCGCTGGCCCTGGGGCGAACCGTAAATCGCGATGACTCAGCTCGCCGCACACATTGAGATTTCAATTTTAACCAAGCGTTGGGTCCGAGCTGAGAAACAGATCGTCGCACTCTGTCGACGCAGCGCCAAAGCAGCATTGCGCGTTGGATTAGCGCACATTCCCAAGCACAAAAACTTACACGCGGAAGGCCGCCGCCAGGAGGTGTCCATCGCGCTGGCATCAGATGCCCGCGTCTGCACACTGAACCGCACGTACCGTGGCAAAGACAAACCAACAAATGCGCTCTCGTTTCCCATGGACAGCCATTCGTTAGCGCCGCCGGCAACGCGAGACGAACCCATTTTACTGGGTGATGTCATTTTAGCTTTTGAAACCTGCAAGCGCGAGGCCGCCTCCGAAAGAAAACCTTTTCAGGCCCATGCCGCCCACCTTGTGGTGCATGGTGTTTTGCATCTCTTAGGTTATGATCATGTCGTGGAACGCGACGCTCGTAAAATGGAACGCCTTGAAAAACTGACGCTCGATGGCCTTGGTTTTCCAGACCCCTATGCCGAAACGGCGCCAAAACGCATGTCCCCGTCGCGACCACAATCACCTCAATCTCTTCGCATGAAAAGTCGACCATCAAAACGATGAGTGAACACATCACGACGTCACCTGAGACGACAGACACGACGAAAGGCGCATCGACCGAAAAAGGCCCAGGACTCATCGCACGCTTGCGACGACTGATTAAGCCCGAGACCCCGGAGCAAGAGACGGTCCGCGAAGTTATTGAAGAACTCATCGAAGAGCGCATCGAGGAGCACTCCGGCCGAGATGTGTCGGTGATTGAGCCCAACGAGCGATTGCTTCTGGCTAATGTGTTGAAGTTGCGAGACATGACGGCGGAAGACATTATGATTCCGCGTGCTGACATTGTTGCGGTCGACGCCGACACGCCGTTTCATGAGGTGTTGAAGTTGCTCGCCGCCGATGGCCATTCCCGCTACCCGGTTTATCGGGGGCGACTCGATGATGTGGTCGGCATGCTCCACATGAAAGATCTGGCCAGGGTCGTGGCTGAAAATGGCAGCGCGGTTGCTTATGAAGGCCAAGAAGACGCGCCGTCAGCGCCCAATCTGGCGGCCTTGCTGCGCAAAGTCATGTTCGTCTCGCCGGCCATGCGCGTGCTCGACCTTTTATTGGAAATGCGCATCAAACGCACTCACATGGCTTTGGTGGTCGATGAGTTTGGCGGCATTGATGGGCTCCTCACCATCGAAGATGTGGTGGAGCAGATTGTCGGTGAGATCGAGGACGAACACGACAGTGATGTTGAATTAGAACTCTCCCAGAGCGCCGACGGATCGGTGACCGCCGATGCGCGCGTTTCTTTAGAGGATTTTGAGGCCCGATTTGGATCTTTGTTTTCAGACGAGCAACGCGAGGAGACCGACACGCTCGGCGGCCTTGTCATTCGCTTGGCGGGCCGCGTCCCCAGTCGCAGTGGGTTGGTGAAACACAGCTCTGGCTTGGAGTTTGAAGTGATTGACGGAGATCCGCGTCGTGTCCGTCGTGTGCGTATCCGCAATCTCCCACCACCGCCGAGCGCCAGCGATATCGAATCATGATTGCGAAGCTACACACCCGATTGTTGGGTTTGAAGACCTGGCAACGCCTTCCGCTGGGATTCGCCTTGGGCGCGATGTCGACCTTCGCAATGCCGCCTTGGCATTGGCTGCCTTTGTTATGGATCGCTTTTCCGGCTTTACTTTGGATGCTCGAAGGATGCCGGAACTCGAAAGATGCAACATTGCTGGGCTGGAGCTTTGGCTTTGGTCATTTTGCGATCGGACTCAGCTGGATCGCCAACGCCTTTTATGTCGATGCAGATACCCATGGCGTATTTGCAATTCCCGCGGTCGGCGCCCTGTGTGCGCTGTTTGGTCTGTTTATCGCAGTTGTGTGCGTGATTGTTCATCACATTGATCACGAGACTAATGGACTCCCCTGTGACCGCACACCCACGGCCCTCATCAGGGCCGTTGCGTTCGCGCTGGTGTGGGCGGTGGTGGAGTGGGTTCGTAGCTGGCTCCTGTCTGGATTTCCGTGGAATCCCATCGGCTCGGTATGGACTGCCTGGCCCTCCATGATTCAAGTAACGAGTATCGTTGGGACGCTCGGATTAAGTGTCTTCACAATCCTGGCCGCGGCCCTGCCTTCGATTTTAGGTCCGTATCCGCGCATGCGTCGCGCATGGCTTTACGCCGCCATCCCAACATTGATGTTGTTCATCTTCGGCGGCGGCGGCGCGTTACGCTTAAATCCGGCCCAGATCGAGATGGTCCCAGGAATTGCGTTACGACTGGTTCAACCGAACATTGCCCAAGCCGACAAATGGCGCCCTGGCTTGCGTGATCAACATTTTATGGATCATGTGCGCTTGAGTAGCGAGCCTGGGATCGAGAACGTGACCCACGTGATTTGGGGTGAATCCGCTGTCGCCTTTGCACTTGATCGCGACGAACCACGCCGACGTTTAGCCGTCTCGATGTTACGCCCTGGCGGTGCGCTCATCACCGGTGCGCCTCGCGCCGCAGTCGGCAACGGCGGGTTAGAGGACATTTTTAATTCCATGTTGGTCATCGCCCCCGATGCAACCGTGGCCGCAATCTATGACAAGACGCATCTGGTCCCCTTTGGTGAATATCTGCCTTTACGTTTGCTGATTCCTTTTCCCAAGCTCACGGAAGGGACAATGGATTTTAGCGCGGGCTCGTCTCGCACAACGCTCAATGTGAGCGGGCTCCCGCCCTTTAGTCCTTTGATTTGTTACGAGGCGATTTTTTCCGGAGCGGTGACGGGGCCATCCGTCCAAGGCCATCGACCGCAATGGTTACTCAACATCACCAATGACTCCTGGTTTGGCAATAGCTCAGGGCCACGCCAACATTTGGCTGCAGCACAATTGCGCGCCGTGGAGGAAGGCCTGCCCCTGATCCGGGTCGCCAACACTGGAATTTCGGCGGTGATCGACCCATATGGTCGGATTTTGGGGCGAATTGAACTGGGCCAACGCGGCTTTCTCGACGCGCCCCTCCCGCAAGGCCTCAAGAGCCCAACACCCTTTAGTCTGACCGGGCAATCAGGGCCCTTAGCCCTGATTGCCGCCAGTCTCATAGGGTTAATTGTGATGATTCGGCGTAGGCAGGCTGCGGGCCAATCCTGATTATTCATATATTAGTTATATAAATCAGTAACATGGGTACTTATGGCGTGAATTGCGTCACTTCTCGTTTTTGTCAAAAAAGAGAGTGAAGACACTAATCTTACAACTATTAGTATATGTCTTTGCTTTACTGGGGGCTGTCATAGATGATCGCGGTACTAAAAATGTCCGCGCGATGATGAGATGCGAAGGGGTGTTTTCGTCGGCATAGCCGCTTACAGAGAACGCTTATACACACAACTTGAGGGAGGAGACCCGATGGTACTATCCCAAGAAGAGGAATTAGATGAAGAGGGCGGCTTTTCACGCTCGCGGCGCGGGCGGATGCCCTCGGGTAAGCCGAATCCCGTGGATGTCCACGTGGGTTCTCGGGTTCGCCTGCGGCGGACACTGCTGGGCATGAGCCAAGAGAAGCTGGGCGAAGCTTTGGGTCTGACCTTCCAGCAAGTGCAGAAATATGAACGCGGCGCGAATCGTATCGGCGCAAGCCGCTTGTGGGACTTAAGTCGGGTGTTGGACTGCGCCGTGCAGTTTTTCTTCGACGAGATGGATGACGCCACACAAGGGTCGAGCCCGCGTAATTTATCTGAAACGTCTCGCGACGTCGATTTGCCTGAAAACGATCAGATGACCAAACGCGAAACGCTTGAGTTGGTGCGCGCCTATTACCGCATCAAAGATTATCACGTGCGCCGGCGCATTTATGACCTAGCAAAATCACTGGCCACCAGTGACGATATCGACATAGGCGAACAATAGCCCTGATCATAGGCTTCCCACCCGACATTCAATTTGCCAACGAAGAGTCCAGCTGGAACTACGAAATCGGCACCAAGAATACATTCTTAGATGGTCGATTGGTTGCCAATTCTCCGGCCAATACATTGACTGGTCGAATCAACAACTGACCACAAACTTTATTTTCCCAACGGGCGGCAAGGCCTCTTATCTGATTAACGCCGGGAAAACGCGCGCGAAGATCGTTGAAGCAAGACTTAACGCTGCAGTCAATGAGTACCTGACGGCGGGTGCATCATTGGCGATCAAAAATGCGAAATTCCGCATCCTGAATGACCCGGAAGCCACCGAGCTGTTTGGAAACCCATCCCTCAAAGGAAAGCACACACCGAATGCGCCAAAATATCAGTCCACTGTTTTTGGAAAGACCACCTATCCGTTAAACGATCAGGCCAATTCGTTTTTATGAACTGATGTGGCCTACAACGGGCGAAAGTTTGATCAGATCCTCAACCTCGCCCATACCGGCGAGCATTACCTCGTGAATATGAAGCTGGGTGTTGAAACTGATACGTGCAACGTGACTCTTTTTATCGACAATCTGACAAATGATAAAACGCCCTCGATGGTGGTCCGGCACGTGGACCAAATGCACTTAAACGTGACGCCCAAGCCCAATGCAGCACTGAACAATGTCCCGGGCACAACGATGCAAGAGCGAGCCTTTCGGTATCCTTTGGCGGCGAAGCGGCGGTTCGGAGTGACTGCGACTTATAATTTCTAAGCCTTGAAAACCTGTGATTGTGAGAGAGGTCCTGTCAAGCGCGGGGCCTCTTGATTTGAGGGCCATCGTTCGAGCCCGGGCCAGCCCTTGCCAGAACCGCTATTTTTCGATAACCCCAACCCCCATATGAGGCCTTTATCGGGACTATCGAATTCTGGCCTTAACGGAGCATCCAGTGTCGAAGAAGAACTATATTTTTACGAGCGAGTCCGTGTCCGAAGGGCATCCAGACAAAGTCAGCGATCGCATCTCTGATTCGATCGTTGATTTGTTTCTGGCCGCAGACCCTTATGCCCGTGTCGCGCTGGAAACCTTGTGCACAACCAACAGAATTGTTCTGGCCGGCGAAGTTCGCGGACCGGCCAGCATTACGCACGATAAAATGGCAGCGGCTGCCCGCCAGGCCGTGAAAGATATTGGTTACGAACAGGACGGGTTTCACTGGAAGAACGCCGTCGTTGATTGTCACGTCCACTCGCAATCAGCCGACATCGCAGTTGGTGTTGATGCGGCGGGAAACAAGGACGAGGGAGCCGGCGACCAGGGCATCATGTTTGGTTTTGCCGTGAACGAAACGCCTGAACTAATGCCTGCGCCGATTCACTATTCGCATCAGATTTTGAAAGTCCTAGCCGACGCGCGTCACGCCAAAGATGTTCCGTTCCTTGGGCCCGATGCCAAAAGTCAGGTCACCCTTCAATACGAAAATGGACACCCGGTGCGCGCCACATCCATCGTTGTGTCAACGCAGCACACGCCTGAGGTCGATCAGGAAACCATTCGCAACTATGTCCGCAAACATGTTTTGAACGTTTTGCCAGAAGGCTGGATGTGCCCCGAGGAAGAATTTTATGTGAACCCCACGGGTCGATTTGTCATTGGCGGGCCAGACGGTGATTGCGGACTGACGGGACGAAAAATTATTGTCGACACATACGGCGGGGCAGCACCCCATGGCGGCGGCGCATTCTCGGGCAAGGACCCAACCAAGGTTGATCGTTCGGCGGCCTATGCCGCGCGCTACCTGGCCAAAAATGTTGTGGCTGCTGACTTAGCTGACAAGTGCCTCATCCAGCTGTCGTACGCCATTGGCGTTGCAAAGCCATTGTCGGTCTATGTTGATACGCAAGGCACCGGTCGGGTCGATGAAGATAAGCTGTCAAAGGTTCTGCAAGAGCTGATGAACCTGAGCCCACGCGGAATTCGTGAACACCTGAAGCTCAACCGCCCGATTTACACCCGCACGTCTTCATACGGGCATTTTGGGCGTGAACCCGATGGTGCAGGTGGGTTTAGTTGGGAGCGCTTAGATTTGGTTGATGCGCTCGAATCAGCCTTCGGTGTCTAGGAGCATTTTCCCGAGAAGTGATCTTCCACTTGGCGTGAAAAATGCAACCAATCAATAATCCATCCGAACATCGTGTTCTTTATTACGGTCGCCGCAAGGGAAAGCCCCTCACCGCGGCCCGTCAGGATGTTGTTGAACGCCTCCTGCCACGCCTGAAGATCAATGCACCTCCCAGTGGCAGCACGCTTGATCCGCAGAGACTCTTTCCAGAGTCGATCAAAGAGATCTGGCTTGAGGTTGGGTTTGGTGGCGGTGAGCACTTGGCCGCGCACGCAGAAACGAACCCAACCGTTGGTATCATTGGCGCTGAGGTTTTTTTGAACGGCGTTGCTTCGCTGGCCCGGCATATCGAACAAAAGTCGCTCGGCAATGTACGTATCTTCAACGACGATGTGCGATTCTTACTGCCCGCACTTCCCGACCAGTGCCTGTCGCGGGTTTTTGTCATGTTTCCCGACCCCTGGCCCAAGGCACGGCATGCCAAACGCCGGTTCATTGGCCCGGAAAACTTGAAAAGCTTGGCGCGCTTGATGCGGGCGGGGGCAGAATTGCGGGTGGCTAGCGACCACCCGGTCTATATCCAGTGGGTGATGGAGCAAATGAGCGCGCACCCCAACTTTGAGTGGGGCGCCCAAGGACTAAAAGACTGTTTAAATGCGTCTGCGGACCATGCGGTGACCCGTTACCAACTCAAGGCTCAAAAAGAAGGCCGAAAGCCGCATTTTTTTCGATTTTTTCGTAAAGTTGGCTAATCATCCGACACCCCGAAGCCCCGGGGAGCCCTTGCAAACTGCGGGAAATCGCACTACATGTACCTCTGACTTTCACTGTCGGACGACTGAGGAAGTGGCCCCACTCGGCCACTTTTTTTATTGCCTAAACGATGGCGATTCGCGCGGTCTGCCCAACATTGAAAGTGGCTTTTGGGACATGCTGTGGAACGACTCCTCTCACTGGAAGACCGCGTTGCGCCGATACTTGAATCGATGGGGTTCGAGGTGGTGCGCATTGCGTTAACGAAGGCCAGTGGTGATGGACACCGGACGATGCAAGTCATGGCTGATCGCCTGGATGGCCACCTGATCTCGATCGAGGATTGCGAAGCCATCAGTTACACGCTGTCGGCGATTTTCGATGTCGAGGAACCGATCACAAGCGCCTACGATCTTGAAGTGAGCTCGGCTGGCATTGATCGACCGCTGACGCGCGCCAAGGATTTTGTGAGGTACGCGGGGTTCGAGGCGAAGGTTGAACTTAAGCTCGCCATTGATGGGCGGCGGCGGTTCAAGGGAATCGTCAAAGGTCTGGGCGAGAATGGGAATGTGGTTGTGATTGTTGATGGTATCGATGTGCAGTTGCCACTCGACAACATCACGCAAGCAAAATTGGTACTCACGAATAATTTAATGGCGGCGATGGCCAAGGGCCTTCCACCCCAGAGTGAAAAAAATAAAGACTAGAAGAAGGGCTAGGAGAAAAAAACATGGCACAAAGCATTGGTATGGCGCGTCCCGAATTGGTCCAAGTGGCCGACACGGTTGCTCGCGACAAAAACATCGACCGCGAGGAAGTCTTCATCGCCATGGAGCAGGCGATTCAAAAAGCGGGTCGCTCTAAATACGGTCATGAAAAAGATATCCGCGCCGCCATTGACCGTAAGAATGGTGAAATTCGTTTGGCACGTTATGTCACCGTCGTCGACACGGTCGAAGACGAAAACACCCAAATCACCGTTGCTGGGGCGCAGAAGAAAAACCCCGGCATTAAAGCCGGCGAAGAAATTGTCGACCCCTTGCCGCCGATCGATTTCGGTCGCATCGCGTCACAAACCGCCAAGCAAGTCATCGTGCAGAAGGTGCGTGATTCAGAGCGTGCGCACCAGTTCTCGGAATACAAGGACCGCGTCAGTGAAGTGGTCAACGGCTTGGTGAAGCGTGTTGAATTCGGCAATGTCGTTGTCGATTTGGGGCGCGCCGAAGGCATGTTGCGTCGCGACGATTTGATCCCACGCGAGCATTTCAAAAACGGCGATCGCGTTCGTGCGCTCATCGCAGCCGTGCGCCAGGAAGCGCGTGGACCACAAATCTTTTTATCACGCACCGCGCCCGATTTCATGAAATCGCTGTTCACACAAGAAGTGCCTGAAATTTACGACGGCATTATTGAAATCCGCTCGGTCGCGCGTGACCCCGGCAGTCGTGCTAAAATTGCCGTGATCTCGAACGACTCCTCGATTGATCCGGTCGGCGCGTGTGTTGGGATGCGCGGCAGCCGCGTTCAAGCCGTTGTCGCTGAGTTGCAGGGCGAGAAAATCGACATCATTAATTGGAACGAAGACCCGGCGACGTTTGTTGTTAACGCTTTGGCCCCCGCAGAAGTTTCAAAGGTTGTGCTCGACGAAGATGCGGGCCGTATCGAGGCTGTGGTGCCAGATGATCAATTGTCATTGGCCATTGGTCGTCGCGGTCAGAACGTGCGCTTGGCCTCGCAGCTCACCGGTTGGTCCATCGATATCCTGACCGAAGCCGAAGAGTCCGAGCGTCGTCAGGAAGAGTTCCGCGTTCGCTCGCAGCTCTTCATTGACGCCCTGGATGTGGACGATGTGTTGGCGCGCCTGCTCGTGACCGAAGGCTTTACGTCCGTTGAAGAAGTGGCGTTCGTGCCGGTCGAAGATATCGCAGAGATCGAAGGGTTGGATGAGGATGTGGCCAATGAATTAAAGAATCGTGCCCAGGTCTTTATCGAAGAAGAAAACAAGAAAACCGAGAGCCGCCTGAAAGAACTGAAGGTCGCAGCTGACCTGAAAGGTGCCGAAATCGAGGGGCTCGACGTCAAGAAAATCCTGGCCTTGGCTGAAAGGGGTGTCAAAACCTTAGATGATTTGGCCGATCTGGCGGGTGATGAATTGGTGGAAATGCTAGCTCCCGCGGTGATAACCCTGGAAGCAGCCAACAAAATCATTATGGCGGCCCGTGCGCATTGGTTCCCGGAGGCTCCTGCGGCCGATAGCGGCGGGGCGTAAGGGCATATCGGTCAAGTCGAGCGGCAGACCAACGCCATGCCGCACGAAGAAAACAACCGAACCTGCATCGTTTCGGGTGAAATTCACCCGAAAGAGGAGATGATTCGCTTTGTGGTCGGGCCCGACGATGTGCTTGTCGCCGACGTGGCCGGGCGCTTACCGGGCCGGGGTTTGTGGTTGAGCGCCCGTCGCGATATGATAGAAACAGCCGCAGAAAAACGGCTGTTTTCAAAGGCTGCGCGTCAGCTCGTTCACGTTCCCGATGATTTAGCGATTACAGTGGCGGACCTTCTCAAACGTCGCTGCCTCGATATGCTGGGGTTAGCGCGCCGCGCCGGGTTGACGGCGATCGGCGCTGACAAGGTTCGAACTCAAGCGGCGGCTGGTAAAACGGTGGTTCTGGTCGAAGCTGCTGATGGCTCTCGCGCAGAGCGCGACAAAATGGCTGCGGCTGCACGTGGCGCGAAGGTGATAGATACATTCGAGCGCCAGGACTTAGGTGCCGCTGTGGGACGTGAAGAGGCCGTGCATATCGGCTTAGAGCAAGGTGGCCTGACGAAAAATTTTGTGGTTGAGGCCGGACGATACGACGGGGTGCGCTTACGAGCCGCGCAACCTTAGCGGGCTAGACAGAAACGCTGTTGATTTTATCAGAGACGATTGAGAGCAGAATGCCAAACGACACGACGACCGATAACAAAGCCAAAGCCCCGCTGACCCTGGGCTTGGGAAAACTTGGCCTCAAGAAAACTGAGGTTGAGACCGGACAGGTCCGACAAAGCTTTTCCCATGGCCGCTCAAAGGTGGTGCAGGTCGAGCGCAAGCGCCCGCGCAAATTCGAGATTGGCCCCGACGGCAAATTTCTGGAACTCAAAGCCCCAGCTGTTATCGCTCCAAAGCTTGAACTTTCGATCAAAGACCTCGCTGCCCACGGCAACCTCACCGATGAGGAAAAGGAGCATCGCCTGAAAGTCCTTCAGGCCGCCATGAAGGCTGACGAAGAGGCCCGGAAGTTCGCCGACGATGATTCTGAGCGTCGCGCCGAGGAAGACGCGCGGCGCGGCGAGGAAGAGAAGCGGCTGGCTGCAGAAGCCGCCGAGCAGGCCAAAGCCGCTCCTACCGTGGCACCCGGGCCAGTTGCGAAGCCTGCTGAAGGCCATCACACCATTGCCCGTATTGTGACGGAACAACGTCCAGTTCAGACTCCCACACCGGGTCTGCGCGCTGTCGTGGAAGAAGAAGACGATGAGCCCCGGCGCAATCAAAGCAAAACAGGCTATAAGCCGCCGCGGACAAGCCGTGTCGAGCCACGCCGCCGCGAAGGTAAACTAACGATCTCTGCAGCGTTAGATGCCGACGAGCGTGTCGAGCGCGGGCGCAGCGTTGCAGCCATGCGCCGTGCTCTTGAGAAAGAGCGCCGCAAACTGCAAGTCAACCAGGGCGGCCTGCCCGAAAAAATCGTTCGTGAGGTTGTGGTTCCGGAAACCATCACCGTACAAGAATTTTCGAACCGAATGGCCGAGCGTTCGTCCAACGTCATCAAAGCACTTATGAAACTTGGTGTCATGGCGACGATCAACGAAGTCATCGATGCCGATACCGCCGAGCTAGTGGCCCAGGAATTCGGCCATAAGATCAAGCGCGTCACGGACTCAGACATTGAAGACGGATTGAAATTACAGATCGATGACACTGGGAAAGAAAAATCACGTCCGCCGGTGGTGACCATCATGGGTCACGTTGACCACGGCAAGACATCGCTGCTGGATGCGTTGCGCGAAACCGACGTGGCGGGTGGCGAAGCGGGCGGAATTACCCAGCATATCGGCGCTTATCAGGTCAAGTCACCGAAGGGCGGCGTGATCACCTTTATCGACACCCCCGGCCATGAAGCATTCACCGCCATGCGTGCGCGCGGTGCGAAAGTGACCGACATTGTTGTGCTGGTCGTGGCCGCCGATGACGGCATCATGCCGCAAACAATTGAAGCAATCCGTCACGCCAAAGCCGCAGATGTGCCCATCATCGTGGCCATCAACAAAATCGACAAGCCCGGTTCCAACTCGACCAAAATTCGCAACGACCTGTTGCAACACGAGGTGGTGCTTGAGGAAATGGGTGGCGATACCATGAGCGTCGAGGTCTCGGCGCTGAAGAAAACCAACCTCGATAAACTCGTCGAGCTGATCTTGCTGCAAGCCGAAGTGTTGAACTTGAAAGCCAACCCCAACCGCGCGGCAGAGGGCGCAATTATTGAAGCAAAGATGGAAAAGGGCGTTGGCCCTGTAGGTTCCGTCTTGGTGCAACGTGGCACGCTGAACGTAGGTGATATTTTCGTGGCCGGCTCTGAGTGGGGCCGCATTCGCGTGCTGATCGACCACACCGGCGCACAAATTAAATCTGCTGCGCCGTCAACTCCGGTGGAGGTGGTTGGTTTTTCGGGAGTGCCATCGGCGGGCGATGACTTCATCGTTGTGGAAAACGAAGCCCGCGCCCGTGAAGTCTCGGAGTTCCGCACACGCAGGCAGCGCATTGCAGGTCAGGCCGGTAGTGTTGGTACGACCACCATGGAACAGATGTTCGCCAAAATCAAAGCGGGCGACGCCAAAGAACTGGCCATCGTGATCAAGGCCGACATGCAAGGCTCGGTAGAAGCGTTGACCGGAACGCTGCTGAAAATCAGCGGCGACGAGGTCAAAGTCAACGTGATTTACGGTGCCGTGGGCGCCATCAACGAATCGGACGTAACGCTGGCAAAGGCATCGAAGGCGGTGATTATCGGCTTCAATGTTCGCGCCAACGCACAAGCCCGCGAAGTTGCAAAACGCGACGGCATTGATATTCGCTATTACTCGATCATCTACGCTGTTGCCGATGATGTGCGCAGCGTGGTCACGGGTATGTTGTCGCCGACCTTCAAAGAAAACTTTATCGGCTACGCCGAAGTTCGTGAGGTCTTCAATATCACCAAAGTCGGTAAAGTTGCCGGTTGCCGCGTCACGCAAGGCGTCATTAAACGTGGCTGTAAGGTTCGGTTGCTGCGTGAGAACGTTGTTCTTCACGAAGGCGATCTGTCGCAGCTCAAACGCTTCAAGGACGACGTCAAAGATGTCCGCGAAGGTTACGAGTGCGGCATTGCGCTGGCCAATTACAACGATATTCAAAAAGGCGACATGATAGAGTGCTTCGAGATCGAGCGCGTAGCCCCATCGCTCTAAACCATAATCTCGCTCCTGGTCGTTTCGTTTGATACGACCAGCGCGTTTTCAGATTCTCTGCGCACCGTCTAAAAACGCCACACATGAGGAACGACGGGAATCGTTATGCCCCGCAGCCGCAACAATCGTCAGCCTCCGGGACAACGCCTGCTTCGTGTCGGCGAAGAAATTCGCCACGCCCTTGCCGCTGTGTTCGAACGCGAGACCTTCCGTGACCCGGACTTGGCCAACGTCAGAATTACTGTGACCGAAGTTCGCCCCAGCCCCGATCTTCGCCACGCGCGCGTTTATATCGTGCCGTTGGGCGGTGGTGATTCAAAGCCTGTGTTAGAGGGATTGAGACGGGTGAAACCGTTCTTGCGGCGCCGCATTGCAGAAATGATTCATATGAAATTTCTTCCCGACTTGGTGTTTTCTGCAGATACAACCTTCGACCAGGCCGAGCACATTGCCACGCTGTTGCATCGCCCCGAAGTCGCGCGCGACCTTCAAGGCTCCGATGTATCAAGCGACGCGCGCGAAGAAGAAGAATAAAGAAGCAGATGGGCAAGCGCCGGGGGCAGCCGATTCACGGCTGGATTGCGATCGATAAGCCAGAGGGCTTGTCGTCGGCCGCCGTGGTCGCGCGCGTTCGCAGATTTTTGGATGCAGCCAAGGCTGGCCATGCGGGGACTTTGGATCCGCTCGCGACCGGCATCATCCCCATTGCCTTAGGCGAGGCGACCAAAACTGTTTCTTTTGCCATGGATGGGCACAAGACCTACGAGTTCACCGCCGTGTGGGGCGTGGCGACAGACACCGACGACCGCGAAGGCAAAACCACGACGACCTCAGACGTGCGTCCGACTCGGGAGGCGATCTTGGCCGCTTTGCCGCGATTCGTCGGCGAAATTGACCAGGTTCCCCCCATCTATTCGGCTATCAAGGTTGATGGCGAGCGCGCCTACGCCTTGGCCCGAGGGGGTGAGAATTTTGAGTTAAAGTCGCGCAAAATAAACGTCTACTCATTTGATTTGATTAGTGAAAACGAATCTGAAACTACTTTTTTTAGAGTCCATTGCGGCAAAGGAACTTATATCCGCTCCCTGGTTCGAGATCTGGCGCAAGCGCTGGGAACGGTGGGGCATATTGGTACTTTGCGGCGCACGGCTTGCGGTGTTTTTAACGAATCGGCGGCAATTTCGCTGGATAAATGGGAGGCCCTTGGGCATAGTCCTCACGCCTTGGCTTACCTGAGGCCGGTTCGAACCGTGCTGGACGACATCCCGGCTCTGGCTCTGACCCCGCAGGAAGCGCACCGCCTTCGCCACGGACAAAGCATTGCTTTGTTTCCGCTGGCCCAGCGAAACCCTCAGGCCAAACTTACACAGGGAATGCCTGTGCAAGCTGTGCTGGGGGAAACGTTGGTGGCGTTAGCCGAGGTGGGCAACGGCATCCTGCTGTCCTCGCGCGTCATGGCTTACGAGTAACCGCGAGCATTTTCCCGAGAAGTGGTCTTCCGCTTCGGCCGTGGAAAATGCGACCAACATATAGGAGTACCCGATGTCGATTACCCCAGAGCGCAAACAAGCGCTGATCCAAGAGTATGCCACGAAAAAGGACGATACCGGCTCGCCGGAAGTTCAAGTGGCTGTGTTAAGCGAACGCATCAAAAACCTGACCGAACACTTGAAGGGCCACATTAAAGATAACCATTCACGCCGTGGCCTCTTGGTGATGGTGGGACAACGTCGCCGGATGTTGGACTATCTCAAAACCATTTCATCTGCGCGTTACGACACTTTGATCGGTCGCCTCGGATTGCGGCGCTAGTCCGCACGATGCACAACCCCTGACGGCACAAGCCGCCAACACGCTGCCCGCATGGTGCGGGCAGAAGTTTTGGCGCTGTTTGTTTGCGGCAGACGTCGGGTGTTCGAGATTTACAAGCTCTGCCGTGCGTGGCCCGGCTCGGAAAGCCCAAGGCGCGCAACAACCGCGTGCGCGCTGCCAAGGAAAATTCTTTGGTCGTGACGCGGAGGATCGAAATCCCGGCTTGGAGGACATCTGTCATGCGACAGATGTCCCGACAGCAAACCGGGAGCGCAATCCGGCGCCGGTCCATGACGGAAAAGGAATACCAATATGTCGATGTTCAAAACGTTCCGCAAAGAAATCGAGTGGGGCGGGCGTAAGCTCGTTCTCGAAACCGGCAAGATCGCCCGCCAGGCCGATGGCTCGGTGATGGTGACCTACGGCGAGACAACCGTGCTGTGCACGGCTGTGGGTGCCAAGTCGCCCAAACCTGGAATCGATTTCTTTCCACTGACGGTGAACTACCAAGAAAAAGCTTTTGCCGCAGGCAAAATTCCCGGTGGCTTCTTCAAGCGTGAAGGCCGCCCGTCGGAAAAGGAAGTGCTAGTCAGCCGCCTCATCGACCGCCCCATCCGCCCGCTGTTCCACGATAACTACCGCAATGAAACCCAAGTCGTTTGTACCGTGTTGTCGCACGACCTAAAAAATGACCCCGATGTTGTGGCCATGATTGGCGCATCAGCAGCGCTGACGATTTCGGGTCTGCCGTTTATGGGCCCGATTGCAGCTTCGCGCGTCGGCTACATCAATGGCCAATATGTTTTGAACCCCACGGGTGAAGAACTCAAAACATCCGATCTCGACTTGGTTGTCGCTGGTACAGCAGAAGGCGTCTTGATGGTTGAATCCGAAGCCAAAGAACTTTCGGAAGACATCATGTTGGGTGCCGTCAATTTCGGGCACGACTCGATACAGGTCGTGATCAAAGCCATCATTGAGTTGGCTGAAAAATGCGCCAAAGAGCCCTTTGAGCTTTTGCCCGAAGCGCCCGCCGTTGCGGTTGTGAAAGACAAGTTCAAAGCGTTTGAAGCCGATATGGCGGCTGCTTACAAACACGTCATCAAACAGGAGCGTTATGCCGCCGTGAGTGCGGTCAAGAAAAAGGCCATCGCGAGCTTAGTCGACGCCCCTGACCAAACCGCCGTAGCCAGCGGCGTCTTAAAGCACATGGAAAGCGATATCGTTCGCAATGCCATTCTCGATACCGGCCGCCGCATCGATGGCCGTGATACCAAGACCATTCGCCCCATCGAAGTCGAAGTGGGTGTGCTGCCACGCGCGCACGGCTCGGCACTGTTCACACGCGGTGAAACGCAAGCCTTGGTCACCGCCACGCTGGGCACGGGCCAAGACGAGCAAGTGATTGATGCGCTGGAAGGTGAGTACATGCAGTCGTTCATGCTGCATTACAACTTCCCTCCGTATTCAGTGGGTGAAGCTGGCCGTATGGGCAGCCCAGGGCGTCGCGAAATCGGCCACGGCAAATTAGCCTGGCGCTCGGTTCATCCGTTGATGCCCTTGGCCGAGAAGTTCCCCTACACGGTTCGCATTGTGTCTGAAATTACCGAGTCCAATGGATCGTCATCCATGGCCAGCGTTTGCGGGTCATCTTTGGCGCTGATGGATGCGGGTGTGCCGCTGACACGCCCCGTGGCTGGCGTGGCCATGGGCCTGATCAAGGAGGGCGAGAAATTCGCCGTGTTGTCCGATATCATGGGTGATGAAGATCATCTGGGCGACATGGATTTCAAGGTGGCCGGTTCTGAGGCCGGGATCACGGCGTTACAGATGGACATTAAAATTACGTCCATTACCCGCCAGATCATGGAAATCGCTCTGCGTCAGGCCAAAGACGGCCGTTTGCACATTTTGAATGAAATGAGCAAAGGCCTAAACACCGCACGTGAAGGCGTGTCGAGCCATGCCCCGCGCATTACCGTGATCCAAATTCCGAAAGATAAAATCCGCGAAGTCATTGGCAGCGGCGGAAAAGTAATCCGCGAATTGCAAGAAAGCACCGGCACTAAGATCGACATCGAAGACGATGGAACGATCAAAGTGGCCTCGGCCGACGAGAACGCCACGAAACTGGCGTTGCAAAAAATTCGCGAGATTGTGGCCGAGCCAGAGTTGGGCGTGGTTTACACCGGAACGGTTGTCAAAATCATGGAGTTCGGTGCGTTCGTGAACTTCCTGGGCAAGCGCGATGGCCTGGTGCACATCTCGGAGCTGGCTGCCAGTCGCGTGAAGCAAGTCAGCGATGTGGTGAAAGAAGGCGACGTGGTCAAAGTGAAGTGCCTTGGCATGGATGACCGCGGCAAGGTGAAATTGTCGATGAAGCGTGTAGATCAAGCCACGGGCGCTGACCTCGACGAAGCTCCGCCCGCCGCTTAAAGACTATTCTCCTTAAGGCGACCCAGCTGTGAGTTTGAAGATTCCGAAAATCATCGCTCATCGCGGGTCGCCGCGGGAGGCGCCGGAGAACACCCTGGCCTCGTTCCGCCGCGCGAAGGCAGCCGGGGCGACATGGGTTGAGTTTGATGTTGCTTTAACCCGCGATGCACGCCCTGTGGTTTTTCATGATGATGCGTTAGATCGCACGTCAGACGGGCAAGGGCTGCTGGCTGAAACCGATTTTGAGATTGTGAAGCATCTTGATGCCGGCACGTGGTTCGGCCCTCAGTTCGCGGGCGAGCCGATTCCGACGCTGGAGGAAACTTTAGAACTTCTGGCTGAGCTAGGTTTAAGCTTCAACATGGAGATTAAGACCGATCCGGGCCGTGAAGCTGAGCTGGCAAAGCTCGCTCTGCCGATTGCGCGCGATATTTGGCCAGAGATGCTGCCCACTCCATTGATCTCAAGTTTTTCACGCATCGCCGTTGCGGCAGCACGCGAGGTTGCCCCTGATTGGCCGATGGATGTGATCTATGATCGAATCCCCGCCGAATGGAAAGATGACGCCAAAACCTTGGACCTGGCTGCCATCGGCGCCAACCACAAACACCTGACGCGCGAGCAGGTGATGGACATCCGGGGCTTTGGCTTAAAGCTGAGCTCGTACACCGTCAATGAGATCGAGCGCGCAGACCTGCTGTTTCAGTGGGGGGTCGATGCGATTTTTACAGATGTTCCCGGTGATATGGTGCGTCACTTTGGAAACTAAAGCCTTTCAACGGCTGTCCATAAGACGGCAAGGCCCAGAAATCTTGAGGCTTTGCATTGTTCGGACACCGATTGCGCCTATATTAGAGAGATTAGAACAAGGACCACGGACGTGAAGGCACTGAACTCCATTCTGATGTCGGGCGCAGAAGTTCTGCCCCTGATCGAAGGCGGCAAGGGAGTCAGCATTTCAAATGGCCCCAGCTCTGGCGCATGGGCTGCGGCTGGCGGTGTGGGAACCTTCTCGGGCGTGAATGCAGATTCATTCGGCGCCAGCGGTAAAGTAATTCCTCAGTTTTATCATGGCCGCACGCGTAAAGACCGCCACGAAGAGTTAGTGAAATACGCTATCGAGGGCAGCATCACGCAGGCACGGATCGCCCACGAAACGCGCGGCAACGCCGGGGCCCTTCATATCAATGTGCTGTGGGAAATGGGTGGTGCCGAGCGCGTGCTGCACGGCGTTTTAGAAAAGTGCCGCAATATCATTCACGGAATCACCTGCGGTGCGGGCATGCCCTATCGTCTCGGCGAAGTGGCCGCAAAATACGGGCTGTATTACTACCCCATCATTTCCTCGGGCCGTGCTTTCCGTGCGCTGTGGAAACGCGCTTACCATAAATTCTCCGAGCTGCTGGGCGGCGTTGTGTACGAGGACCCCTGGTTGGCGGGCGGACATAACGGACTTTCGAACTCGGAAGATTACCGCGTTCCTGAAGACCCCTATTTGCGTATCGTTGAGCTACGCACAGTGATGAACGAAGCGGGCTTGCAACGCACGCCGATCATTATGGCTGGTGGGGTGTGGTGGCTGTCGGAGTGGGAACACTTCCTGGACAACCCTGAAGTCGGACCCATTGCATTCCAGTTCGGCACGCGGCCCTTGTTGACCAAAGAAAGCCCGATTTCTGACGTCTGGAAGAAAAAGCTGATGGAGCTGAAGAAGGGCGACGTTTTGTTGCATCGCTTCAGCCCCACTGGTTTTTATTCTTCTGCTGTGCGCAATACCTACCTGAACGAACTCGAACAGCGCAGTGATCGGCAAGTTCCATTTTCAGTCGAGCCCTTGGGCGATCACATCTCAGCCCTTGATGTGGGCTTGCGTAAAAAGCAGGTCTACGTCACGCCCCATGATAAGGAACGTAGTGATGCCTGGCGCGCGCAGGGCTTCACCGACGCTATGAAAACGCCCGACTCGACTCTAATTTTTGTGGCGCCAGAAAAAGCCGAAGAAATTCGCGGCGATCAAACTGCATGCATGGGTTGCTTGTCGGCCTGTGGTTTTTCAAACTGGTCGCAGAATGAAGAAGGCAGCACCGGCCATAAGGCCGATCCACGCAGCTTTTGTATCCAAAAGACTCTGCAGAACATTGCACACGATGGAAACATCGATAACGAGCTGATGTTTGCGGGCCACAATGCTTACAGGTTTGGATTAGACCCCTGGTACAAAAACGGGCGCGTTCCCACTGTGAAGCAGTTGGTGGAACGCATCGCGAGTGGGTGGTAGATCGCTGATATTAGGCGTTATCTTCCCCTTCCCAATAATCCATCGCCATGTCCATGCGACCGATGAACTGCACGACCTCGGGCTTGCCATATTTGCCAACCGGGTGACGCGCGATCACGCCGAATTTAGTCGAGTCAGGATATTCAGCGATTTCAGGCGATTGCATGGTGCTGACCGCTAGGAATTTGAGTTCTGCCGTTGTCGACGTGTTGATGATTTGATGGGCGGTGTCGGGCCCGCCAGCAGGGCAGGCGATAAAGTCGCCTTGGCGAATGGCATGGGTTTGATCGCCCATGCGAATCTCGCCAGCCCCTTCTAGCACAAAAAACATTTCTTCGTTAATGCGGTGACTATGAAACGGAAATGCGCGCTTGCCCGGTGGCAGAACAGTCACATTGTAGCCCAATTACTGAGCGCCGATTTTTGTTCCCACGCTGCCTAAACGTGCCTTGAATTTTTCAGCCGCCTTCATGGCGCCTGGGTATTTCACCCCGTAGCCAAAATCATCAAAAGAAATATCAGAGAGGTTGAGAATGCGGTGCGACATGAGGGGGCCTCCTAATCAATTTAGCTTTTCGTCAGTTTCGAGATCTTGACGTATTCATGATCGAGAATCGAGTAAATGGCACTCGACCACCATTTACCGCGGGCTTGGCCGACATCGCGCAGCACGCCTTCGCGCGCCATCCCGAGTTTTTGCATGACTCGCACCGAAACTTTGTTCTCAGGCGCGCACTGCGCAAAAACACGATGCGGCTTGAAGTGAGTAAACGCTGCGTGGAACAGTGCCGCGCCGACTTCTGTCGCGTAGCCTTGCTTCCAATATTTGCGCGCCACGCCCAGCCTGAATTCACCTTGGCGTTGGAGGGGGTTGGTAATACGCAGAACCGCCTCACCGACAATGACGTTTGAATCCTTGCGTGTGGCTGCAAGATAATAATTCAAACGCGATTTGACAGATTGCTCCTGAACCGCCCACAAAATTAGAGCTAATATTTATTCTGCCGTCGGAGGCTCGGTGGCGTGGCGTTCCCAATAACCCTTATCACTAACGATTTCCTGCACCACGGGCGTGTCTTCTGCCCCATAGTGACTGATGATCAAGCAGCGTGTGACGATGGGCAGCGTCAGAGCAGGAAAGGCGAACGGCGAGGTCATGGCCGAATCTATCACGGGCGAGACGGCTGCGCACACATCATCACGCCTTCTTATGCTTAGCGTGTGAGAAAGCGCGCGACGAAATCATCAATCGCTGAGTCTGCCAACCCCTTGGTTTGAAGGTCGGCCCTAATCGCGCGCATATCGACGTACGGATAGTTATGCACAGCGGCGGGTTGGGTTCCCTTCACATTGACGATCCGAAAATCAAACGCGCGCGCAGGGCATTTAAAAACCTCGTAAGCAAGAATTTGGTCGATTTCGTTGTTCGGGGTGAACGTGAGAACTTTAGGTTTGAGATCATATAGGTGGGCTGGTGCCACATCTTCTGCCGCAGCAATAATCAGTTCATCGCCCACCTGACACGTTCGGGCTGCCGCACCGTTGAGCACACAGCAGCGTGAGCCTGGTTGGCCAAAAATCACGTAGGTGGAGAGGCGCGCACCAGAATTTTTGTTCCAGACATCGACAAATTCGGTGGGGTAAATGCCCGCTGCGTCACAATGTTCAGGGTCGAGCGTGATCGAGCCATGATAATGCAAGTCGGACATGGTCACGCGGAGACCATGAAGTTTGGCGCGAATCACCCGTGGCATTAAGACCCTCGTTGATTATTGTGCAGTGCGAAATGGCGGCCACCTTAAGCAGAAAATTTTATCCGTCTACTGCCGAATCGCGGCCCAAAGCACCCCCGTTCTTGTAATGTTCTTGTGCGCCAATCTATATCCAAGGAAAACCGTAGGCAGGGGGTGGCGTTTAGGCCCGTGCCAAGTCAACCTTATCGCCCGTCTCGAACGATCAATCAGATACACGTCCGTCAGCGCGCCGCCGACCGACCCTGAGCTGGCGCAGCCACGTTATATGACCCAGCAGCCATCACCGAAGAAGTCACGCGTGGGGTCTGCCGTTGGCTTGATGATCAGGGTTTTATCACCCTGCGCGAGCTCAAACTCGGCATCGGACGGCGGGCTCATGTTCTCGGCTTGTACACTGAAAGGACCATGGTGATGATCGAAGTGAAAAGCACGACGGGTGACTATCGCAGCGACGCCAAGTGGCTGGAGTATGTGCCCTACTGTGACGCGTTCATCTTCGCCGCACCGCCTGACTTTCCCTGACAGATTTTGCTCTCTAATTGTGGTGTGCTTGTCGCCGATGCGCACTCCGCAACGGTTGTTCGCCCTGCTGTGCAAAAAAATTACACGCCGCGCGGCGACGTTTACTGATGCTGAGGTTTGCACTGGCGGCAGGCCAGCGGCTGTCGAATGTGTTGGCCCCGAGAATTTAGCTAGCCACAAGCCAAGCCGATGACGCGCGAATACGCATCAAGCTCGACGTTTAAAAGATCAAAACTTCGTTCCTGCCATGTCCGATTCACGGGACGAATCACACGGTAGGGTGCGGTCAACTTTTCTTCACGGACAAACTGCCCCGCCGTGGGGAGAGGCGCGCCCTTGGCCCCAAATGTCAAGCCCGGCGCCGGAACTAAAACATGGCCGCGACATCCGACTAAATATTCAGGCAACACCGGTTGACGAATCACAGGTGCGGGCATTGTTCCGCCCATCAGCACGGCCCCACCAGGCGAGCCCGGCGCGCTGGGAAAAATCGTGCCTGTCCCAGCGCAACCTAAAAACGCCAGGAATAATACTGCTGAGGCCGTGTCTCGAAAACGAAGGGGGCGCATATTCGACATCACTGTTAGCGTGAGTTGAGCGCGGAAATTGTCGCCGTGGTGGAGTATGACGGCAACAACTGCGCAAGCAAGATCTTCCCGCCGTAACCTTCAACCAAATCGCCACCAACAACTTTGGCCCGGTCATAATCGGCGCCCTTGACTAAAACATCAGGACGGATCGCTTCGATTAACGACATGGGCGTATCTTCGCCGAAAATCACAACCAGATCGACATGGGCCAATGATGCCATCACGGTGGCGCGGGCCGCCTCGCTTTGCACCGGTCGGTCGAGGCCTTTGAGGCGGCGCACCGAGGCATCGGAATTCAAACCAACAATAAGACGGTCGCAAGCTGATTTGGCCTGTGAAATCAGGGAAATATGGCCGGGGTGCAAAAGGTCAAAGCAGCCGTTTGTAAAGCCGATTTTGTGGTCCTCGCGCCGCCAAACCGCAATGCGCGACAGGGCTGTAGGTAAGTCGACGAACTTGGCCTCAGCGGGCAACAAATCGAGGCGCATCAAGACTGCCGAAATATCATGCGTCGTGGCCACAGCCGTCGAATGACGCCCAACCACCACCCCGGCCGCAACATTGGCCAGGTGGGCCGCATCGATTAACGAAGCCCCAGCCGCCATCGCGAGTGCCAGAACGGCGACCACGGTATCGCCAGCCCCCGTCACATCGGTGACTTCTCGCGTTTCGGCGGGCAGGTGCGTAACGACGCCACCATCAACCAGCGTCATTCCTTCGCCAGACCGCGTGACCAAAATGGCAGTGGCGTCAACATCGCTGCGCAGTTTCTGCGCTGCTAAAACCAAGGTCGCTTCAGTCTGGATTGGCGCGCTTACAGCTTCCTCAAGCTCAGCGCGGTTCGGCGTGATCAGGCTCGCGCCACGATAGCGGTCGTAGGCACCGCCCTTCGGATCAACAATAATAGGTTTTCCAGCGTTCCGAGCAGCAGCAATGATGCGTGATGCCAAACTACCAGCAAACACGCCCTTGGCATAATCTGACAAGATCACAATATCAGCGTGTGAAATTTGCGCCGCCACCGTGCGAAAGACGTCATCTTCGTCTGGACCAGAAATTGCGTGAACTGTTTCACGGTCGGCGCGCAACAAGTGATGGCCGTCAAGACTGAAGAATCGATTTTTAATTGTGGTTTC
>Ga0209553_1000333_pt1 | contig 24740 bp, 20 predicted proteins | sample LauGreFBDMM110DN_2_FD_188217 | JGI IMG/M metagenome (GOLD analysis project Ga0209553, IMG submission 188217) | Freshwater lake microbial communities from Lake Michigan, USA - Fa13.BD.MM110.DN (SPAdes) (version 2) | ecosystem: Environmental > Aquatic > Freshwater > Lake | place: Lake Michigan...
TCTGTCAACCTTTAAAGTTGGGGTTGAATTGTATTTGTACGACGGACTTCCAGTCCGTCGGCGGTAACCTTTGTCGACGGACTGGAAGTCCGTCGTACCCGAAAATTGAGCCTTGACAGAGCACTAGATGTCTGGAAATATCTTGGGTGAGGGAATGAGAACAGGATGAGCGTCTCTGATTTGAATGCAAGGGCCGCGGAATCGGACCTTTTGGCTGCGACATGGATTTTTGAGCAGATTGCGCTGCGAGACGGTCAGCATGTGGATCGGTCCAAAGTGCGGCGGGCTGTGGACGAGGCCGCAGAAACCTATTTTGGACTGCAAGAAGGCGGCTGGTGGCGTTGGATTGTGGAAACAGGACATAGCCTTGGTCGCAACTGTCGGGTGATTGATGGTGAGGTGCAGCAACTGGTGCGTCTTGCCCGCGATGGCGTCGTCGTGATCCTGCGTTCCGACGACGGGCAGACGTGGCATGCGCTGATGCGGACTGGACGGCGGCTCAGCTTTTCCACGCCGACTGGCGATCGCCCGATCCAAATTGTATCGCCGCGAAAGATCGAACGACTGCTGCGTAAGGATGGCTTTGAAGGGACTCTGCGATGCGTTGTGTTCGAACCGTCACTCACGTTATCCGAGTCGATGGTGGCGGGTGCAGGGGAGACGAAGCCGCTGCAGCGGTTGCTGTCACTCCTGCGGGCGGAGAGCAGTGACGTCTGGGTGATCGTGATTTTCGCGTTGGTCTCCGGTCTGCTGACGATGACCACGCCACTGGCCGTGGAGGCGCTGGTCAATACCGTAGCATTCGGTCGCTTTCTGCAGCCGGTGGTTGTGTTGTCACTGATGCTGCTGACGTTTCTCATTTTTCTGGCGGCGCTGAAAGCCATTCAGACGTTCGTCGTGGAAATCATTCAGCGGCGATTGTTCGCCCGAGTTGCAGCGGAATTGTCTTTTCGGCTTCCTCGAAGGCCAGCTTGCGGCCTATCGGAGAGTCGCCACAGAAATCGAAGCCGCTCAGAACGCCTATGTGCAGTCCGCCACAGAAAAAGTCACCGCCGCCGAACAGAAACTCGCTATCGCAGAAGCGGCAATCTTTCAATTGCAGGCCGCTTATAATCGGGCGAAGGATCTGCATGCCGCAGGGTGTGCGTGCGAACGGTTGGGTGCTGCTGGAACAGGTGCCGTTGTGGTTCGAAGTCTGGCGGCAGCTTAACGGCTTCCCGCCCACAGTGGATGTGGAATCATCCCTGTATTCGACCGAGAAAAAGGCCGATTCTGACGGCAAGTGAATAGCGGTACAGTAGAAATCAGGGACGTCGCCCGTGGAGTCTATGAACTTCGCTTTCGCATTGACATCCTGAGGAATTACCCGCACACTTCACGGATTAAGGCTCCGAACTTCAGCCAAAGTTTACATTGCTGAACCCCGAAAGCGACCACGACGCTCACTCGCAGGAACAAAAGAACCGGGAATGATGAACGACGGGATTACCAGACTGCTGGCGTGTTGCATTTCGGCGGTCCTGTTGATCGTGCCGGGGACGTTCGGTGCATGGATTACCGTTCCGACCGAAGTCGAATTGGAAGATCCTACTGAACTCAGCGGGTTGATGGAAGGGTGTCAACTTCGCTGCGAATCGCGAAGATCTGTTGCCATCAGGGTTGCTGGCGCTGCGTTACGACGTCGTCCTGACTCTGCCGGTGCCGGGGCTTGTTGCCGCAATTTGCGGCAGACCGGTGAGCATTGCGTCTCCGGCCGCCTCCCTGGCGGCAAAGCCTTGGCTCCATTGCTGGTATAGCACATCCTTGGCTATATCGACTCCTAATATCGCCGCCGCGTTCGCGGTCTGAGGCGATGCGGTGTGTGGGCCACCGCAACATTGCCAATCATTGCTGGCTCGCCCGAATGTTTGGGCAGCGTCGCCGATGCATTTCGTTGTCCACGCAGTCTGACTGACGCAAGGTCGAGTGGGATTTGAATTCCGGAGTATAAGTTATGGCAGAGAATTTTGTTTTGAAGAATGCACCCGTGGAAGTTCTGCCTGCCGGGCGGATAGCTGCCGTGCAGCGGAGCGTTCTGGCAGGTGCCGCTGTGGCCATGGTTGCGGTGCCTTTGTGCGTCGGAATTGCCGTCATCAGTCCCGGAATTCCGGCGTGGGCCGGGATTCTCAGTGGCATCATTGGTGGGGTTCTGGTTGGAAGTATCAGTCGTTCCCGGATGGCGATTACCGGACCTACGGCCGGTTTGACGGCCGTGGTTGCCACACAGTTGGCGGTGCTCGGTTCTTTCGAAGCGCTGCTGCTGGCAGTGATGTTCGCCGGACTCCTGCAGATCATTCTTGGGTGTGTGAGAACCGGCAGTGTCGCGGCATTCTTCCCCTCATCCGTGATTCGGGGTCTCCTGTTCGCGATTGGTATCATTTTGATTCTGAAGCAGGTCCCTCACGTCCTTGGCCACGATACAGACCCCGAGGGCGAAATGGCGTTTCTGCAGCCGGACCGCGAGAATACGTTCTCTGAGCTGGCTGAACTCACTCGCGATATTCATGCTGGAGCGGCCACCGTTGGTTTACTGTCGATTGCTCTGATGCTGGCGTGGATCCGCGTGCCTAGGCTCCGGCGGTTTCCTGTCCCTGTGCAACTGGTCGTCATCGTGCTTGGCATTGCACTGAACCTGCTGTTCCAGAGAATCGGCGGTCGATGGAGTATTCAGCCCATCCATCTGATTCAGTTGCCTGCGCTGGACCCCGAGCGGGGAGCTCTCGGGATCCTGACGTCGCCCGCGTTCAGCCAGTGGAACAATCCATTGGTCTATCAGGCCGCGATCTTCATCGCTCTGGTGGCATCACTGGAATCGCTGCTGGGTCTCGAATCACTGGCCAAACTCGATCCTGACCAACGGAAGAATGCCCTGAACCGTGAACTGGTGGCGCAGGGTAGCGGAAATCTGTGTTGCGGCCTTCTGGGTGGACTCCCGATTACGGTTGAGATCGTCCGCAGTTCCACTGGGCTGCATTCCGGTGGTCGGTCGCGGGTGACGATGATTACGCAGGGAATTTTGCTACTGCTCGTGATCTTTGTTCCGTCAATCGTCAACAGCATTCCACTGGCCAGCGTCGCTGCAATCCTGCTGTTCACCGGGATGCGACTCTGTGACCTCCGTGTTTTTCGGCAGATGTGGAAATCCGGTCGCTATCAGTTTTTGCCATTCATGGCCACGATCATTCCCATTATCCTCTCAGACCTGCTAGTTGGCACTCTGATCGGGCTCGCGATCAGCGTCACTTTTATTTTGAACAGCAATCTCCGCCGGCCGCTCAGACGTGTTCTGGAACGGCATCTTGGTGGTGAAGTGCTACACATTGAGCTTGCGAACCAGGTGAGTTTCCTCAACAGGGCCGTGCTGGAAAATACGCTCCGTGAAGTACCCCGCGGTACCCATGTGCTGCTGGACGCTCGAGGGACAGATTATATTGATGCCGACGTGCTGAGTCTGATCGAGGAGTTTCGTACGGTGACAGCTCCCGTGCAGGGAGTTCAGGTCAGTCTGCGAGGTTTTCGTCAGAAATATCTGCTGGCAGATGAGATTCGTTACGTGGATTATTCGACTCAGGAGCTTCAGCAGCAGATGACTCCGCTGCAGGTGCTGCAAGTGCTCAAGGAAGGTAACGAACGATTTCTGTCCGGCCATCACCTGACGCGAGATCTGCGACGTCAGCTGAATGCCACGGCTGTGGGACAACATCCACTCGCCGTGGTGCTCAGTTGCATCGATTCCCGCACGCCCGTCGAACTGGTTCTTGACCTGGGACTCGGCGATGTCTTCAGCGTTCGGGTTGCCGGAAATGTCATCAGTCCCAAGGTTCTGGGAAGTATGGAATATGGTTGTGCCGTGGCCGGGGCAAAAGTTGTACTCGTGATGGGGCATACTCGCTGCGGTGCCGTCGGCGCGGCGGTTACGCTTTCGGGGTCAGCGACATCCATAGAAGAAGTGACCGGCTGTCAGCATCTGGATGCCATTCTGCATGACATTCAGGCGAATTTTGACCCCGCCACGCTGGGGTATGTGACGTCGCTCAGTGATTCCGATCGTCAGGCTCTCGTTGATGGTGTCGCGCTTGCCAATGTGAAGCACATCGTTGCCGACATCCTAGTCCAGAGCCGTACGCTGGCGAAACTAGTCGAAGAACGGAAAATCGCAATCGTAGGATCGATGTACGATGTCACAAGTGGCGAAATTCACTTCATCAAAGAGTCGGCCGTTGGTCTGTCCGAGGAGGAACTCGACAGCGTCCTGTCGTCATGCACAGATGCGACGCGAACAGCCCGATCGTAGCGGTTGTGGTTGCAGAGCGGCCGGAACAGGAAGTCGTCAATGCCCGATCAGCAGCACAGGTTTCTGATGAAGATGCACAACGCGAAGGCGACGACACGAAATCTTCAGCACACGACGGATCCATTCAGCTTGCAGGATTCCAGAGTTCGCACCAACTTGATGTGAAAATCGATGAGCCGTCTTTAGACAGCGGCGATTTACAAAGTGCGGCTCCGGGGAAAGCGATTGATGCTGAACCGCACGCCGTGCAGTTTGATGAAGTGGTCAGTTCTGTCTACCGCAGCTATCCGATGCTGGAGTCGGCACTCTTAAACCGCAACATTGCACTGGGACAACAGGTCGGGGCAAGAGGCGCGTTTGACCTGAAGCTCAAGGGGGCGAGTGAAAACGGGCCGCAGGGGTTCTATCAGACGTATCGCCAGAGCATTGGCGTCGTGCAGCCAACCTATGGGGGCGGCGAAGTGTTCGCGGGATATCGCATCGGACGCGGTGATTTCCAGCCATGGTATCTGGAACGTCAGACAAACGGCGGCGGTGAATTCAAAGCGGGCGTGCTGCTCCCACTGGCTCGGAATCGCGACATCGATACGCGGCGTGCCGAACTCTGGAAAGCCGGGTATGGTCGCAATCTTGCGGAACCCGACATTCAGGCTCAACTGATCAGCTTTGTCCTGGACGCCTCGTACGCCTATTGGGACTGGGTTGCTGCCGGAGAGAACCATCACATTGCCAAACGGATTTACGCTCTGGCGGATGAACGCACAGATCGGATCGAAGAGCAGGTGAAGGCTGGTTTTCTCGATCCGCCAGAACTCAACGCTGTTCTGTGGGGCTCTCAGGATGTCGGCGCTCCCACAAGTTTTAAGGGCAACAAGTCACCATTTGAAAGTGAAGCGTCTGTTTTTCTGGACGTTCCGATGCAACGCCGCAAGGCGCGTGGCAAGATGACGGAGACGCAGAGCAAGATTGCGCAGTTGTCGGCCAAACGCCGCATCACGGCCGACAAGATCAGCATCGATGTTCAGATGGCCCACGCCGCGCTGCGATCCGCGTGGGAACAGGTCGAACGCACGAGTGAAGCCGTGGAGTATGCTGAAGACCTTGCCGCGCGTGAACGCACAAATGAGGAAGCCGGAGTGTCCGACATGCTGAAGGTTTCGCTGCGTGAACAATACGCCTATGAATCTGCAGAAAAGAACGTCGAAGCCCTGAAACTCTACTTCGAATCCCGGGCCGACTACCGCGCTGCGATGGCCGAGGATCAGATCGATCGGTGATGTCATGAGGCGCGTGGATTGCGCTGATGGTTCGGCAATTGCTGCGCATGCCAATCGAAACTGCGATGCCTTCATTCAAGTGATGCCAGCCGAACTAAAATTGCCGCGTGCTGATGATAGTCTTTAGCTGGACTGCCAGATTGGCGCAGACAAGCAAGTGGCTGCTGGCTAGGTGTTTCGCCAGTCTTCCAACTTCAGCCCCGGAATCCAATCATAGTCCGCACTGTTACCAGTGACGAGTGTGCGACCCGCGTCCAGGGCTGTGGCGGCGATGATGAGATCTGCATCTCCATGCGGCATTCCGCCGCGACGGGCGGTGGCCCAGAGATCTGCAGCACGATCGAAGATTTCGTCGGTTACCGGGATGATAAGGGAATGCTCACAGAATTCTCGAAATCGCGTCAGCAGAGTGGCTGCGCCTTTCGCTTTGTATCCACGTGCAATTTCAAATCGCGTGAAGGCAGATAACGCAAACGGTCCATGAAATCGCAGATACTCAGCGGCCTTTGCAATCACCTGCGGGTTTCGTTGCTTTAGTAGTTCTGACAGCGTGTCGGTGTCGAGTAATGCGAGAGTCATTTGGTTACTCGAAAGAACGAGTCAGGTTGCATCGAGTAATTGACTTATCGATTTCGTCGATTTCTGCGTCTGACAAACCTTCGTAAACATTGCACCAATCTGGAAGCGTCTGGGAGGACCATAAACCGTTGACTTGCGAAGTTGGCGCATCCCGTGGCATGACATGCAGGATGAGTTGCTCATTCCCGCGCAGACGATGCCCCAATAGCAATTCCGCAGCGGATCGCTCGTTGGGATGTAGTTCGCCGACTTGACGCGTAATTATCTCCATGCTGCATAGAATAACACGAGGAACGTCGTCTGGCGATAGTCTTCTTGAACCATGAACCAGTCTTTTGCGGAACCAATCCTCTGGCAGACCGCAGGAATCACCAATTCGATGATGTCTGCCCGCAGCTATCGATGTCGGCTCAAGAACGCCGACAAATTGCAAGTCCTTGACAATCAAACTCTCATACAACTGATCACCGCAGCATCGCCAGAAACTCATCTTCCGTCAGCACCTTGACACCCAGTTCCTGCGCCTTTGTCAGTTTGCTGCCTGCAGCTTCGCCGGCGACCACGAAGTCTGTTTTCTTCGAAACGCTGCCGCTGGCTTTGCCGCCGTGGTCGCGGATGAGTTGCTCGATCTCGTCGCGTTTGAGACGCACCATTGTTCCCGTGACGACTAGCGTCCTGCCGATCAGCTTTCCTTCCGCAGGGACGCTGGAACGATCGATTGGCTGACCGAGATTCAGACCAAGTTCCCTGAGTTCATTGACCAGCCGAATGCCATATTCAGATCGAAAAAAACGATGCACGGATGCCGCGATCACTTCGCCGATCTCATCGACCCTGGACAGTGATTCTTCTGACTGCGCTGCAATTTCGTCGATCGTCCCGAACGCCCGCTCCAGTGTTCGAGCGTTCGTTTGTCCTACATGGCGGATGTTGAGTCCGGTCAGCAGTCGCCATAGCGGTTGCTGCTTTGAAGCTTCGATGCCGTTCAATAAATTGTCGATCGATTTTTCTCCCTGACGTTCCAACTTCAACAGGTCCTCACGACGATCAGCAAGCCGATACAGGGACGGAATACCATTGACGAGGCCAGCCGTAAAAAGTTGTTCGATCAGTTTTTCGCCGAGTCCGTCGATGTTCATTGCCGGACGCGACGCGAAGAAAATCAGCGTCTCTCGCACTTGTGCCGGGCATGTCGGATTCGGACAGCGAATGTAAACACCGCCTTCATCTTTCTGCAGCTCGGTACGGCATTCCGGACATTGAGTCGGAAAAATGTACGGTTCCTCGGTGCCTGTACGAGCCGCCTCATTCACGCGCAGCACATGCGGAATAATTTTGCCGGCTTTCTCCACGACGACCAGATCGCCGATCAGAATCCCCAATCGATCGAGCTCGTCGCGATTGTGCAGACTGGCCCGGGAAACTGTCGTCCCCGCGATTTCGACTGGTTCCAGTTCGGCGACCGGCGTCATCGCGCCGGTCTTGCCGACCTGAATCGTGATGCCGCGGACTCGGGTCTCCGCTTCGTAGCGTTCCCATTTGTAGGCGCGCACCCAGCGCGGACTTTTTGAAGTGGCACCGAGTTGGTCACGGTCCGACAGTGAATCGAGTTTAATCACCAGCCCATCGACTTCGAAGGAAAGTTCCGGAACTTTGGCAATCATCTCGGCACAGACTCGCATCAGTTCGCCAAAGCCATGCGCCTGCGACACATTGGGTGTCGTCGGGATTCCAAGTTTGCGAATAGACTGCAGGAACTCCCAGTACGAACTCCATGCAACTCCTTCCACATAACCGACACCGTGTGCCAGAAATCGCAGTTTTCGATCCCGTGCCAATTTCGGGTTGAGCAGTTTCAGAGCACCTGCTGCCGCATTGCGAGGATTCTTAAACGGCTCCTCACCTGCCCTGACCTGCGCCGCCTGAAACGCAGCGAACTCTTCATTCAGGATCACCACTTCACCACGAACTTCCAGCGATGAAGGCGGATGGTCGCTCGCCAGTCGGAGCGGCACACCGGCAAGAATTCGGGCGTTCGACGTAACATCGTCACCGACCGTGCCATTACCGCGCGTGGCGGCTCGCACAAACATGCCATTCTCCCAGATGAGCGAAATGGCCACGCCATCGATCTTGTATTCAACGGAATAGTCAAGAGCATCACATTCCAGAGCCTTCCGAAGGCCGGCGTCCCAGTCCACGAGTTCCTGTTCTTCGAACGCATTCTCGATCGACAGCATAGGTACACGATGGGTAACCTGATCGAAGCCAGCGATCGGTTCACCCCCGACTTTCAGGCTGGGGCTGCTCGGCGAATAAAATTCCGGATGAGCAGTCTCCAGCGCAATCAGCTTCGTCATCAGCGCGTCGTATTCCCGGTCGGGGATTTCCAGTTTGGCGTCGACGTAGTACAGCCGGTTATGACGCTCGAGTTCGCGCCGCAGCGATTCGATTTCTTCCTCCGGGAACAGATTGGCCATGCGTGATCTCGTGGGAAAGGACATTGATGACGTTAGAGTGTAAAGTGCAGCATCAGGCCAGACCAGCTATCCGGTCGTGGCCCCATCTTAACGGGAAATCACCATGCAAGCAGTTCATCGTGGGTTATCGATCCTCGGCATGTGCCTGGCGTTTTGTGCCCAAACGTATTGCCAGGCACAAACGCAACCCAACGTCGTGCTTATCCTGTCAGACGACCAGGCATGGACGGACTACAGTGGCATGGGGCACCCGGTGATTCAGACGCCGCATCTGGATCGCCTGGCGACTCGCAGTGCCTTGTTCCGGCGTGGATACACGCCGACTCCGCTGTGTCGTCCGTCCCTGATGACGATGATTACCGGACTGTATCCGCATCAGCATGGAGTCACCGGCAACGATCCGAAACCGGACAAATCATTGACAGACTCACAATACGCCGGGCTGCGGGAACAATTGATCTCCTGCATTGATCAACATCCGACAATTCCAAAACTGCTCGGTGAACACGGTTACCTGTCGATGCAGTCTGGAAAATGGTGGGAAGGCAATTACGCTCGCGGAGGCTTCACGCACGGCATGACGCGCGGGTTTCCAAATCCCGGTGGTCGTCACGGGGATGATGGACTTGAGATCGGACGCAAAGGAATGCAGCCGGTGTTCGACTTTATCGCGGAATCAAAACATGCAAACAGGCCGTTCTTTCTGTGGTACGCTCCATTTTTGCCCCATACGCCCCACGATCCACCCTCACGATTGCTGGCAAAGTACCTCAGCGATGAGCGTCCCATGGAGTTGGCAAAGTATTCGCCATGTGTGAATTCTTCGATGAAACGTGTGGCCAATTGCTGGATCATCTGGATCAGCAAAAACTCAGCGACAACACGCTTGTCATTTATGTGACAGACAACGGCTGGATTCAGGCGACACCGGACATGAATCTTGGCAAAGCATGGGGGCATGGTTTTGCACCGCGTTCAAAACAGACACCGTACGAAGGTGGAATTCGTACGCCGATCATGGTGTCATGGCCAAGCAAAATCGCTCCGGCAGAATTCCCCGACCTGTGCAGCACACACGATGTCCTGCCGACGATCTTGGCCGCGACCGGCCTTGATGCAATGCCTGACCTGCCTGGGCGAAATCTGTTGCCACTGATTCAGGACGGGAAGCCGCTCGATCGCACTTTTCTGTGCGGCGAAAGTTTCTCGCACGATGTTGCCGATCTGAAGAACCACGAAACGTCATTACAGTATCGCTGGTGTATCGCAGGTAAGTGGAAACTTATTCTTAGTTACGATTGCCCGCCCGATCGATACGCCTTTGTACACGCCGTGAATGATCGAAATCCGCAACTTTTCGACATTGAAGCCGATCCATACGAAAAGCAGAATCTCGCTGCCGAGCATCAGGAGGAAGTCCGCAAACTCGCCGCTCATCTGCAGGAAACATGGCCCGTCGAAAAGTCGGCAATCGGACTCCCGTAGCTTGATCTGCCGCTGCAATTGAAGGGATGGGGCGGCGACAACCTGATCGGAACGACGATTTTATCAACGACCATTTGACAGCCTAGCTTTTCCTCAACTAGAACTTGTCATACCAAGGGGAAATCGCTCGTGCCTCAAATAGACTTGGCTCGGTCTACACGCTGTGTAGCGTTTGGATCATGTACCAACCGTGGAAGTCTGCTTGTTGCCGCTCAAAGATCAAACAGGAATTCGAAACATGAAGAACTTCTTAAAGTGCATCGCATTCACCATCGTCCTGAGCGTCGCGCTTCGGGTGTCTGCGGCAGACAAGGTGGCACCGGTTCGGATGGGTTCGGGAGCGATGACCTTCGACACAGTGCCAGGCTGGGGCCTTGGCGAAGACGGCAAGTCGGTCATTGGTCCGACTCACGGCGGTGTTGTGATCGACAAAGCGGGCAATATCTATACCAGCGCTGATATGGGCGTGTTTGTCTTCTCGCCGGACGGCAAGTTAGTTCGCCGTTTCGTCGGGGACGAGTATACGCGCATCCATGATATCGAAATTCGAGATGAGGCCGAAGGCGAATTTATCTACGGTGCACGCAACGCGAACGCGGAAGGGATCAAGTTTAACGCGGAAACCGGTGACATCGTGCTCAAGTTGCCATTCCCGAAGGAATCAAAACTTGATTTGAAGCAATTTAATCCGACGGCGATTACGGTCGCCCCTAACGGCGACATCATTCTGTCAGATGGTTACGCCAGCAACTTCATCTTCAAGTTCGACAAAACAGGCAAGTACCTCATGCACTTCGGGAGCAAAGGGAATGACCTCAAGCAATTCAACACGGCACACGGCATGACGCTGGACACGCGTTACGAGCCGCCTCGGCTGCTGATCTGTGATCGCAACCACGAGCCTAAGGGTCGCCTGCTGCACTACGATCTTGAGGGGAACTTCATCGAAGAGGTAATCACGGGCTTGGGGATGCCCACATCGGTCGCGATCCATGGCGACTTTGTAGCTATTCCAGATTTACAAGGAAGAGTCGTGATCTTGGACAAGAGCAACAAGATTATCTCCGTGCTCGGTCACAATCCGGATCCGGCGAAAGGTGGCAGTTACAACATACCGCAGGAGCAGTGGATCGAAGGGATCTTCAGCGGCACGCACGGATCATACTGGGACAAAGACGGCAACCTGTATGTTCAGGACTGGAACGTCGCCGGTCGTCTGATGAAACTGGTTCGCATTACTAAGTAGGTGCAGCATGATGCTCCGTTGGAGTACAGGCTTCAGCCTGTAGACTGGCAGATCAAAGATTGTCCTCCAACAATTCAGGTATGAATCGCCGCTGTCTCCGTCGATGCCGTTGTGCGATCAAATCCAATATGCCGGTAAGATGCCAGAAAGCCTGGTTGCGATCAGCCGAGGATTTCCGGAAGTTCCATGGCTGAAGCTCCATGGCCTCCTCTCGAGCGACATTTATCAGCGACGTGTGTAATTGGCATCTGGCAATGACAACATGACGTGCGAGACAAAAGGCGGATCTCGGCGGAGCGACATGACTCCATTGTTCGGGACCATTTTTCCAATGCTGATCACGGTGTGCGTATTGGAACGGAACGTATGTGAACTCCGCCTGGGCCATGCACACTCCATCCATTTCCAGCAGCAAGTTGTGGCTGTCGTGCACGTCGCAGTTTTAGTCCACGCTGTCATCCTGCGATACTTGCGCCCGTCGCCGCTGACCCTCTCCTGCATTCTTCTTTATTGCTCCCCTGTGGCGCCTGCTGCAGATAGGGTTTGATCCGGACGAAAAACTCTGTCAAAGTTTCTGACTTGCCATTCTGCCGTGTCTCTGCGATGCTCCTAGCGTGGCTTCATTGCCAAAATGCCATGGATTTCGGAATAGACTCACAGCATCGCGTGGAGGCCAATCTCCTGCACTCCCTGTCATGAACATTTTCAATGCGCGCAACTTCGGTTGCACCTAACAGATGAGATCCGGACTCCGGACCACCGTCTCATGAAACTACTTCCAAAATTCCTTCGCCGACGATTGGGCCGCGTCCTTTTGGTCGTCGCCGTTGTCGCGTGCCTGTTCGCCTTTTATGGCAGAACATGGCTTGCCGCTCCGACAAATTATCTGGCGCGATCGGCCATTGCACAGCGGCGACCGGAAAAAGCCATCGCATGGATCCACTGGTCAGAAGTCATCGCCGGGCCCACCATAGAATCTGAGTTCCTGCTGGCGCGGGCCAATCGTAAGCTGGGGCGCTGGGAGGCGGTGCATGAGCACCTGCTGCGAGTCAGGGAACTGGGAGGATCCGAGACGACGCTGCAGCGGGAAGACTGGCTCGCAAAGGCCCAGTCCGGACAGATGTTTGAAGTTGAACGGCGTCGGAATCAACTGCTGCTGGATCCTCAGGGTGACAGTGAGGAAATCTGCGAAGCGTACGCCCAAGGATACCTGCTGAATCGACAGTTTCAGGAAGCCATACAGCTTCTGGAATCGTGGTCGGCCGACTATCCCGGTAATCCGCAACCGCATTATCTGATGGGAATGACATATGCGGAGCGGAGCAATCTTCCTCTTGCAATCCCGTCGCTGCAGCGTGCTATTGAACTGGATCCAGGCTATTTTCAGGCTCGGCTGGCACTGGCAAATGCTTGGCTTGACAGCAGGAAGGTGAATGAAGCGTTAGCGGAATTTCAAAAGTGCCGGGAAGTCGGAAACGACCCGGAGGTTGATGTTGGTCTTGCTAGGTCTCACCTCGCTCTCGGGGCATTCGAAGAGACTCAACGAGGACTGGAAGCGGGGATCGCTCGTTTTCCGCGGAACTTCAAACTGCAGCTTGAAATGGGCCGATTGCTGATGAATGACGATCCGCGGTCCGCACTCGCTCATGTTGAAATAGCGACCTCAATTGCACCCCGAAATTCGGAAGCCCGCTATGTTCTCGGACAGATTTTTCGCAGACTCGGGCGCAAAGAAGAGGGTCAGGGACATCTGGAATACGCGCAACTGGCGAATGCTGAACGAGCCCGAATGCAGAAGCTCATGGATTCCGCAATCACGGATCCTAGCAACGTAGAATTACGCTACCAGATTGGGGTGATTCAGCTGAAATATGGCACCGAAATGGAGGGCATTCAATGGCTGAACAGTGTGTTAAGCTATGACCAAGAACATCAATTGGCTAATGCCGAGTTGGCAGCCTATTATGCATCCCGCTCATCTGAGTCAGCCACTTTCGCAGAACTAGCGTCCCGACATCGGAATGCTGCCACAAAAGAATCGGACTGATGGTGTCCAGTCGTTCTTACAAACTCATTCGCTGGATTGTCCTGCTGATCCTGATCACCGCGCTGGGAGCCGGTGTAGCCTTGAGCCATGCTTGGTGGAAGGGAAACAAAATCAGGGAATACGACGCCCTGTGCCGCGTAGCAATGGTCAGAAGTGACTGGCACGAACTGGCCGGCATATCCGAGAAATGGTCTGCATGGCAACCGGATTCAGGACAAGCCTGGGTGATGCGTGCTCTGGCGGCGCAGGAGTCTGGGGATTTGCCAGCATCCGCGGAGTTTTTGGAACAGCTCCCCGATCAATATGCAGGCGCAATTCCGGCACGGCTTGAACTGAGTACTTTGTATTTCGAACCGTTGAACCGCCCTCTCGATGGGGTTCGAATTTCGAAACGAATTCTCGCCACCAATCCGAAGATTGTCATTGCGCATCAGCGACTTTGTCATTATTATGCAATGACGCTTCAACGCAGTCGACTCCTAAAACAACTGCGAGAATCTATTGAACAAAAAGCGGAGACGGTTGATGGCTACAACTACTTCGTGACACTTCCCGATCTCGTCTTTTCCGATTCACTCCAGCGCGTTACGAACTGGCTGGAAGTCACTCCGGACGAACCAACGCTGCTGGTCGCCAGCGCGTTGATCCGTACCAGGGACGACAAGCAAAAAAGTGGCAATGAATACGAAGCACTGATGACTGAGGAACTCAGGACACTGCTTCAGCGATTCCCGGACAACATCGAACTTCGGACAACGCTTCTGGAGATTGTCTCGCGTAACGGGGATGTTGCCGGTGTTGAGCGGCTGCTTGAGAGCGCCCCGCCTTTCTCAGGGGACGACTACCGAATGTGGCGAATTCGCAGCTGGTATTCACTGGCAAATGGAGATCCCGAGGCTGCCAAGAAGGCCGCAAAAGAAGCCATCCGTTTGTACCCCATGGATTGGCACAACTGGCAGCATCTGGCAGGAGTTCTGCGGCAAGCCAATCAACCTGCAGAGGCCGCCGAAGCGCAGCGGATTGCGATGTTCGGAAAGGAGTTGCAAGGCGTACTTCTCAGTCTTCTCGATCCACGCAATCCACCACGCGCAGCGCTGGAGGGAATCTTGGAATTCGCCGAAACGTGCGGCGATGACTTCGTGATAGAAAATCTTTCGCGGCGACTGCAAGTGCCACCAACAGTTCGTTAAAATTGTGCATTGGTTCAGGTTGATTTCTTGAAAGCGTCGACAAAATCCCCTAGGCTAGGAAATGTTTGGCGAAATGATGATTGCCAGTGAACGGTTTTTTCTAGTTTTTTCTTAATGATATGTCCAAGGAGATTCTGATGCGGCTCGTGATATCAACTATGGTTTCAGCCGTACTTTTTTGTGCCGTCGGCTGTGGACCCGGTCAGGTTTCTGTGTATTCCGTGAAAGGAAAGCTGACGAAGGGAGGCCAACCTCTTGGCGACGTTCATATGGACCTGTCGCCTACGGATGCAGGCGATCATACGTTTGCCTCTGCGGACGTTGGGCCGGATGGTATGTTTGAACTGAAGTGCAGCGACGGTCGAATCGGTGCTGAGGCCGGTTCCTACAAAGTCGTGCTTTCCAACAAAGCCGGTGCTGATCCGATGGAAGCCATGAAGGCAATGCGCGACAACATGCAAAGCTCAGGGGAAAGTGGCAATCCAGCCCAAGCGGGTGCCGATCCGAATGGGAAGTTTCCGCTCGAATACAGCAGCAAAGAAAAATCTCCGAAGACAGTCGAAGTAAAAGCAGTAGTCGACCAAAATTTAGACATTGATATTTGAACGCGAATCATGCGATTTCTGTCCTTAATTCAATTTTTTCTGTTTTTTTGAGGAGTTGTCTAATGCCACACGCGAGATCACGGTCTGGGTTTACGCTGATCGAACTGTTGGTGGTGATTGCGATCATCGCCATCCTGATCGCTTTGTTGCTGCCGGCTGTGCAGCAGGCGCGCGAAGCGGCGCGCCGCACGCAGTGCAAGAACAATCTTAAGCAACTTGCACTAGCCTGTCATAACTACCATGACACAGTCAATTTTTTCCCCTTAAACCGCGATATGACAAATTGGGGCTCAGGCCCGAACCATGCGAACTTTTCTTGGATTCACATGGCATTACCCTACTTTGAGCAGGCGGGGCTGTATACAAGTATGAACTTCGACGTTCCAGGTGGTGCGGCTTATGGTTACGGCTGGCAGTGTACAGTAGCGCCTGGTGCTAAAAATTTGGCTGGGGCTCAAACCATCCTCAACGGTTTGCTCTGTCCCAGCAATCCACAGAGCAAGAAAATTAATGGACAGTACGAGGGCATCGATTACCGCGCAGGGGTAAATGAAGTGGCGCGCACCGATTACACCGGGAACTTCGGGTTTACCAACGGTGGTTGGAGAGATTGTCCGCGCAGGCCAATTGGGACGGGGCCATGGGCTTGGTTCGACCAAGGCGGTGACACAAATGGCGGAAACGGAGTGTTTGGCTACCGTGGATCCGTGAATATGGCCGCGGTGCTTGACGGAACGTCCAACACCGTGTTGTTGACAGAGGATATGCACTGGCGTGAATTCAACGACAAGTCTTCGATCAACGATGACGCAGCATGGGCGAATCCACTTGCTGCCATCACCACCCTGCAAAATCCTATCAATTACAAGGATATTCAGGGTGATCGTCGCTGCCACGGTTGGAGCAGTCTGCATATTGGTGGTGCGCAAGGCGCTCTTGTCGATGGCAGTGTACGCTTTTTCAGTGAAAACATTGATGGGAGAATTCAAATAGCGATAGCGACTCGCGCTGGCGGCGAAGTGGCCGGCGAGATGTGATCGCCACGCTGACCTGCTTTGTTCAGAATGGTCGATCCGGGTTTGCCGGATCGACCTTTTTTTTCCGTTCCAGACAAAGCTCATGGATACGAGGTCATCTGGCGAGCGAGTGACTTTGGAGTGCATCGTCGAATTTTGAGTTCGCGATGTGTTCGCCGGGGTCGCAGCGAACTGCGAGACCCCGGCGGCCCTGACACAGGCTTCCCCGAAATCGAAGTAGCAGGGAAATTTCGGGAGCATCGTCTGTTGTTCGTTAGTTCAACCCTTGAGCAAAAAGTGTCACTAAGCGGCCGTGCCCAATCACGGCGACCGGCAGTCGAAATGTTTCCGAATCATCAGTCACTCCGTTGCATCATCGCTGGGCCGTTGCTCCCCTTGTGCATCATCACTCTGTGTACAGGCTGCACTGAGCGCAGCGCACCGACTTCCGCGGTTCCCGGAAACCAGTCGATCACCGAAGCCCTCAAGCAACAGCCACTCTCACCTCCGAAAACAGAGCCGCAGCCAACTGTGATCCAGTCTCCGCAGTTCAGCCAAGTGGAAAGCCAGCTTCAAATGGAGCAGACATATCTGACCGGTGCCACGGGCGAAGAGCTCATGGTGGAATCAACGGGCGGCGGTGCTGGCTGGCTGGACTATGATCGGGACGGTGCGATCGACCTGTATTTGAATCAGGGAGGAAGTCCTAAGAAAGCCGATCGACAGTCCAACCCGTCGGATCAGTTATTTCGGAACCATGCTGCTCGTAAATTCAGCAACGTTACCACAGCCGCCGGGATTCACGAACCGGGATACAGTCAGGGAGTGGCCATCGGCGACATGGACAACGATGGATTTTCGGAAGTTTATGTCACAAACGTAGGTGCCAACAGCCTGTTCCGCAATCAGGGAGACGGCACGTTTCAGGAGATTTCTACCAGTGCCGGCGTCGATGATCCTCGCTGGAGTTCCAGTGCTGCATGTGCCGATCTGGATCGGGATGGTGACCTAGATCTCTATGTGTGCAATTACCTGCAGTTTGATCCTGACAATCCAGTGATCTGTCGCCACGAAAATGGCGAACCGGGCATCTGCGATCCCCATCAGGTTGAGGCTTGGCCGGATGAATTTTACCTGAATCTGGGGGACGGAAGTTTCCGGGCATGCGCCGCTCAACTGGGTCTTCAGGGGCCGGGCAACAAAGGTCTGGGAGTCGCGGTGGCAGATTTCAATGAAGACAATCGTCCTGACATCTATGTCTGCAACGACACGACGAATAATTTCCTGTTTCTGCAGCAGCAGGATTTCACGTTTAAAGAATCAGCTCAGCAAAAAGGCTGTGCCGTCAGCGGATATGGAGAGGCTCAGGCCAGTATGGGCGTGACCGTGTCAGACTTCAATCGCGACGGATTGCCTGACCTTTACCTGACTCATTTTACCCGAGAATCCAATACGCTGTATCAGAATCTCGGACCGTCAGGATTCAATGATGTGACATCGTTGCTAGGTCTGCACGTTCCGACATTACACTTTCTGGGCTTCGGAGTTGTGATGGCAGACTTTGACTTCAACGGCCAGGACGACGTGTTCATTGCCAACGGACATATTGATGACTGGTCGCCTCACAACGAGGACTTCGAACAGAAACCTCAGTTGTTTTCCTTCGACGGTCGACGCTGGATCGACGCTGGTAACCACAGCGGTGAGATTTTCCAGCAACGTTTCGTGGGCCGTGCCGTCGCTGCTGCTGACTATGATTCCGACGGAGACCTCGACCTCGCCTGTGTTCGTCAGAATGAGCCAGCGATTATTCTGCGGAACGAGGCCGTGCATGGAAACTTCCTGCGACTTCGATTGATCGGCAAAACGAACAATCGAGATGGCATCGGTGTCCGCGTGACAGTCACATCTGCCGATGCCAGTCGGCTCGTGCAGCAACTGTGCGGTGGAACCAGCTACTGCGCCAGTCACGAACCTGTCTTGACGTTCGGCGGGGTGACGGCGCCAATCAAGGTGGAAATCCGATGGCCGAATGGCAGGACACAGACAACAGACGTGCTTTCGGAAAACCAAGAAGTGGTCATCCTTGAAGGGGACTCACGGTAGCTCGTTAGATTCGTCAATTCGGAGGATACGGTCTGCCGCAACGTGTTCCAGTAATTGAGTTCTGCCCGATGGCCAGCTGATTGTGATCAAGTCCACATGATCATTTTCACCGAGCCCCAAATGGACGCGTGGATCTTTCGAAGACAGGTAACTGGAGGATGGCGACACCTGCTCGGTCCAGTTTTGCCCGTTTGAGGTTGCCGTGACTCGTGCACCGTACGCAAATGTGTTTGGCGGGTGACCGTGTAGATCGAGTTTTAGCCAGTGGTTTTTTGATGGCGTTCTGTTTTGCAACAGCATGACCGGTCCTTCATAATCGACCACCAGAAAATCCATGCGGCCATCGTTATCGAAATCTGTTGAAGCGGAGCCTCGCCCCACCATCGGACGCGAGACTTCAGGTTTCAGGTGAGGGATCAGGTCAAAAAATCTTTTGCCGAATGAATTTTGCAGGAGCGAAATTGGCTGCCGAAAACTGACCTCAGGTTTCCAGGTCGCAATATTTTCGTAAACATGTCCGTTCACATAACCGATATCCAGCCAGCCATCATTGTCAAAGTCGAACCAGTTGACGCCAAATCCGAGATGATGGGAGGTTGCCTGCTCGATGCCGACCGACTCCCTGACGTCTAAAAATAGGCGATCCCCGACGTTTCGAAACAAAACGGATCCTTTGTCTTGGAAGTCTGTGACTGTGAGATCCAATCGCCCATCACGGTCAAAATCACCCCAGTCGGCTCCCATCGCGGCGATTGCGGCCAACTTGTTATTGACGGCGACTCCGGCGAACATCGCTTCGTTTTTAAACTTTAGCCCCCCGAGATTATGCAGGAGGTCTGCGTTCTTTGCGTCGTTGCCGATATAAAAGTCGCATCGACCGTCATTGTCCAAGTCCGTGAAGGCCAACACTAGTCCGACCCCAGACGTGTTTGCCATGCCATCTTCCGGAGGCGTCATCTCAAAGGCCTTCCCTTGGATATTATGCCAGATTTCTCCAAACTCCGGCTCGTAGGCGGTGGGTGGACAACTCGAGTCAGCCCCCGTTCCATCCTTGCAGTATTGCTGAGATTCCGGACCAAAGTTGACATAGTTAACGATCACTAATTCCAGCCATTGATCTCCGTCCAGATCCATGAATCCTGCCCCGGCTCCCCAATGGGCATGATTGGTCGGATTCAATCCAGTCGCTACTGTCACATCGAGAAACTTCCTGCCTTGTTCATTGCGGCACAAGCACAGTTGATGATGTCCCGTCAAGAGTAGGTCCAGCCAACCATCACCGTTGTAGTCACCAACGGCGCACCCCGTCCAATTTCCAAGACTGACCTCGGCGAATGATTGTTCCTGAGGGATCAGCACGAAGCTGCCATCACCAGAATTGCGATACAGCGTCGGACACGGATCAGTGACCAGCAGGATATCCTGCCATCCGTCATTGTCGAAATCGAATGAGGCACAACCACAGCCGAACGATTCCAGTGTTCGCATTGGCCGAGGTTGTTGAGGAAAAACATAGGACAGGCCTTTAGCAGTTGCGACATCCAGAAAATCGACATCAGACATGTTGACAACAGTGTCAGCGCTGCGCGTCAATGCTGAACCTTTCGGTTTTTTGCCTACGTCAGAAGTTGTGTCTGATGATTCACAGCCCCCGAATATGAAGCTGAACAGCAGGGCGACACCTGTTGACCAGAAACATCTGATCTTCAGAGTGGAGTGTTGGGCGTGTTGCAAAAATCGACATTGCATTTGTTGGGCGCCTGTGATTCAAGTCGAGCTTTCCGCAAGCGATGTTGCTTGCGATTCAATGGCTGTCGCCAAGATTGTAGTTGGACAGTGGTCTTTTGAGAGTAAGGCTCTCCAAAATCGATCGAGGCCAGAATCACCTTGCAAAATCAGCAAACAAACAGGGAATGCAGGGGCGAAATAGAGATGTTCAGTTAGAATGCGGAACTCATATTAGAGAGAGCGGCGCGGACGACAGGATGACATGAATTTACGATGTTATGAAATTGACAATGTTTCCCCAAACTTTATTGTTTTTCACGCGCTTTCGCGGGTTCTTGACCATCATCTCAGCCGTCGGCTTGGTGTCTGTGGCAGCCATCCTGTTGTCTCAGCAGTCGCCGCCCCAACGTGCAGAGTTCAATGCAGCAGTCACCGACAGGTTCCCTGACACTGTCTCAAAACCCAAAGCGATTCCGTTTGTTGGCAGTCAGGTGTGCCGGGAATGTCACGAAAGCGAATGGTCAAAGTGGCAGTCAAATCCCATGTTTCTTTCGATGAGCGAGATTGCCAAACGCGCGCCGGACGAAGATTTTTCCGCCACAGAATTCTCGCCTTTGCCACATCAACACTATTACGTTGAGCGCCGGGATCCGGCCGTCTTTCATCACGAAACGATGACCGACAAGACGCATGAAACAATTTACGATCAGGGTGCAGAAGTGACCTATGTGGTCGGGTCCGGGCAACAGGGGCATGCCTATTTTATCAAACGCTCGGGGATGCTGTTCACCTCCCCGATCAACTGGTATTCTCAGACAAACCACTGGGATTTGGCACCAGGCTACGACCCGGCTGGTCATCAGCGTTTTGAACGGCGTGTCACGGATTCCTGTCTCAGTTGTCATACTGGACGGGTGGCTGATGACCCGGAGGCAAAAGATCGGCTCTTGGAACCGGCATTTCATGAACTCTCCATCGGCTGCGAACGCTGTCACGGTGCCGGGGGCCAGCATGTGACGCACTATCGCAACGGATCCGTAGCTGATGTCATTGTCAATCCCGCGAAACTAGACCCCGCCAGACGAGATTCCGTCTGTGCTCAGTGCCACCTTCAGGGCGTAGAACGTGTGCTGCGACCAGGGTCTACCGACTTTGATTTTCAACCAGGGCAGTTGATTGGGGAAATCTGGACAATCTTTGTAGATCAGTCATCCGAAAAGGATGGCACCACGCACGCCGTCAGTCACGTGGAACAAATGCAGTCGAGTCGATGCTATACGGAGTCCGACGAGCAGATGAGTTGCACGACTTGTCATGACGCTCATTCGTCCGAACATGGGTCTCAGTCGGCGGACCTCTATCGTGCCAAATGTCTCACCTGTCACGACACGGAGTCCTGTGTTGCTCCAGCGGCAGATCGCACATCACGCAACGATGCCTGCATTGCGTGCCACATGTCAGCCATCTCCGCCAGTGATGTGCCGCACGCCGTCCATACAAACCATCGAATACTACGACGGCCGCAGCCAAAGAATGCTGCTACTGTTGGCCGTGGCAACAACCTGACCGTATTTCAAGACGGGTTACCTCCGTTGTCTGACGCCGAACGAAAGCGGTCGCTCGGAATCACCCTCGCCCGACTGATCGAACGAGGAAGCATCGACGATTCCTCCGTCAAGGCCGAACAATTGCTCCGGCAGGCGCGACGCAGTTTCCCCCGTGATTCGGACTTGCTGGAATGTCTTGGAACCGCACTGACCCGGCAGAATCGATTATTTGAAGCGGCTGCGGTCTGGAAGCAGGGACTTCAGCACGATCCGCAGAATGAAGCTTTGTTGTACCGCCTGGCGCAACTCACACATGACAATGGAGCCCTTGAAGAAGCGGCCGGGTATCTCGAGCGGTTCGTGAAGATCAACCCGTGGCATGCCGGCATGTTTGGTCGTCATGCTCATGTGATGGGAATGCTGGGACGATATCCGGAAGGCATCCTGTCCGCTGAAAAAGCCATTGAACTTGATCCGTCTCTGGTGCAGGTGCATGGATGGTTGATCGATGCTTATCGCATGTCAGGACAATCCGAGGCCAGTCTGAAGGAAATGCAGATTTACAACCGGCTGATCGAACACACTCCACCGCCCACAGCAAACCCGTAGGGGAGGATGGTGCGTCATTGAGGTTAACGGCGGAGTCGCTCCAACGCCAAAGGAGATGCGGGATCCAGACTGTTGGCGATCAGGTATTCTCTTTTCGCCGCTTCCCGATCACCGAGCAGCGCATTGCAGTCTCCGACTCGAACATGCAGTTCAACACGAAACGAAAGTGGTGCACTTTCCGGCGTGTTGGCGATCGCTCTTCCCCAGTGCTCTTTTGCTTCGTGAAACGAATCCTTCTTGAAGAGGGCGGCTGCCAGTCGAGACAACGCCAATGAGTCCGACGAATCCAGCTGGACCGCTGCCTGATACTGAATAAATGCTTCTTCGGTTTGTCTGTTGTTTTCCAGCATTCGGCCATACTGACTGACCACAGCCGAACTTTCCGGAAAAACATCCACCGCCTGTTTGGCGCTGCGGAGTCCTTCCTGATCCTTTCCGGCCCACGCCAGCACCTGGGCCACGCGAGTCAACGCCAATGCCTGTTCCTTTTTGTTGAGCATACTAGTCACTCGATCCCGAACCCGTCCTCGAATCTGCTCCGGCGAATGTTGCGGCGCCACCAGCCTCATATCCTGCATTGTCTTCAACAGCACAACTGCGAGGTCACCATTGGAATCAATAGTCGGATGGACATGATCGAGAAAACACTCATCACCGGGCAGCGCATACCCGTGAATTTCCTGACACCGCCATGCAATGATCTCTTGAAAATTCACCATTGGCACATTCATGGATTCGGCAATAATCGGAATGCTTTCTGTGATCTCGCGCGGAGCTCTCAGGGTACAAACGTCTTCATCGCGGGCGTTCAGATAGTATTGTTCGGCTTCTTCAGTTCGTCCCGCTTCGAAAAGTGCGGAAGCCGTTTGGAAAAGCCCGTCGGCATGATGAGGATCAAGACTGCTGGCCTGCTGCAGCAATTCTACGGCTGCCTGTAAATGGCCTTCTTTCCGTGCCTCGCGAGCATCACGAATCAGTTTCTCCCAACGGAGGGATTCACCAAATGACAGATTCGTCGATTCGCTCTTGAAGGGACTGAAGTCCTTCAGGTTGGACTCTGGCTTGACAAGGATTACCTTTGCCCCCGAGCCCTGCGCCAGATGAACGATCTTCGCCAGACTGTCGCGAAAATGCGCGACGACGCCTCGACGCAGTTCAGGATCCCGGCGGTAGGTCTCCGGGCCATCTGTGTGGTCGAGGATGACATCTACTTCGGCGGCAAGTCGGCTTGTCGTCTTGTCATGTGACGCAACGCCGCCCAGCACGTCGTCAATCACGCCCGAAATCCGCAGTTTTGACACGGCGCGGCCTGCCAGATCCACCAGACCTGCCTGACGCAGATTACCGTAAGACCGTTCTTCCAGAAACTCATTATGCCCTGTGTAGACGACAAAAAGATCCGGCTCATATTCTGTCAACTCGTTCATCATCAGCGCGATGCGATAACTCGCGTACGAGATGCCACCACAATTAATGACTTCCCATGACCCATCGGGCTCGACCTCGTGCAGCATCTCACGCAGCCATCCGCAAAACGACGTCGGGTCTTCGTAGGGATGGCCAAATGTCGTGGAACCACCCAGACAAAAGACGCGACGCATGCCGCGGGACTTCTTTGCGAGAAACGACTGGGGATTGAAATAGCTCAGCTTGAGAGGATTAGTCGAGTACAGATCTCCGCTCCTGATGAAGAGCGGCACACTGCCGGAAAATCCGACATAGGCATCTCGTCGATGGCTGACAGGCTGAACGCCCAGCACTGCTAGGATCATTTCGAGCGAGACGAACAGCAGCGTCGTTGAAAACACTGCAAACAAAAACTTGCGTTGCCTCGAAAGCTGAAGTCGTGGTTTGCGCGGTCTCTCGGGGCTTCGTTCTTCAATGGTTGGGGAATAAGACATACGGCAGTCACCTCAGAATCACCGCCCGATAAATGACGACGCTGGCAGCTTCCCACACAATGGGACGTGCACCGTGGACAGATCACGGTTGCCGGATTCATGCCGACCGCCAAGGCTATTCCAGCGATCTGCCTGATTAGCGCAAGCCCGGTGAAAGCTGCCATGCGGGTTTGCGAAGAAGATTGTATCAGGAGTTCAGCGCACACCGACAAAGTGGCTGCTTTGGAGCAGATTTTTTTCGGAATTCGGAGATCCGAAGCGAAACGGACGAGGGCGTCATCTCTGTCAGTTTTGTGCGTCGTGATCGCCAACCGCGGACGGCATTGCGTGGTGACCTGAATAACGCACGAGAGGCTCGAAGCCCCATGCTGCCTGCTCCGGCGTGGAACTCGCGACAGACCTCCGTACTTTCAAAAACGACCTTGGCTGAATCAGGTGACAAACACCTTCATTTTGAAGCAATTTAATCCGACGGCGATTACGGTCGCCCCTAACGGCGACATCATTCTGTCAGATGGTTACGCCAGCAACTTCATCTTCAAGTTCGACAAAACAGGTAAGTACCTCATGCACTTTGGCAGCAAAGGCAAT
>Ga0209553_1000334_pt1 | contig 24711 bp, 21 predicted proteins | sample LauGreFBDMM110DN_2_FD_188217 | JGI IMG/M metagenome (GOLD analysis project Ga0209553, IMG submission 188217) | Freshwater lake microbial communities from Lake Michigan, USA - Fa13.BD.MM110.DN (SPAdes) (version 2) | ecosystem: Environmental > Aquatic > Freshwater > Lake | place: Lake Michigan...
ATGCAGCCAAGTGCGCGCCGAGTCGGACATCCCGATTATTATGCTCACCGCTATGGGCGAGGATGTGGACCGCATTGTCGGGCTTGAGGTCGGCGCAGACGATTACATCCCCAAGCCGTTCAATCCGCGCGAACTGACGGCGCGCATTAAGGCGGTGCTCCGGCGCACCACTGCGGCATCGCTGGCACCCAGTGTGCCGATCACAGAAGACAGTGGCGAGATCGTCCGGTTCGAGGATTTCGAGTTGGAGACCGCTACGCGTACGCTGCGCAAAGATGGCGAGGCGATTTTGCTGACAGCAGGCGAGTACGAATTGCTGGTGGCATTTGTCGAGCACCCCCGCCGCGTACTGAACCGCGATCAGTTACTCGACATGGCGCGCGGCCGTGCTGCCATTCCCTTCGACCGCGCCATTGATGTGCAAGTGGGTCGCCTGCGCAAGAAGATCGAGCCCGCGGCCAAAATCCCCAACCTGATTAAAACTGTGCGTGGCGATGGCTACATGTTTACGCCCGAGGTCATCCGTGGCTGAAACAATAATCAATACTGAGGCGCCCGATCAAGCCGCCGTATGGCGCGATCCGCTGCGCTGGGTGCAGCGGCTGCGCATCGACAACTTAGCGACGTTTATCATCGCAGTGGTGATGCTCGTTGTCATTGCGCTTAATACGGCCTCGCTGGTGTTCTACTTTGTCTTCCGTGAGGAAGCTGCGGTGGCGGCCTCGGCGAGCCAAGCGGCCGATCAGGTGCTTGCGGTGCGCCGCTTGGTCGAGCGCGTCGATGCCACAGAGCGGGCGCTGATTATCCGGCGCATGAATTCGCCCGCCATGGCCATGGCCGTCACGCGCCGGCCCATCGTGCAGCAATCGGATGATCAGTTCCCAAGTCGCGTTGCCCTGCGCCGGCTCAAGCGCGAGTTCCCGCCCGGCACCGAGATACATGTCGACAGCCGCATTGATCGCGGCATCGACCCAACGGCAGCCTTTCCGTCTGATGAACAAATCCGCGAGCACATGCGCGGTGAAGACGACGTGGCCCGCGACGATGCTGCACAACCACCCGAAGGCCTGTTGAGCCGCGAGGAACGCCGCGAGCAACGCATGGAACGCTTTATGAATAGCCCATCCCTAGCTCTTCCGGGCGGTGAGGCGATTATCCGCGTTTCGGTGCGGGTGGGTGATATGAGCTGGTTCAACGCGCGCATTTCGCTGGCGGTGGATGAAAGCCCATCGCGCGCTCAGCCCATTATCTTACTCAGTATCTTGTCACTTATCATTGCGGTGGTTGCGTTGTGGGGCGTCAATCGTGCCACAAAACCATTACGATTATTTGCCAGTGCGGCTGAGCGGCTGGGCGTGGACGTCAACGCCGACCCGTTAGACGAGAAAGGCCCCGGCGAAGTGCGCCGTGCCGCACGCGCCTTCAACACCATGCAAATGCGCCTGAAGCGTTTTATTCAAGACCGCACCCAAATACTCGCGGCCATTAGTCATGATCTGCGCACGCCCATCACGCGCATGAAGCTTCGCGCCGAGTTTGTCGACGACGACGACCAGCGCGGCAAAATGCTGAATGACCTCGACGAAATGGAGGCGATGATCGCCGCCACTTTGGCGTTTGCGCGCGACGATGCCGCCAATAAACCGACGACGATTGTTGACGTGGCCGGGTTGCTGGCCACCATCGCCGAGGATGACCGCGCCGCCGGACACGATGTGACCTATACCGGCCCAGACTCGGCTGATCTCCTCGCCCGCCCGCTGGCGCTGAAACGCTCGATCGGCAACCTGGTCGACAACGCCATCAAGTACGGCAAGCGCGCGCGCATCTCATTCACCCTCGGTATCGACACCATCGAGATCATCGTCGACGACGATGGCCCCGGCATCGCTGCCGCCGACAAAGAGCGTGTGTTCGCGCCCTTCGTGCGGCTGGAAACATCGCGCTCGCGCGAGACGGGCGGGACAGGGTTGGGTCTGACCATCACCCGCAACGCCATTCGCAGCATGGGCGGCGATATTGAACTCATCAACCGAGTTGAAGGTGGCTTGCGTGCCCGCGTCACGCTGCCCGCGACGACGGCGTAAGCCTCACGCGTCTTTTTATCTCGCGCATGACCTGATCGGAAAACCGGTTCCCACTTTTCCAGCTCACGCGCCCTTGCCTCCGTGCTTCACGCTCCAGCCTACGGGGTCAGCCAGAAAGTCTTTCACGCCGGCAATGGCGGCGGGTGTAAATGATTTGCGTTCCTCGGCCACCGCCAGCACATCGCGCCAGGTGCACAAGTAGTGCAGTGTCAGCCCCTCGGCGGCCAGTGTTTCCAAGGCCCCCGGAAACGCGCCGTAGAAGAACACCACAAACACATGCTCACAAATTGCACCCGCATCGCGCAGCGCTTTGGCGAACACCAACTTCGAGCCGCCGTCGCTGGCTAAATCTTCCACCAGCACAATACGTTGGCCTTCTTTGAAGTCGCCCTCAATTTGCGCGTTGCGGCCAAAGCCCTTGGGCTTTTTGCGCACATACTGCATGGGCACCGACAGGGCGTCGGATATCCAGGCGGCGTAGGGAATGCCCGCCGTCTCGCCGCCCGCAACACTGTCGATGTTGGCGCGGCCCACGTTCTCCTCCAACTCCACGCGCGCGAGGTCCATGGCCGTGCGGCGCTCAGGTAAGAACGAAATCAACTTGCGGCAGTCGATGTACACCGGGCTGGCCCACCCTGCCGTCAGTTTGTAGGGATCCTCGGGGCGGAAGTTGACGGCTTTGATGGTCAGCAAAATCTCAGCCACCGTGCGCCCGGTAGCGAGTTGACGGGGGCTGCGAGAAGGGTCGATGGTTGCGGGCGGGGGGGTCATAGTGTAGCAAACCTTTATGGACGAACAAAACCGAAACAATTAGTGAGGTTTAAACCAACGGTCGAAAACGTGAAGCGGAGAATGTGTGCTCGGCCCTGCAAATAACACGCCTGTTAATTCAAAAAGAAAAGGTGAGTTTGGTGGAAAACGCCCGTAAGTCCTTGATTTTCCCAAAGACCATTTTTTGATATCAAGCAATTATCAGGTAGAGTATTGATAACATTCGCTTTTTGGGTATTTCCATAGGCCACCCGCTCGCCGAAGCTGAGCGTAATGCGAGAGGAGACGTAGACCGAGAGCCGTGGGTAAAAACTAAAATTGAGAGTCATGCCAAACCTCCTTGCGCCAAATTTTACGCGTTGCTGTCTGCGCTGCCGATACGGCGACATTATGTGCACACGCAAATGCCTGCCAACGTATCAGCGGGTACAATGACTGAAAGCTAAGAGTGGTAGTGGCTTTGCGCTAGCAGAAAATTATACCGGAGCGGTATGGCGCGCGTCTTACGACCGCTCGGCCTTTTCTGATTTAAAGTGCGGGATGGGTTTAAGTTTGTTGGTCTTTGGTTTTGTCGTCATGTGCGGCTCGGCATATTGAACCATTCGTGTATGTAACTCTGGATACTTCTGTCTGTGCGCCAGTTTTTCTAAACTCCCTTTGGTCGCTAAGAAAAACTAGGCGTCAAGCACGAGTATGACGCGAGCATGAAAACCCTCACCCCATCCCCTTCCTCTTTTTATCAATGTGATCTTTGAACTGGTCGTAGAAGAATCTTTTCTTGTCTTTGTCGGCCAGGGTCGGCGCAGTCAGGAACTCGGGCGAATTCTTTTCCATCCAGGCGCGTAAGGGCTTGGGCAAGTCGGCAATGCCGTTGGCAAGTTTTTTTCCACGGCTGGGCATCACTACGCCGCCCGCCCATTGGCCCATCTCCATCCATGGCAGCCATTGGCGCACACCCGTATGCGAGGTGGTGACGGGCGCTGACATGAGGCTTGCATTGTCCAGGTCGGCGCGCTTGGCATGAAAGTGATAAATGCCCGCGCCTTCGTAAACATCGCTGGCGGCATAGGTGGGGTAATCTTTCACCGACAACTTTGAGGGCGACGAATAAAACAAGTCGATGAAGAACGTCACGTCACCGGCATGCTCCATATACGTCTTATGGTGTTGCCCTCGCGAGCCCACAGCATCGATATGCCCGCCCGCTGATGCGTTTTGGATATGGAACACATCCACCATGCGCTCGGTAAACGGGTTGCGCCAGGTTTTCAAAGGCTCACCGGTCTCGGCATCGGAGAAAATCACGCACTCGCGTTCCAGGAACTCGTAGCCTTTGTCGTCTTTGATGCAACGTGTGCACTTCACACCCTGGCCCATCATCAGTTTGCGCGCGGGCTGGCCGGGGATGTGGCTGTAGACAAACCCTTGCGTCCACGACACCGAGATCGCGCCGGAAATATCGCTGCGCGCTTTCAGATAAGCAGTCAGGTTATCCCACGGGTCGTCGAGGTTCAGGTGTTTGGTGGGGTTGGCTTCTGCGGGTGCGGCGATGCCGGTGGCCAGCCCTGCGAGCGACAAGGTGCTCAGGGCGTGACGGCGCGAGGGTGTGGTGATGGTCATGGCGGTTCCTCCCTAGGTGGTGTGCCAAGCGCTTTGACTTTCTGCCTGGGATGCGGCGAATACAAGTGAAGCGATGGCCTAGAGGGCGTGGTGGTGTATGGTCCGGCGCATGACCAACTCATCCCCCCTCATTTGGGTTCTGACCGACGACCGGCCTGGCAATGCGGGGCAAGCTTTGGGCGTGGCCGAGGCGTTAGCCAAGCCGTTTATCCAAAAAGATATTCGCTATAGCTCGCTGGGCAAGTTGCCCAACATTGTGCGCGGATCGACGTTGATCGGCGTCACCGATGAAAGTGTCGCGGGCCTGACAGCACCTTGGCCCGACCTGGTAATTGCCGCAGGGCGGCGCACCGCACCTGTTGCGCGCTGGATCAAAAAAGTATCAGGCCAGCCGGTGCATCTGGTGCAAATCATGAACCCCGGCAGCATGGGCGCGGAGGATTTTAGCCTCATCGCTATTCCGCGTCATGATTGCACGCGGCCTGATGGCGACCTGCCCAATGTCATGCGCATCACCGGTGCGCCGCATCGGTTTTCACAATCTAAATTAGAGGCTGACGCCGCGATGTGGGCGCCGCGCTTGGCTGCGTTATCGCGCCCGTATGTAGTGCTGTTCGTCGGTGGGGCCACACGCCAACAGCCATTTTCTGCGATGTTTGCCAAAGAAGTGTGCGCGCGCGTTAATGCCATGGCCAAGTCATTGGGCGGATCAATTTTGCTGGCCACCTCGCGCCGCACGGGGTTCGAGGCCGAGGCCACGTTGAAGGCCACCATCGATGCGCCGAGCCACCTGTATTTATGGGGGCAGGAGAAAGAGAGTTTGGCCGAAAATCCCTACGGTGGGTTTTTGGCGTTAGCCGATGCGATTGTGGTGACGGGGGATTCGGTGTCGATGTGCTCGGAAGCCTGCGCCAACCCCGGCAGTGTCTATATCTATGCGCCCGAGGAGATGGTCAGCGACAAGCACGCGCGCCTGCACCGCGAACTGTACGAGCGCGGCGTGGCCAAGCCCTTCACCGCCGCGCCCCCGCTGTTTGGCCACGAGCCCTTTACCCACGCACCCCTCAACGTGGCTGCCGATCTGGCGGCGCGGATTGCAGAGTTGATGGCCAAACATTTGGGTTAAAAGCACATCATTTGATCGAGATCAGGTGACGTGAGGCTTGGGATCGGCCATAAAGCGCCCATGCCCCGTTTTGCCGCCAATACATCATTGCTGTTTACCGAAGTGCCGTTCGCCGAGCGCTTTGCGTTGGCGGCCAAGTGCGGCTTTGCGGGCACCGAATGTATGTTCCCCTACGAGATGGAAGCGGGTTCTTTCGGGGATGTGGTAGCCATGTCGAACATCCCCTTGGTGCTCTTCAACGCCCCACCGGGTGATTTTGAGAGCGGCGAGCGCGGGCTTGCATCGTTGCGCGGGCGCGAAGCTGAGTTCAAGGCCACGCTGGAAACCGTGTTGCAATACGCCGAGTACACCGAATGCAAGCAGGTTCACATTCTGGCCGGTGTGGTGCCCGAGGATGAGCAGGTCGATGCCGTCGATGTGTTGGTGAAGAACCTGGAATATGCCGGGCGCACGCTGCAAAAAGAAGGCATTCGAGTGTTGGTGGAAAACATCAACATGGAAAACTATATGGTTCAAACGCCCAGCCAAGCGGCCATGATTGTGCGCGCGGTGGCCAGTAAGAACGTCAAGCTGCAGTATGATATCTTCCATGCCCAGATGCTGGAGGGCGGCATTACCGCCTTCATCGAGAACAACCTCGATATCATTGGTCACATTCAAATTGCGGGTGCGCCCAATCGTGATGAGCCCGATAGCTTGGGCGAGCTGAATTGGGGTTACATCATGAACCTGCTTGATGCCCATGGCTTTGATGGTTGGATTGGCGCCGAGTACAAACCGCGCGATCACACGCTGGACGGCTTGAGTTGGGGCCGCGATTGGGGAATCACCGCCCCGGTGGAAACTGTTTCTCGCCCCCGCTATAAGACGAATAGTGGTCGTGACAAAAAAGGGACGAGCAAATGATCACCCTGTACGGCAAAGCCGCCTCGCGCACTTCGCGCAACTTGTGGGCGCTGGAAGAATTGGGCATTGCCTATAAGCACGTGCCGTTTGATTACCTGAAGGGGGACACCAAGATGGCGGAATATCTGACCATCAATCCGGCAGGCAAAGTGCCAGCACTGGTGGATGATGATGTGGTGATGACCGAATCTTTGGGTATGAATTTGTATATTGCGCACAATTACGGCATCGGAACACTGTGGCCCGAGGGCAAAGCCGCTCGCGCCAAGTGCATTCAATGGACGCTGTGGGCGGCAACTGAACTGGAGCCGCCAGCCGTTGGCCGCTTGATCGAGTTCAATTTCAAAAAAGAGCACGAGCGTGACCAAAAGAATATCGACACACTGGCCGAGCATACCAAGTGGCCGTTGAATACGCTCGACGCTGCGCTTCAGCGTTCAACGTATTTAGCCGGGGCGATGTTCACAATTGCTGATTTGAACGTGGCGGCGGTGTGCGAATACCTGACGCGCACTAAGTTCGACCTCACACCCTGGCCTGCGGCGAACAGGTGGGTGAGCGAATGCCTGGCTCGCCCGGCCAATCAAAAAGTCAATGCCATGAAAATGGCAGCTTAATTCCAAACCTGAGGAGTCGTCCGTATGCTAAAAATCTATGGTTCTGTGATGTCGCGCGCCTCACGCAATATTTGGGCCGCCGAAGAATGCGCGGCACCTTATGAATTAGTGTCACTTGATTTTCGCAAGGGCGAGCATAAGCAGCCCGCGTATTTAGCCATCAATCCGGCTGGGAAAATGCCCTCGATTGTCGATGGCGATGTGGTGATGGCTGAGTCATTGGCGATCAATGCCTTCATCGCGCAAAAGTATGGCAAAGGCAAATTGTGGCCCGCCGACGAAAAGGGCCAGGCAAAATGCCTGCAATGGACATTGTGGGCAGCGGCTGAACTGGAGCCAGTGGCCTATGGCCGTCTGCGCGAAGTTTTGTTCAAAAAGGAAGACGAGCGCGATCATAAATTGCTGGCCGAACTGGCCGAGCGCGGCAAACCCATTGTTGGTGTGCTGGATGCTGTGTTGCAAACCACGCCATTCATTTGCGGATCGCAATTCACGCTGGCCGACCTCAATGTGGCGTGCGTGATGGAATACATGGTGCGCAGTAATTTCGACATCTCGCCGTGGCCTAAAACCGCAGCCTGGTACAAGGCGTGCGCGGGCCGCCTGGGAAATATGAAGGTACAGGAGATGCGCGCCCAGGCCATGAAGGTTGCGTAATGATGATCGGCGCTCAGATACTGCGCATGGTTGGGTTTGCCCTCGCGGGACTCCTGGCCAGCGCAGCTCCGGCGCTGGCCAAAAGCAATACGTTCAAGTCCTACGGTGATGTGTTCCGTTATGTCTTGCCAGCCTCTACTGCGACGCTCGCTTTGATGCAGGACGATCTGCCCGGTCTGGGTCAGTTTGCCGCCAGTGGCGCCTTGACGATAGGTCTGACGACAGGGTTGAAGTATTCAATCGATTCGACACGGCCCAACGGCGGCAAGCACTCATTTCCATCTGGTCATACATCTGCGGCTTTCCTCGGCGCCGCTTTTATTCATGAGCGCTACGGCTGGCAACTGGGACTTCCCGCCGAGGCTCTGGCTGTGGCCGTCGCAGTTAGCCGCGTCGACGCCAAGGCGCACCATTGGCGCGATGTGATTGCCTCGGCCGTGATCGCGCATGCGTCGGCCTATGCATTGGTCGATCCACGGAATAACACTGTCTTGCTGGTCCCCTGGATCGATGGTCCGAAACCCTCATTCGGACTTGTGGGACGGCTGAGGTTTTGATTATCCATCACACCTAACATGGGAAGAAGACGTCATGATTACTGTTTACGGCGGAAATAACTCACGCGCGACGCGGAATGTGTGGGTGCTTGAAGAGCTGGGCCTGCCTTACGAGCAGAAGAGTGTCAATTTCACCAATGGCGAAAACAAAACGCCTGCGTTTCTAGCGATTAATCCATCAGGCAAAGTTCCGGCGTTGACCGACAGCGATGGCAACGTCGCGTTGTCGGAAAGCTTCGCCATCAATTTGTATCTGGCACAGCGCTACGGCAGGGGCAAACTCTGGCCTGCAGACCCGGCCAGCCAGGCACGCTGCTTGCAGTGGTCTATGTGGGCGGCCACGGAAGTGGAGGGACCTGTTGTCGGCCTGATCGTTGAAAAATTTTTCAAACCCGAAGCCTTCCGCAACGCCGAAACGGCCAAGAAGTTTGAAGAGCACTTTATCCCGTCGCTCAAGCGCATCGATGCGGACTTAGCGGGCAAGGATTGGCTGGTGGGCAACAGCTTTACCATTGCTGACTTGCAATGCGCCTGCGTCATCAACGGGCTGAATATGCTGCGTTACGACTTTACACCGTATCCAAACTTGGCCCACTGGCTCAAAGCCTGCCTCGCGCGGCCTGCGCAGCAAAAGGTTGATGCGATGCCGCGAGCGTAAGCCCTTTATCCCGGCGGTGCCGCCGCCGGGGTTTCGCTCACTGGCGCATCAAAGAATGCTCGCGCGTCTGAGACAGTTTGCTCGGGCGCTTCATGCACCGCCATATGCCCAACGCCGGGATAGGTGATGAGGATCACTGACTTGGCCGCCTTCATCAGTCCCACCATTTGCTTGGCCTGGTCGACAGGCACGACGGGGTTTTTCTCGCCCCACATAATCAGCGTCGGCTGAGTGAGTGTGCGGATCAAGGCATCGACATCGCCTGATACGTATTGACGATTACGCGAAATCTCTGCCGCGCGCTGTCCTTCGCGTCGCATCATCTCCCACCACTGGGTAATCAGCTGGTCCGTAACTTTTCTTTTGTCGCCATAGCCATTATTCAACAAGCCCTCGAACATCATCTTTGGCGTGATGATCTTGAGGAGGTCAATGCCCGGCGGAAGCGGTGGGGGCGTATCGCGGCTGCGGATACGCGTATTGAGCGCACCCGGGCTGAGCAAAATCAGTTTCTCGACTTTTTCCGGGTTGCGACTGGCATAATGCATCGAAATGGTGCCGCCCATGGAGGTGCCCGCCATGGAGAAGGTGGACAGATTTAATTCCTTCGCCAGCATCTCGACCAAATCCACTGTGCGTTTCAGAGTATAGTCGCCCGACGGGTCAGGCCCGGTCAGGCCGTGGCTGGTGAAATCAAACCGCACCACGCGATATTTGTCTTTGAGCGCCGCAACCCATGTGTCCCACATCAGCAAGCTGTCGAAGTGGGCATGGACTAAAACAATAGTAGGTGCCGTGGCTTTGTCGCCGGTGGTCGGGCCTTCGTCGCGATAGTGCATGCGCACACCATCGAGCATGATGAATTTTGATTCCGCATTGGCGTACTTCTTTTCAAGTTCTGCAGCGGGAATGTCTTTGTAATACACCGCACCGACACCAAGCACGACCGTAAGGAGCACGGTAATGGAGCCAAAAATCCAACCGAGAACGCCAAGAAATTCCTTCATGGCATAAGTCTCTTTCTTTTTTGTCGTCCTCGCGAAAGCGTGGACCCATCATTGGTTTTCAGTTGATCAACCACTCAAAACGAGAAGCGTGGATTCCCGCTTGCACGGGAATGACGAAAATTATGTTGGCGTTTTGCACAGCATCACCTTTTTATCAGTAATCGAGCCGAGTAGCATTTTGTCGCCCAGCGTTGCAGCAATGCTGCCCGCTGAAATCAGATCGCCCTTGGTGAAAAACACCTGCGTGGCTTTCAAACTGTCAGCGGGAATGCGAAATACTTGAGTGGGCGCCACTTTAGTAGGATCGGCGAATTGCTGCACCAGCGCAATGGCGTTGGAATGGGCTGTCACCCACAACGATCCATCAGCGGCGACATCAATATTGTCGGGCAGGCTGGGTAGCTCTGCGGCCCCCGTTGGCGTGAGTTTGCTCGTGGCAACATTGCGCTTAAATATAGAGACGCGGTTGGCTTGGGTTTCAGCTACATAGATTGTGCCAAGATCGGGCGAAGCATTGATTCCGCCGGGCGAGGCGGTGCCGTCAATAGCCACCGAGAACTTTGCCCCGTCATAATAGGTAACCGCAGCCAAGCTGGCGCCAAACGCCATCTCGCGCATTTTGTCCAAACCGCTTTTGGCCCCAGAGTCATTGGCGATGTAGAACGCGCGTAGGCCCACGGCCTGAATGTCATTGGGGCGGATCAACAATGGATCTTCGATGGTTTGCTTGTGTTCGTACATGCCATCGGTATTGGCTTCAAAAACTTCAACGCGGTGCGGTTTTCCGCTGGGATGACTGATCACAAACAGTGTGCGCTGACCTTCGGCGTCAATGAACAGTGACATGCCATGGGGCCGGAATTCAGGTGGGTCGGAGACGAGGGCGGATTCAATCTTTGGCTCCGCCGAGGTGAGGTCAATGCGACCGACGGTGCCTGGCGTGGGTGTTCCGGTCACCGAGCCGCGCCGGTCAAGCCACGAGACGAGGGCCTGGCTGCGCTCACGATCAATTAGAATGTCTTCACCACTTTTGCCTTGGCCATCAATCGGCGTGCATGCGGTCAGTTGATCGGGGCCGCGGTCAGTCAGCATGCCTGAGCGCACGACAAACACAGTGGTCACCACGCCCACAAAAATAATGAGGATCGCGATGACGACGCCGATGGCTTTCAATGTAGTTTTCATCACCGATTCCTCAAATTCTATTTCTTCGACAGAACAACCTTCTCAAACTCCAGTCCTGCGACACGCAGCGGTGCAGCCTTCACGCGCGGTGACCACGCCGTCAAGTTCGGAAAATCCACCAGGATCAAGGCCGGCGCAATATTTTGCGTTTTGACCATGATCTCTTGTAGCAACTTCAGGCGTGCGGGCTCATCCATGGTTTGATTGCTCTGCTTAATCAGGGGCACAATCGAAGGGTCACAGAAAAACGCAGCCGCTTTTAAGCACGAGAAATACTCAATCGGCCGAATGACGTCCTGAAACGGCGCTGAGTTCCAGGTGAGTGAGAAGGCATCGATATCGCCCCATTCGTTGACATTATATTTGCGAACCCAACTGGCAAAGGTGGTCGAGCGCAGTTCCACTTTCACGCCCACTTTGCCCAAATCCTCAGCCATTTTTTGGTATAGCGCGGTATCGGAGTTGCCCAGGTTCGTCAGCACCTCAATGCGCAACGCAAAGCCATCAGGGTATCCAGCCTCTTCCAGCAAAGACTTGGCTTTGGCAGGATCGTAAGGGTAGGGCTTGAGTGCTGGGTTATAGCCAAAGGTTTCAGCCGTCGCCCCTTGCGAGGCGGCCACTGCGATCCCGCCCAGCATGTCTTGGGCCATGGACTGGCGGTTGACGGCGTAATTCAAAGCTTGTCGTACGCGCTTGTCTTTCAGTGGTGCTGCGTCGGGGCGTTCGGTGCGAAAAGCAATGCTCATCACCACGCCTAAGGGTTGGCTTTTGACTACGAAGCCCGCATCGGTCAGAACCTGAACATCCTCAGGGCCGGGCGCCAGGGCAATGTCCACCTGGTCGGACATAATGGCCTGCACGCGCGATGTGGTTTCGGTGATGATGATCAGTTCCACTTTGTCGATGAGGGGGGATGGCCCGCCCGGCTTAGGCGCGCGCCAAGATGTGGGATCGAGTTCATATTTAATGCGCGCATTGCCACGGCCCCAGTCGGTCAATTTGTACGCGCCGGTGCCGATGGGTTTCAGGGCGTAAGCATCAGCGCCCATCTCTTTCCACGCTTTGGGTTCGACCATCATGATGATGTTTAGGCGCTTGGGCAGCACAGCATCTGCTTCGGCTGTTGTGAATTGCACGGTCAGAGCGTCAATCGCTTTGACCGCCGTGACCCCGCGCAGTTCACTCGCAATGAGAAAGCGCTGCGTGTCGGGTGATTTGAGCATGGTGATAACATCAACCACGCTTTGGGCATTAAAGGGCGCGCCGTTGTGATACATCACCCCTGGGCGCAGCTTAAACTCCCATGTCGTCGGCGTGGTGTTACGCCAACTTTCGGCCAAGGCGGGGTCGATTTTTCCTGCGGAATTGATGACCGTGAGCCCGTCATACATGGGCGACCACACGGTGCTGGCGGGCGGACCTACGGCTGAATATGGATTTCCTAATGTCGGCGGGGCCTGGGTGCCTGCGATGCGCAGGGTTTCAGCGTGGGTGGGCATTAACGCGATGAGGAGCGTTGTCATTCCCGCAACTGCGGGAATCCAGCTTTTTATTTTCATAACTTTAATCGCTCGCAAGGCGCAAGGTGGACCCCCGCTCTTGCGGGGGTGACAATGGGTGACTTTTACTCACCTTAGCTTACTGGCTAGGACCCCTGGGGTGCAAGTCAACGCCAGTGTATTCAGGCCCTCACACCCAGCTATAGCCAATGGTTGGGCAGCCCCCGTAAAGTAGCGGTGTCATGTTTGGAGGATTGTTGTGTCGCTTTTATCTCCCGCTGCTGCAAATTTTCAGGGCACAGTGCCTGTACTGATTGTGGGGGGCGGTGGCTGTGGCCTGACTGCCGCATTGTCGGCCAAGCAATGCGGTGCCGAGGTATTGGTGCTGGAACGCGACCAAACCGCGCTGGGCACGACGGCCATGTCGACCGGGTTGATCCCCGCACCCGGCAGCCGCTTTCAGAAAGCCAAGGGCATCATTGATAGTCCCGAGCAGTTTGCCGCCGATGTGATGGCCAAAACCAAGAATGCCACTGATACCGAGATGGCCTTGCATCTGTCGCGCGAAGGGGCGCCGACGGTGGAGTGGTTGGCCGACTACTGCGATGTGCCGCTATCGTTGGTGGATTCGTTCCTCTATCCGGGGCACTCGCGCATGAGGATGCATGGCACGCCGAACCGCACCGGCTCGGAACTCATGGGCGCGCTGCACCAAGCCGCCGAGCGCGAAAGCATCGACATTATTCTCGAAGCGCAAGTCACCGACCTCTTCGCCGATGACACCCAGCGTGTGCATGGCGTGCGCCTGACGCGCCCTGACGGTTCGACTGAGGACATAGGGTGTGACGCACTGATTTTGGCGTGCTGCGGTTTTGCTGGCAGCCGCGAAATGTTACAGCAATATATCCCTGAAATTCTTGAGGCGACATTCTTTGGCCACCCCGGCAACAAGGGCGATGCGATTACCTGGGGCCGTGAACTCGGCGCGGCTGTCGCCGACATTCATTCCTACCAAGGCCACGGCGGATTGGCATACGGGCAGGGAATACCCATTTTATGGGCGCACATTGTGCGCGGCGGTTTTCAGGTGAATGCCAGCGGCGTGCGCTTTTCCAATGAGGCGCGTGGCTACTCCGAGCAGGCGGTGGAGATTGTCGCGCAGCCCGGTCACTGGGCATGGAGCATTTTTGACCAGAAAATTCACGACGCGATGAAAGAATTCGACGATTACCAAGACGCGATCAAGGCCAACTGCATTCGCCATGCCGAAACGCTGGACGCGTTGTGCAACATCACGGGCTTGCCTGATGCGCTGAAAGCTACACTTGCGGCTGTTGCTGATATGGCGGCGGGCAAAACGAAAGACGCGTTCGGGCGCGATTTTACCACCGGCAGCATTTTGCAACCGCCCTATAAGGCCGTGAAAGTTTCTGGTGCGCTGTTTCACACGCAAGGCGGTTTGGTGGTGGACAAACACGCGCGCGTACTGCGGGCTGATAAAACGCCACTGCCAAATTTGTTTGCCGGTGGTGGGGCGGCGCGCGGTATTTCGGGGCCGGGGAATTCGGGCTACCTCGCAGGCAATGGGCTATTGGCGGCCACTGCGCTGGGGCGTTTCGCGGGCATCGCGGCGGCGAAATTGGTGAAGGCGTTTACTTAGTTCGCGGTGAGCATTTGCCACAGACCAGCAAGGCCTTTGTTGGGGTCCCCGCGGTGGGTGAGGTAAACCGCATGTGCGGTTACGCACCGCTTGCATCCAGCATTCTGGAAACGCGACTATGCAGAGGAACTGACATCGTACTATGGAGACATGGACGATATTCTGGCGGCAGCAGGGAAGGCGGGGATTACAGTTCGCAACCGCACGCCGTCCTACGTGCCCGCCTTGGCCACAAGGTTTGTGCCGGGCTAATGTTCAAGCGCCTGATTTGCGTGAACTCTTTTTCTTCCTCGGCTTGGCATACTCGTCGATGCGATGGGCTACGACTTCGACTGGATCTGGGGGGCGGAGGTGCTTATCGAGGCCGTGCGGCAGAAGGTTGAAATGACGTGCGGTGGTCAACACATCAACAATCTCCTCGCAGAAGTTGGTGTTCGTGACCCACAGTTTTGGGTCAATGCGACGCAGGTCAACCGCAGCCGAGTAAGTGCGCAAGGTCTTGCGGCGGCCTTTGGTGTACTCATGGAAATATGACAACGCCAACTCGCGCAACGTGCGGTACATCGGATCACGAAAGCGTAAGTACGTGCCATTGCTTTTCGAGATGGCGCCCCAATAGCCTCTACGCTTAAACAGCGCAATGACGTGATCGTCATCACCCACATCGGCGCCCATGTCCATCAGCAACGGCGGCTCGCCGCCGATCCACAACGCGCACGCCGCCACAAACGCCCCTTCAATACAATGGGCGCGGTTTTGCGCCAAAACTTCAGTCACAGACAGCGCCGTACCGCCCTCGGGTTCAAAGTTCATAGGGATTTCGGTGACGAAATCTTGAATCTGCTGCGGAGTGTGCAACGTGCTGAGGGCCGTCGCAGCGGCCTTTGATAAACCTAATTTCAGTCCGCGTGTGATGCGCGCGTTCATGCGGTTGCTCAACTCACCAAACTTTTCGTGGCCAATTCCATCACATCGCGCGACAGGCCGGGCTCGGCGACGATTTGGTTGAGGGCGGCTTTCATTTGGCCTTGGCGTGCGGCTTCAAAGCGTTTCCAGCGCCCCAAGGGTGGCAATAAACGCGCCGCCGTTTGGGGGTTAAATCTATCAATCGCGATAATCTGCTCGGACAAGAACGTATAACCCGAGCCATCGTCTGCATGATAGTGTAGCGGGTTGCGCATGGCAAACGCGCCTACCAGTGCGCGGATGCGATTTGGGTTTTTGGCCTCATAGCTGGGGTGGCTGAGCAGCGCTCGCACGGTGCTGAGTGTGCCGGGCAAGGTGCACGTTGACTGAATCAAGAGCCACTTATCCAGCACCACACCGTCGCCCTGATATCGCGTATGGAACGCATCAAGGGCCTGCGAACGCTCGGGGCCAGGAAGATCTCCCAAGATGGCCAGCGCAGCCATGCGGTCGGTCATGTTTTCAGCAGAATCGAACTGCGCTTTAACAAGCGCTGTTGTTTCGGGTGTCTCATGCGCTGCGAGGTAAGACAGCGCGGTATTCTTGAGGGCGCGTTTACCAGCGTTCATGGCGTCGGGCGAGAATGCGCCGCTTGAGCGTTTGGTTGTGTAGAGGCTCATGAGCTGATCTTGATGCGCAATGCCGATGGCCTTCTTCAGCGTTTCGAGGGCGGCAAAGAGTTTCAGCGGGTCTTCAACCGACATCCTATTGGCAAGGTCATCAAAAGCGGGCAGGGCCATCAACCACGCGCGATACGCATCATCAATGCTGGTGTCGGCGATGATGGCCCCCATGGCATCCAAGAACGCTTTGTCGGATGGCCCGTCGCGGAGAAGCACGCTCGCGGCGAAATCTTGTTTGGCTTGCCAGCGGTTAAAGCTGTCGGAATCATGCGCCATCAAGAATGCGCGGTCTTGATCTGTCAGTGCCGAGGTAACATTCACGGGTGCTGAGAATGCGCGATTGAGCGATGGCAATGCGCCGGGTAGGATATTTTTGAACACGAATTGTTGTGAGGATTGGCGCAGTTCAAGAACGCGTGTGGCGGTGGTCGCGTTGTCGCCCTCAAGTTTCAGCGGTACATCCTGGCCATTGCGCCCGACAAAACCCACTGCAAAGGGAAAATGCATGGGTTCTTTGACGGCTTGGCCCGGCGTCGCTGCCAAAGACTGCGTGAGCGTAAGTGTATAAGTGTTGTTGGCCGGATCATGGTTGCCCGCCGCTGTGATGGTGGGAGTGCCCGCTTGCCGATACCAAAGCTTGAATTGTGTGAGGTCGCGACCGCTGACGTCTTCCATACAGGTCACAAAGTCTTCGCAGGTGACGGCTTGGCCATCGTGGCGCTTGAAATAAAGATCCAGCGCTTCGCGGTATTTCTGCGGGCCTAACAGCGTGTGCTGCATACGGATGACTTCCGCACCCTTCTCGTAAACTGTCGACGTATAGAAATTATTGATCTCGATATAACTGTCGGGCCGCACCGGATGGGCGAGCGGGCTGGCATCCTCGCTGAACTGGCGCCCCCGCAAAGCATCGACATCGTCAATGCGCCGAACTGCGGCATTGCGCATATCTTCCGAGAACTGCTGATCGCGAAAGACGGTGAGCCCTTCTTTGAGGCTGAGTTGGAACCACTCGCGGCAGGTGACGCGATTGCCCGTCCAGTTGTGGAAATACTCGTGCGCGACGATGCCCTCAATCAGTTCGTAGTCGGTGTCGGTGGCTGTATCGGGGTCTGCCAGGACGTATTTGTCGTTGAAGATATTCAGGCCCTTGTTCTCCATGGCCCCCATATTGAAATCGCTGACGGCGACGATGTTGAACACATCAAGGTCGTACTCGCGACCGTATTTCTCCTCATCCCAACGCATGGAGCGCTTCAGCGAGTCCATGGCGTACAACGCGCGGTGCTCTTTGCCGTGCTCGACATAAATCTTCAGCGCAACCTTGCGACCGCTCGCTGTCGTAAGCGTGTCGGCGATATGCCCCAGATCGCCCGCGACCAGCGCGAACAAATAGCAAGGCTTGGGGAAGGGGTCGTGCCATACCGCGCTATGGTGATCCTTGGCCTCGTCACGCAACTCGATCAGGTTGCCATTGCTGAGCAACACCGGGCAAGTAGATTTAGGCGCGGTCAGCGTGACCTTGAACCGCGTCATCACATCGGGGCGGTCTTGGAAATAGGTGATGCGCCGGAATCCTTCGGCTTCGCATTGCGTGGTGAATTTGCCGCGCGAGACATACAAGCCCTCGAGTGCCTTATTCTCCTCGGGGTTGAGTTCCGTCACGACCCTGAGCGTGAATGCGGCGGGCGGTAAAACAATTGTCAGGTCGCGCTCGGTGAGGATGTAATCTTGGCCCGCCACTAAATCCCTCTCGTTTATTTGCACGAAAAGAAGATTCATTTTCTCGCCGTCGAGCACCAAGGCTTTCACACCTTTGGCACGATCATGGTTGGCCTCGTAGCGCGTCAGCGCCGTTACCAGCGTTGAGGTGGGGTGCAGATCAAAGGCCAGGTCAATGTCAGTCGCGCGGTAGGGTGGGGCCGTATAGTCCGACAGTCGGATGGTCTTGGGTGTTTCTGCAATGGGGGCGTTGGCTTGTTGTGTATCGGCCATGGGCGGCGGGAGGTCCTATATAACGATTTGCCCACTTTATATAGGAACTGGCCTAAACGCCAAATGGCGCAGCATTCCAATAAAGCAAAAGGGCCGATGCAAGCACCGGCCCTTTTGCGTTTGGATATGTGTCTGAAGCTTATGCGGGCTTGGTGGCGTTCAAGATACCAAAGCCGCGCAGCAGCTCGGGTTCTTTTTCGTTCAAGTCGAAACCAGCCTTGCGGATCATATCGGGCAAGCCATTGGTGCGGAATTTCTGCGTCCACACTTCGTTGTTCCAGCGATGATCCATCCAGCCACGATACATGCCATAGGCCGTGCGGCGCGGGGCGCCGTTCAGCTTAAAGTCGAGCGGGTAGTAGATGCCGCCTGGACGCACGATGCGCATGGCTTCTTTTACCTGCGCCGCCGTGCCTTCGGGGCTGACTTCGTGGAACATGATGTAGCTGGTCACGATGTCAAAGTAGTTGTCGGGGAACTGAGTATCTTCACCCAACCGCTGTGAGAAATTGACATCAAGCCCGCGTTCGACACTACGCAAGTGCGCGTAGCGCACCATGGGTCCGCCCACGTCGATGCCCCACACTTCGGCATTGGGGAAGCGTTCTTTCAAGGCCAATGCTAATTGGCCGATGCCGCAACCGACATCGAGAATGCGCATCACTTTGCCGTCTTTGGGGATCGGCATGTTGTTGGCGCTGCCCACGTGCAATTCGTCGTTGAAGTTACGGCCCGTGTAGAAGGCGTTGGTGCCGTAGTGGTACATATGGCCAGCAAACTCGCTGCCGACATAACCGCCGGGCTGAATGTGAATTTCGTGCTTCACATAGTCTGGCAGTTTGAGGTTGGCATTGAGTTCCAGCTTGCCCGGACCCATTTTGTCGGCCGCTTCCATTTCCGACAAATAGCGATCAGCGTTGCCTTCGAACTCTTCCTTCAGTCCGCTCCACATCAGCTGCTGCGCACTGCACCACCCGCGTGTGCTCATGGCGATGATGGGGTCGTCCTTCAGCAACTCGATAGCTTCGGCTTGGCTCAACTGGTTGTCTTTCGGGATGCCCTTCGATTTCAAAATTTCGTCAGCGCGGGCATTGGCTGTGCGCCCTAAGTCGCCATTGGCCCAGGTGCGAAAGCTCATCAAGAAATCTTGGCGGCTCTCAAGGCTGAGGTTGGCGAAGCGCTCGAGGCGCTCGACATGACCGCGGGGCTGCATGGTGCCCTTCGGGTAAGCCATGTCTTTGGCTTTGGCTTCGGCTTTGCGGCCGCCGAAGAATGAGCTAACGGCGGTGGTGAGCGCAGCGCCGACGCCGACAAGTGTGCGACGATCCATCATGGGTGTGTTCCTTGCTCTGCGGGTGCTTAGTTGAACTTGCGTTCTTCACCGAACGGTTTGGCGCCGCTGGTGTCGCGCGCCATGACGCTGTAGACGCGTTTGGCCATCGCATCGCGTTCGGCTGCCCAGGCCGCTTTTTGTTCGTTCGTGGGCACATACTGTTCAATCATCTCGGTCGTGACTTTGCCCTTGGTGCTGAGCAAGTGTTCGACAATGCGCATGCGCTGACGGTCGGCCCAAATTTCGGCGCCCATGGCGATGACAATGGTCATCAGGTTGTCGATGTGTGGGTTGCCCAAAAACACCGCGCTATCGGTGTCGCCTTTTATAAAGTCAGACGCCGCTTTCGTGCGCTCACCCATCTTTTTCTCGTCTGCCATGATCTTAGACTCCCTTGGTTCAATAAAATCAGATTCTAAAAAGAGATGCTTTGATGGGTATTTGTAATGCCCGTCTAGCAATGCCAGCAACGGTCATTTGGTAACAAATGTTGTCTGGCGAACACTTCAGTCACTATATTGCACCGCAACAGATGCCCTCAGGCGCTGGTGGCCCCATAATGTCAGGCTGTACCTGCCCCATAATAGAGCGTCACCGTATGCTTGGCCTGGGCGAAGAACAGCCAACGCTCGGCCACGATGCCAATGGCCATGACCAGCGCTGCGGGGATGGTCAGCCAGGTTCCTAAATCCGCTGGCAGCAGAATCGAGGTTTCCAGGGCAATTGCTGGCAGTAAAAACCCGGCCCAAATCGCGATCTGCCTGAGCCGCGTGGCGTGTTTGCGCGCCACCTGAAACCCCATTTCCTTCATCACATAGTTGGCTTCGGTATGGGGCCATTCAACGCTCGTCACTTTGACGTTCGGGCCTGAAAGCCCAACGGCGCTGGCAGGTGTGCTGGAGGCGGTCGTCGAATCGATGAACGCCCAATACAGCCATTTCACGCTCAGCCCCGCCGCCAGAAGAAGGCCGCAGATGGGCGTGAGGTAGACGATGCGTTGGCCAAAGAGGGAGGATAGCGCCAGCACAAACACGGCGCCGGTCATGACGCCAAGGACCAGATAACAGCCCACAACGTGTTTGTTGTGCCACTGGTGAATCGGCTTCAGGCTGCGGTAGATCATCGCCGTTGTATAAATTGTGCCGAGCGCAAACAGCGCCGCCCCGACACCCACAATGCCCTGCGGCACGGTGATAAGGTTTGGGAAGGCCCACGCGAGTCCGAAACCCAAAGCGGGCATGTAAGTTGCCACAGCCATAATGCCCTCGCGCGACAACCAACTAGAGCGCCATTGTGAAAACGCGCGCCAGGCGCGTTCGGGGTGGCCAAGGTGAAATGTCGATGACAGTAATCCCGCTGTGATGAGGCCCAGAGCCACAACCATCGTGACAAGCGAGAACCACAGATGTTGCGGTAATTGGCCCAGCAGCGCAGCAAGACCCAACGTCACGAGCATGCCGTAACCTGCGCCCGAGGCTGTCGTAAAGAAGATGACTGAGAGCGCGGGGTTCATGGCGCGGCGCTACCGTGACAACAAGCGATCAACCCAACCCAGCAAACCGTCGGTGGCGATTGGCTTGAGTTCGGGTGCAGGCATCGCGGCGGCGGTATCTTTGCGCGCGCGCGGCGGAAGATATTTGTTGGTAGGCTGGTAGCCCAACTCGGGCATCAGGTCTGCACCACCGCGCGCTTTCACCAGCTTCGACACATCCGAGTTGGGATCGCCCAAGTCGCCAAAATGACGCGCACTGGTGGGGCAGGTGAGAACGCAGGCGGGCACACGATCTTCCTCGGCGAGGTTTTCATTGTAAATGCGGTCGACGCACAGCGTGCATTTTTTCATTACACCTTCGAACACATCAAACTCGCGCGCGCCGTAGGGGCACGCCCACGAGCACAGCTTGCAGCCGATGCATAAATCTTCGTTCACCAGCACAATGCCGTCAGAGGCGCGTTTGTAGGACGCCCCTGTGGGGCACACCGTCACGCAGTCGGGTTTTTCGCAGTGCAGGCACGAGCGCGGAAAGTGCATGGTACGCGAGCTTGAGGCGCCGCACGCCTCGTGCCCTGCTACTTCGTACGTATGCACACGGTTAAACCACACACCGTCTGCTTCTGCGCCATAGGCCATGAGATCCGTCAGCGGCGCCATATGCCCGCTGGTGTTCCATTCCTTACAGTTGGTCACACAGGCCTGGCAGCCCACGCAGGTGTCGAGGTCGATGACTAAGCCTAATTTTTTGTCGGTCTTTGCGGGAAGAGACGTCATTCGGCGGCCTCGCGGTGCCCAGCATCGTATTGCAGAACGTCGGGGCCGGTGACAATGCCCGGTGGCGGATTGAGCGCGCCGAAGGTATGGCCCGCATCATTTTGCTCGTGATCTGCGGCGCGTTCCACTTTCACACGCACGTCAAACCACGCAGCTTGCCCCGTGACAGGGTCGCTGTTGGATTGCAAGCTGTTGGGAAGGCGATCCGAAATCACGTGGTTCAATAAAAACGCGCGGGTTGATTCAGGCGCATCGGGTTTCAAAGCCCAACTTCCCTTGCGCTTGCCAATGGCGTTCCACGTCCACACCGTGTCTTTGTTGACACCATTCACGAGCTTAACTTGCGCTTTCACGCGGCCCACATGGCTGGTGATCCAAACCCAATCATCATCGGTAATGTTTTGGGCGGCTGCCGTCTCGCGATGCATGAACAATCGATTTTGAGCCGTGATCTGGCGTAACCAAGCGTTCTGAGACCCCCACGAATGATAATGATGCATGGGACGTTGTGTCAGCGCGTGCAACGGATATTGCTTGGGATCAATCGCAGCTTCTTCGAACGGCGCGTACCAAATCGGCAACGGATCGAAATATTTGTCGATGCGCGCGCGGTCTTTGTCGGGCGGCTGCACAGCGCCATGGCCGCGCGCAGCATTGCGAAACCTTTGCAAAGGTTCGCTGTAGATTTGCAGGACGATTTGCTCGGCCTTGGGAATGAATCCCATCTGCTTCGACCACGCTAAATAAGAAGCATTGGCCATTTTGTAGTAGCGGGCATCGTGCGGAATTTCACCGCGCCAGAAGCAGCCGTTTTCGATGTAGTTATCAAGCTGTGCTGCATTGGGCGCGCCATGCCCTTGCTGCGTGCCATCGCCCCGCCAGCCCGCCAACGGGCCAATGCCCGGAGCGCGTTCGTGGTTGACGATGTAGTCGGGATACCCACCCGGATACTTTGGCGCGCCATCTTCATCGACCATGCCCGGTAACTTCAACCGCGCACCAAGATCAAGCAGTACGGTTTGAAACGCGCGTACGTCGCGGTCGGGCGCCATAACGGGCTGGCGGATGGCATCACCGGCTGCATCGGCATCGGAAATCGGGCGATCCAACAATGAGATGCAGTCCCACCGCTCCAGGTACGTGGTGTCGGGGAAAATCAAATCGGCGTATGCCACGGTTTCAGAAAAATACGCGTCGGAATAAATAATGTGCGGAATCTTGTAGCTGCCGTCTGCATTTTTCGCCGTCAGCATGTCGATGGTCTGCGCCGTATTCATCGACGAGTTCCAGGCCATATTGGCCATGTACATGAACAGCGTATCGATGGGGTAGGGGTCAGCGTTTACCGCGTTGCTGATCACCATATGCATCAAGCCATGGGAGGCGATGGGGTGATCCCACGAATAGGCTTTGTCGATACGAATGGGCTGGCCTTGCGCATCAAGCAACAAATCTTCGGGTGCTGTCACAAACCCCAGCGGCATTCCGCCCAAGGGCTGATTTGGTTGCGCGCCATTTTTGCCGGCGGGCTTGGGGCCAGGCGGGATGGGGCGCGGGTAGGGCGGCTTATAACGAAACCCACCCGGCACATCGATGCTGCCCAGCAACATTTGCAGCAGATGGATTGATCGGCAGGTGTGAAAGCCATTGGTATGCGCCGAGATGCCGCGCATGGCATGCATGGCGACGGGGCGGCCAATCATTTTGTCGTGCTTACGCCCAGCCCAATCGGTCCAGGCGATGGGCAGTTCGATCTGCTGTGCAAACGCCACGTGCGCCAACTCCGCCGCGATGCGTTTGATGGTGGCTGCGGGCAGGCCGCAACGATCAGCAACCGCATGTGGCGCATAGGCGGCGTCGAGATACCGCTCGGCCATCAATTGAAAGGCAGGCACTGCGCGCTTGCCGTTGATGTCAAAGTTTCCGCGCAACGCCGGGGCCACTTCGGCCATCAGCGCGTTGATTGGCGTTTTGGTTTTCTGATCCCAACACAACGGATTGCCGTCTGGATCGCGTGCAATCATGCCGTCATCGGCAGTGCCGGGGGCATCAATCACCAGCCAAGGCGCATTGGTGTAGCGAATCAAATACTCCAGATCGACGCTGCCCGATTTCAGCAACTCGTGAATGATCGCGAGCACGAACAAACCATCGGTGCCGGGGCGGATTCCGATCCACTCGTCGGCAATGGCCGAGTAGCCAGTTTGTGCGGGGTTGACCGACACAAATTTTGCGCCCCGGCCTTTCAACTTCCCAAGACCGATCTTGATGGGGTTGGAGTCATGATCTTCGGCCACGCCGAACATCATGAAATACTTGGTATGCTCCCAGTCGGGCTCGCCAAACTCCCAAAACGACCCGCCAATAGAATAGATTCCGGCTGTGGCCATGTTGACGGAACAAAACCCGCCATGGGCCGCGTAATTGGGCGTGCCGAATTGCTTGGCCCACCAGCCTGTCAACGACTGCGATTGGTCGCGCCCGGTAAAGAACGCTAATTTTTTCGGGTCGGTGGCGCGGATGTTGGCCAGCCATCCGATCGCAATACTCAGCGCTTCGTCCCACTCGATTTCTTGGTATTCGCCAGCACCCCGTTCGCCCACGCGCTTGAGCGGTTTGCGCAGCCGCGCCGGAGAATAGTGCTGCATGATGCCCGCCGCGCCCTTGCCGCACAGGATACCTTTGTTGACGGGATGGTCGCGGTTGCCTTCGATGTAGCGGACTTTGCCATTCTGCAAATGCACCTTGATGCCGCAGCGGCAGGCGCACATGTAGCAGGTGGTGGTTTTAACTTCGTCCGAGACGTGTGGCGACGTATTGACGCCGTCATCCTCAATCGGCGCCGAAAACGCCATTACTTTGCCACTCCAAAAACAATCCCTGGCTGGAACTTAGAGTGTGAACTGTGAAAGCGGAAGGCAGTTCTTCGAGGAGATCTTGCTTGTACGAAAAGATATCGCGCGTATTTGATTAAATATGAAACGAAAATGCGCCGCCGACGGCTTCAACCCGACGTCAGGCGGTCGATGTCAGCGGCCGTTAACTCGCCTGGAACCACAGTCACGGGGATGCCGATTTTGCCAGCAAACTTGCCGGTGACGGCCTCGACTAACGGACCGGGTTTTTTGCCCGGCGCTGCGCCCAGTACCAAAATACTAATCTCGGGGTGTTCGAC
>Ga0209553_1000337_pt1 | contig 24664 bp, 23 predicted proteins | sample LauGreFBDMM110DN_2_FD_188217 | JGI IMG/M metagenome (GOLD analysis project Ga0209553, IMG submission 188217) | Freshwater lake microbial communities from Lake Michigan, USA - Fa13.BD.MM110.DN (SPAdes) (version 2) | ecosystem: Environmental > Aquatic > Freshwater > Lake | place: Lake Michigan...
ACTCAGTTGCGCCCTTGTACTTCTTGGACACGTCCATCCAGGCTGGACCTACCAGCTTGGTGTCAATCTTGTGGCAAGCGGTGCAGCCACTCTTTTTAGCCAACTCAGGCATGTCGGCTGCCAAAACACTACCTGCAACCATTAGTCCTGCTGCTGTAATCATGCCAACGATGATAGATTTCATTTCTTGTCACTCCGTGATTGTTATGTAAGTTTGCTTTTAATGAAGCCAATTAGACATTGCTGCCCGCAGCATTTTAACCAACTTCACCTTGTTTGCAAACCACTATTTTAGCCGGTCCCGACAGCGGTCTGCGCCCAGGTAATTGTGGCCCCTGGGCGCACCAAAAGCCTTGGCGTGCGGCGCTCACAAGATGGGGGGCGGGGTGCGTATTGTTTTTGGTGTTCCATATGGCTAGAATGGGGCGCACTTAAAATATACCTGTATCTTCATTAACCCAAGGATTGTGATCATGAAATCAGCTTTAAATCAGCCACCAGTGGCTGCGGTGACTGAGTCGGACCATTTGTGCGCACAGGCCCAGGCTCGATATGTGGTCTCGATGGACGGCAACGAGGTCATCGACACCACCACCGGCCTGATCTGGAGGCGCTGTGCGGAGGGCATGAAGATGACGGCGGACGGGTGCAGTGGAGCTGCGACCGCCTTTAGCTCTGACCAGGCACAGGGATGGACCAAGAACGAGGTCTCAACTAGCGGCAAGCCTTGGCGCCTACCAAGCCTAAAGGAGCTCTTGAGCATTGTTGACTCTAGCTGCTGCAATCCGGCGATTGATGCGGCAGCCTTCCCGGGGACGCCGAGCTCGCCATTCTGGTCAGCGCTGCCTGCGGCAGGTGAGCCGTCCCATGCGTGGGGGGTTAACTTCGACTACGGTTACGTGGACTATGGTTCAGAGCACACCAGCGCCGGCTATCGGATTCGATTGGTACGCCCTGGCGATTAGTTTGGTGGGGTGACTGAGTACATGAGACACATTTATGTCTCATCCCTCCACTTGATTGAGCAGCCCATGCTGGCAAATTGCTCTAACGGCCCTGCACCGGTTTTCGCTACGCTCACCATGGCATCAAATAGTCGCCGCGGCGCGTTGGCCACCGCCTCCTTGCGAGAGGCATCCAGTTGGCCACGATACTGTAACTCCAATTTGGCATTGAATCCAAAAAAGTCTGGCGTACAGACGGCCCCATAATTCTTGGCCACCTGCTGCGTCTCGTCTAGCACGTAAGGAAAGGGGTAGGCATACTGCTTGGACACCGCCTGCATATTTTCAAATGAGTCCTCTGCGTACTCTGCAGAATCGTTTGACATGATGGCGATACTGCCAATGCCGTGCTGTAATAGTTCCCGTGTGTCTCGCACGATACGATCCCGGACAGATTGCACGTAGGGGCAGTGGTTGCAAATAAACATCACCAGCAGCCCGTTCTTGCCCCGTGCACTAGCTAAAGTGTAGCCCCTCCCGTCTACGCCCGGCAGGTCAAACTCGGTGGCCCTCCAGCCGAAATTACAGAGGGGTGTTTGTAGGCTTGCCATCGGGTCTCCTTGTCTTTTTTGATATTAGGTTGGTCGGTAATCAATTGAGCCTGCCCGCAGTGAGCGGGCGACGCAAAATAAGTTATTCAGCTCTTGCGCTGTGGCCACTATATCATCCGCGTCAAACAGGGCTGAGATTGTTGCCAGTGCATGCGCACCAGAGGATATTAATGATGCAGCATTTTGTGGGCTGATGCCACCTATTGCCACAAGTGGTACGGCAAGCTCGACGCGAGCTCGTAGCAACAGTGCGGCGTCTGCCATCACGGCGTTGGGCTTGGTGGTGGAGGGAAAGAATGCTCCAAACGCCACATAATCTGCGCCCGAATCAGCCGCAGACCGAGCCAGTGGCAGGCGGTTGTAGCAGGAGACCCCAATAATCTTGTCCTTCCCTAGCAGGGTGCGTGCCGCATCGATGTTGCCGTCCTTTTCCCCCAGGTGCACCCCATCCGCGCCAACCTGAGCTGCCAACCTCGCGTCGTCGTTTACAATGAATGGTATGCCAAATTCGTGCGTTAGCTTACGCAGAGCACGAGCTTGCTCCAGTCGCTGTGGCGCGCCAGAGGATTTGTTACGGTATTGTAGGATCCGTACCCCGCCAGTGAGCGCCAAACGCGCGCGGCGCAAGAGGTCTGTGGTGTCGATACAGTCTGGGGTGACGGCGTACACACCCTCAATGGCGTATGCTGGGTTCGTCCTCTTCGTCATCTCGAGCCCAAAATAAACGATCTGGAATGTGCTGCCCCATCCCAGGGCGGAAGGCGTTCTGTAGTGCCTGCCAAGTAAACTCCTGGGCCTCCTTGACCGCCTCCTCAACCGACAGGCCGTTCGCTAGCAAAGAGGCGATCGCCGAGGCGAGTGTGCAACCCGATCCGTGGTAGACGCCAGCGAGACGCATCCAGCTATCGGTGCGCACCACCCCACCCTCGTTGTATAGGGTGTTGATCACCTTGGGCGTGTGCTCGTGCGTGCCGGTCACCAACACATACTCACAACCAAGCTGCACGATGCGCTTGGCACATTCTGGTAGGTCGGGGTTATCTTCGTCGTTGTCCTCGTCCTGGATGAGGCGACGCGCCTCTATGCTATTGGGCGTTAGGATGGTGGTTTGTGGCAGCAGCAACTCACGTAGCGCATCCAGCATGTCCTCGTTGGTCAGTTCATCGCCACCGCCGGACGCCAGAACAGGATCAAATACCAGCGGAATGTCGGGGTAGTCTGAGATCACCTCGGCGATCGCCGCAATATTCTCTAGGCTGCCCAGTAGGCCAATCTTGAAGGCCATCACGGGCATATCTTCTAGTACCGCGCGCGCTTGGTCGGACACCCACTCAGCGTCGATGGGTAGCACGTCGTCCACCCCCCCCGTGTCCTGCACCGTGACCGCCGTTACCACGGACAGGGGGTGGCAGCCCATGCTGGCGATGGTTAGCACGTCAGCCTGCAGCCCCGCCCCCCCGCTTGGGTCTGTGGCACCAAAAGCAAGAACAATTGGCGGGATATCGGACATTGTGGTGGGTGTCATTGTAAAATACAAAATTAAAATACAATCTTAACTTAAATTACTCGTCATGACCTCGAGCTCTGAATATAAGACCTATATGTGCCTGATCTGTGGGTGGCTATACGATGAGGCCGCCGGCTCCGTCGAAGATGGTATCCCGCCGGGGACGCGCTGGGAAGATCTTCCAATTAACTGGGTCTGTCCAGAGTGTGGGGCGCGCAAGGAGGACTTTGAGATGGTGGAATTTTAGCGCCTGATTGTCGAGCGTGCCCCAAGGGGGCATCCTCTTCTCTGGCCCCTGTAACAATGAGATAATACCCAGACCGCTCATCAGTGTGTACACAGCAGTACACCATATAGTTAGGTGCCGCCATGCTGTTAATGATAGACAACTACGACTCCTTTACGTACAACCTGGTGCAATACTTTGCCGAGTTGGGCGCTGATGTGATCGTGTATCGTAATGACGAGATTACGCTAGAGCAAATTGAGGCTCTGCAGCCACAGCACATCGTCATCTCACCGGGGCCATGCACACCCAATGAGGCCGGAATATCGGTCGCCACGATCCAGCGTTTCGCGGGGCGAACCCCCCTCCTGGGGGTGTGCCTTGGCCACCAAAGTATCGGACAGTCCTTTGGAGGGCGGATTGTTCACGCCAAACAGCTCATGCATGGCAAGACATCGCCCATCCTTCACAGCAACGAGGGAGTCTTTCGTGGCCTCCCCAATCCTCTTACGGCCACACGCTACCACTCACTGGTGATCGAGCGCGCGACGCTGCCGGATTGTCTGGAGGTTACTGCGTGGACAAAGGATGGTGAGATTATGGGGGTGCGTCACAAGACAATGAGTGTGGAGGGGGTCCAGTTCCATCCGGAGTCCATTCTTACCGAGTGCGGTCACGAAATGCTGGCCAACTTCTTGCAGGGCGGACGCTGATGAACTACGCCGGCCTGCTTAGCCAGTTGTTGAATCGCGAGGATCTGTCGCATGACGACATGCGTGATCTGGTGCAGCAGATTATGGGCGGGCAGCTTACTTCGGCTCAGATTGCGGGGGCCCTAATTGCGCTACGCATGAAGGGTGAGACCGTGGTTGAGATTGCCGCCGCGGCGCAGGTGATGCGTGACCTCTCGATCAAGGTGGAGGTGCAGGATAGCGATCACTTGATTGATACCTGCGGCACTGGGGGTGACGGTGCGCAGACCTTTAATATTTCTACGGCCAGCGCCCTGGTCGCGGCGGCAGCCGGAGCGCGAGTGGCCAAGCATGGGGGGCGCTCTGTTTCGAGCACGTGCGGCAGCGCGGATGTCCTAGAGAGGCTCGGCGTTAATGTTAATCTGGCACCACAGCAAGTAGCGCGCTGCGTGAACGAAATCGGCGTCGGATTTATGTTTGCACCCAACCACCACAGTGCGATGAAGTATGCCGCACCGGTGCGGCGGGAGCTTGGCGTACGTACGCTGTTTAACCTGCTGGGTCCGCTGACCAACCCAGCGGGCGCACGCAACCAGGTGATGGGTGTGTTTCAGCGAGAGCTGACCGTGAAGTTAGCACACGTTCTGCGGCTGCTTGGCGCACGACACGTGCTGGTGGTGCATGGTGCCGATGGCGTGGACGAGATCTCCATTACCGGGCCGACCTATGTTGCGGAGCTCAGAGACGACTCGGTGTCTGAGTACGTGGTGCAGCCACAAGACTTCTCTCTAAAAACGGCGTCGCTGGATAGCATACGCGTTGCCAACGTTGACGAGGCGCACGCGATGCTGCTGTCGGTGCTGGACAACAAACCTGGTGCTGCACGTGATGTTGTGCAGCTCAACGCGGGCGCGGCTATCTACGTGGCGGGACTAACCAAGACCCTGCAGGAGGGTGTGGCAAGAGCCAGAGAGGTTATTGCCAGCGGTGCCGCTAAGGACAAGCTGGAGGCGCTTGCCCGTGTGTGAGGCTGTCGCTTAGGGTTGATGCCGCTCGGCCAACATACAACTTCAGCTATTCTGCGCGCGGGTTACGAATGGCGTGAGGTACTGCCTGTCATTACAGGGTAATATGGCGCCTTGAATTGAATCTGAGGACGGCAATGAAGTGCGTGAATGATTTTCGTTTGAGATTCGGCAAGCAGGAGCTGGTGCCCATTATGATTGGGGGCATGGGGGTCGACATCTCGACCGCCGAGCTAGCACTGGAGGCCGCCCGTCTTGGCGGTATCGGGCACATGTCTGACGCCATGCTCCCGACCGTAACGGATCGACTTTTAAATACGAATTTCGTTAAATCCAAGCTCAAGCAGTACAAGTACAACGTTGCGAATACCGACAAGTCCAAGGTGCAGTTTGATCTTGGGCAGATCGCGGAGTCAACACGGCTCCACCTAGGCAAGACCATGGCGGCCAAGCGTGGCCCGGGCATGATCTTTGTTAACTGCATGGAAAAGCTCACCATGAACGCCCCGCGCGAGACCTTGCGCGTGCGCTTGCACGAGGCCCTCTCTGCCGGCATAGATGGCATCACTCTGAGCGCGGGATTGCATCTGGGCTCGTTTGCCTTGATGGAGGGGCATTCACGCTTTCGGGATGCGAGGCTTGGCATCATCGTCTCCTCGCTGCGGGCGCTACAAATTTTTTTGCGCAAGAACGCGAAGCTCAACCGCTTTCCGGATTACATAGTGGTAGAGGGCCCGCTGGCCGGCGGCCATTTGGGCTTTGGTATGGACTGGGCGAACTATGATCTGCGAGAAATTTGCAGGGAGGTCCAACAGCACCTGCAATCTGAAAAGCTAGATATTCCCATCATAGCGGCCGGTGGGATCTTTACCGGGAGCGATGCGGTGTCGTACCTTGAGGCCGGCATTGCGGCGGTGCAGGTCGCAACGCGCTTCACGGTGACGCACGAGTGCGGCCTGCCAGAGCCAGTTGCCCAAGATTACTTTAAGGCTAGCGAGGAGGACATTGAGGTCAACATGATCTCCCCGACGGGGTACCCAATGCGCATGCTGAAGTCGAGTCCCGCCATCGGCGCGGGCGTGCGCCCCAACTGTGAGGCTTACGGCTATCTGCTGGATGGCAACGGGGGGTGCGCCTACATCACCGCCTACAATGCCGAGGTGGCGGCCCACCCAAACGCAAAGAAGGTCTCGGTCAGGGACAAGACCTGCCTGTGTACCGCGATGCGTAACTTTGACTGTTGGACTTGCGGACAGAACGCCTATCGCCTTAAGGACACCACGCATCGGTTGCCCGACGGGACCTACCGCATGCTCACGGCCGAGCATGTGTTTCGGGACTACCAGTTCAGCGTTGATAATAAGATTGCGTTGCCAGGAATCGCAATCGCTTAGTTGTGATGCCCTGAGGGTGGTGGTTACTGAGCGCTACCGGGGGTGCGAATCACATCTTTCAGGCTGACGTTGTCTAGGACGCTAAAAAAAGCTTTATATGCAGCGTTTATGCCATTTTTGAGTTTGCAGCCGGGCAGCAATCGACAAAATTGTTTTTTTGGGTCAAAGCATTCGAGTACGAATAGATTTTCCTCGGTCGCACGGACAACCGCTCCGATCATGATATCCTGGGGTGGCTTTGCCAAACGGATGCCGCCGTTCCTTCCGCGCACACCGTGTACGTATCCGCTGGTGGATAGCAGGTGGACAACTTTTGTTAGGTGGCTGTGCACGATGCAGTAGTAATCTGAAATTTCCTTAATAGTGATCAGTTCATCTGGGTGTTCGCCCAGGTACACTAGTGTACGCAGGGAGTAGTCAGTAAATTTTGTGAGTTGCATTTATGTGTCTTAGTAATTCAGGTAGTTAAACTTAATTAGATAAACTTTTGGCATTTATGACTACCACACTATTTTTGGATATAGGGGCGAACACCTATACAATATTAATATACTGATTATTAATATATATACTTTATATGGCTGTCTGTTTGAACGATGTGATTTGACATAGCATTGCTATGGCGGCATTGAATTTTGCCACGTTGTGTTGGCCAATCCCGTACCTAGTGCCCGCGTTGCGAATGTATACTGCACTTGATATAAGGAGCTTTAAAAATGGTTACGCATAGTGATAGCAAGGCCGCCGTAGACTCACGTTGGTTTAAGAATACATTGGAAGACCAAAGCAAAACGCAACGCCAGTTGGCTAAGCACATGGGATGTGAGCCGGCTGCGGTCACCAGGATGTTACAAGGATCACGCAAGATGAGCGCTGAGGAGGCCTCACCCATATCAAAATTTTTTAATGTCGGTATAGAAGAGGTAATGCAGCTCGCCACCTAAATTCACTTACAAAAGTTGAATCCGCCATTGCTATGAAAGCACCAATACCACTCAATGAGGCTGAGCGACTTCAAACATTACATAATTACTGTGTGCTGGATACGCAGTCTGAAGAAGTGCTTGATGACCTAACAACACTTATAGCAAATATTTGTGGCGTACCGATTGCACTCATTTCACTTGTGGATGAAAGCCGCCAGTGGTTTAAATCTCGCGTTGGTATAAGCGCTACAGAAACCTCTCGTGAGGCGTCTTTTTGCGCACATGCACTTTTAAACTCAAATGAGATTCTAGAAGTTTCTGACGCACAAATTGATAAGCGCTTTTTCGACAACCCCCTTGTTACAGGTGACCCTAAAATTCGCTTCTATGCGGGAGCGCCTTTGGTTGCACCCAATGGTCTATGCCTAGGAACCCTGTGCGTAATTGATACCAAGACACGGAAACTTACTGCTCATCAAAAATTTGCCCTGACTTGCTTGAGTAAGGTGGTCATCAATCAATTGGAGCTCGCAAAGAAAGTGGCGAAACTTTTGGAGGTCGAGGAGCGTCTCAACTTCTCCTTTGAGGGCTCCGGCGACGGTATGTGGGATTGGAATACCGTCACTGGCGCTGTGCTCTACTCTACACAGTGGAAGAGCATGCTCGGCTACGATGAACTGGAGTTCAAAAACGACTTTAAGGAATGGGAGCAGCGCGTTCACCCAGACGACCTGCCGAAGGCAATGTCTGACATACAGGCCTACCTGAATGGAGTAACTCCACACTACATCAACGAGCACAGAATGCTATGCAAGGACGGTAGCTATAAGTGGATTCTCTCGCGTGGCATGATTACTAAGCGTGATGTCGGTGGTCAGGCTATGCGTTTGATAGGCACCCACACAGATATAACGCCACAAAAAAACATAGAGCTGGCATTGGCGGCTGTCCTAGTAGAGGCAAAGCAGGCCAGCCTAGACAAGTCAAAATTTTTGGCGGCCGCCAGTCACGACCTTCGACAACCACTAACCGCACTTTCGCTTTACGTAGGCGTGCTCATCAAGCAAAGCAATGAAGGTGATTCTGTACTGGGTAAAAAGATTCAGAGTTGCGTTAAGAGCTTAAGCGAGCTGCTTGATAACCTACTTAACGTAAGCAAATTGGATGCGGGTGCTGTGGTACCAGCCAGGTCTGTTTTTAAATTAGAGGGTGTGTTAAGCGCGCTTGCCAACATACATGAGATCGAGGCCAAGCTGAAAGGGCTGAGCCTGCGTTTTAGACACTCTGACTTGACCTTGTGCACCGACCAAAAAATATTTGAGAGGATGCTGGGTAATCTGATTGCCAATGCGATTCGCTACACAGATCGGGGGGGGGTGTTGATTGGGTGTAGGCAACACAATGGCAGTCAGTGGGTTGAAGTCTGGGACACCGGGATAGGATTCCCCTCGAACATGGCCAAGCATATTTTTAAAGAGTTCACCCAGCTTGGTGATGGCTCTCGGAGTTCTGGGAGTGGCCTTGGCCTTGCCATTGTTGGTAAGTCTGCAGAGCTTCTGAACATGAGGTTGAGGGTGTGCTCACGACCGGGTCGTGGCTCTATGTTTGCAATAGAAATTCCTCGTGGTGACAGCTTGCTGATTAGCTCCTCGTCAGAGCAGAGAGCTGTTGCTGGCAGGTGGAGGATTGCTCTTGTGGATGACAATTCGATGGTTCTCGGGGCAGCCTCATTCTCGCTGACCGCGATGGGTCACGAAGTGATTGCAGGCAACTCAGAGTTGGCTATACTTAAAAGCCTGGGCCACCAGGCCCCAGACATTATTATCTCCGATTACAGGCTTGCCGATCATAGGACTGGCTTGGATTTGATTTCTAATGCAAGAGCCTTGTTTGGGAAGGACTTGCCGGCAATTCTTATTACGGGGGATACCGACCCCAGGCTAATCAAGGTATTTGCTGACAGCAAAATAAATGTTTGCTACAAGCCGCTCACGATAGACGCTCTGACAAACCTTATCGAAAAAGTTATGTTAACGAACTGACAGAAGTGGCCCCGTTTGTTTGGACAGAATTTCTTGTTTCATAAGTGAAGTCTTACCGGTTATTGCCTAGGCCGCGTTTTGCAGCTTGGGCAAGTTTTCGTAGTAGAACTCATCTGGCGTTTTTCGGTCAAGCGATGAGTGCGGTCTGCGTTGGTTGTAAAAGGCCAGATAACTTACCAATCGGTGCTTGGCAGCACTGACTGAATCGTAAGCATGTAGAACACCTCATCGTATTTGATGCTTTTCCATAGCCGTTCCACAAACACGTGGTCCCGCCAGCAGCCTTTGCCGTCCATGCTGATCTGGATGCCGTTTTCTTTCAGCAACCCGGTGAATTCCAGGCTGGTGAACTGACAGCCCTGATCGGTATTGAAGATTTCTGGCTTGCCGTATTTGTTCATCGCCTCTTGTGCCGCTTCGATGCAGAAGTCGATCGTCAGTGTATTGGACAACCGCCAAGATAGGACGCGACGACTTGCCCAGTCCAGAGCAGCAAACAGATACACGAAGCCGCGCTTCATCGGAAGTAGAGTAAGAGGCAGGGCGTAGTCGAACTATTTCCCTGCCTCTCCTCTCCGAACCGGACTTGCACCTCTCAATGCATCCGGCTCTCCATTTAAGTGCTGCTCATAGCAAAGGCAACATCGGCGTAGCGCGACTCAATGGTACGTCGCGTTTCGCCGCGCGCGATGTAAGGATTTTCCGATGGGGTCCGCCACTTGAATTGCCCCTTGCGGCTTGTGATGAGACGCGTTGCCGCTAGCTCAATGCCTGGTGGCTTGACTGGTTAAAGTTGGACTAAAGCTGGTGGGTGTGAGCTCATCAAGCATGACCAAGTTGCTCTCAAACCCAGCTGCGCGTGCTATTTGTGCCAAGTGAAGCAGGTTGATCGCATTCGTTTTTTGGACGATCTTCGATTTGTGAATTTCGACAGTGCGGTGGCTGATTCTAAGCTTCTGCGCAATGACTTTGTTTTGAAAACCTTGGATGACCAACCGCATGACGTCCAGCTCCCTTGGCGTTAATCGTTTGATACGTGAATCACAGTCGGTACTGAAGTAATTTTTTGACGATATTTCTATGGATTCTAAGATTGCCAATCTGACGGATGCTAATAATTCGTCAGAGTTGACTGGCTTGGTCAGGAAGTTCATGGCCCCGGCCTGGATGGCCTTAACGCTTGTTGAAATGTCGCCAGAGCCTGTCAGAAAAATAATGGGTAGCCATATCTTACGATCCAGCATGGCATGCTGAAGTTCGATGCCACTCATGCCTGGCATATTCACGTCAAGAATGACGCAACCAGCACTCTCTCCTGAGCAGGCTGCCAAAAAATCATGTCCGTTACTGAAGGCACTTACTGGGATGCTTTCTCGACTGATGATGAGTGATAGTGCGTCCCTTATCATCGGGTCATCATCCACAATAAAAACGGTATGCTTCATGCTAGTCAATATAGTCACTCCGTGACTGTGCGTTAGCTAGAGTCATTGTGAACTGCTGTCAATTTAGGTCCACGATCAAAGAGAGTTTTTCGTATAGTAAATCATTGCAGTAAAAATATGTTAATTTTGTATCATTTTGGGTACTTGGGCTTGGGGTGCCGGAGGTCTGTAACCCAATGCACGCTGTTTGACAAAGCAGGTCAATGCCCCGTATCGCTTCAAGGGCTACCTTGGCTTTGAATTCACCACTGAATAGCTTGCGCTTCGTTTTACTCATAACCTGCTCCTTATTACAGCAGGTTACCATCTTAAATTATGGTCTGATAATTGGGGTCCACTATAGTATCGCAGTCAGTGCCATGATTCCCCCTTTGACGGTATCAGTGTTTGACGGTATCTAACATACCGTCAAATATACCGTCAATTTACTAGGATTGCAATGGAATAGTTGGGAATGCTTAGGCAAAGAAAAACCCGCTAAAGCTATACACAGTGCGGGTTTGAAGGATGTTTTGGGAATGCTTAAAACTATTAAATGGTGGAGGCGGCGGGAATTGAACCCGCGTCCGCAAGCACTCTACAGACAGTTCTACATACTTAGTTAGGTTATTTAATTTTATTCGGCAGACGCCAACCAACAGGCTGCTACCGAACGAGTTACCTAAATTTAATGCCATACAAAGTAACCCTGCATGACACGATTCCGTGTAAATGACCTCACTCATCGCGACCTTACGGCCTTGAGCCCCTCCACGGACAGCAGGGTGTGAGGTCTACCCGCTTACGCGGCTAAAGCGTACTTTTCGTCGTTTGCGACTATTTTTTTCCAGCTGATTTACGAGGTGGCGGGTCCTCGGTATGCCCTGCGCTGCTTTGCAACCCACGTCGAAGCCAGGTCGCCCCCGGTCTCGTTGTGATTCACTGTACAACATGGGGATTATAGCAGTTAATTTCAAGAGGCTATCCGGGGCAGGGCGGGGCAGGCGGTTGGCGCCAGGCGACAGTAAAAATCATTACCCAATCATTTGGTTAGGTGTTCCAGTGGTTAGGTGTTCCAGTAGCTGCATGGGTGAGTCAATACAGCCCTGCGCAGGCCAGCCGGACAGGTCCTCTGCGGGGCCCACGTACCCGTAGCGGGCAATGACGTACCTCATACGGGCGGCTTGCGCCGCCTCAGCATCACGCCTGTCGTCACCCAGGTAGAGGCAAAGCTCCGGCGTAACTTTCAGTAACTCGCTGGCCCTGAGCAGGGGATCCGGGTGCGGCTTGGCACGCGCACAGGTGTCGCCGCTGACTAGGCAGGAGGCGCGTCGATTGTACCCGAGCGCCTGCATTAGGGGCAGGGTGAATCGGTGGGGCTTGTTGGTGACAATACCCCACGGCAGTCCGCGCCCCTCCAGTGCCTCAACCAGCTCGGCCATCCCGGGGAATAGGGTGGTGTGGGTGCAGATGTGCGCAGCGTAGTACTCCAGAAAGGTGTCGCGCAGGTCCGTAAAGTTTGGCGCACCCGGCTCAACATTAAATCCTAGCTTCAGTAGGCTCAGCGAGCCGTTCGAGACCTCCGGGCGGATCGCCTCTAGTGACATGGCCGGCAGGCCGTGTAGGTTGAGTAGATGGTTTAGGGCGGCGCCCAGGTCGGGTGCCGTGTCCGCGAAGGTGCCGTCGAGGTCGAACAGGACGGCACTAGTCACGAACGCAGGCGAGCAGGTAGTTGACGTCAGTGCTCTTCCCGAGCGAGTAGGTCTTTGAGAGCAGGTTGTAGCCCATGCCGCTGATGTCGTTGACGACAAGCCCCGTGTTGCGACAGAACTGTGCGAGCTCGGACGGCTTGATGAACTTGGCGTAGTCGTGGGTGCCTCGTGGCAGCAGGCGGAGCAGGTACTCTGCGCCGAGCACGGCAAAGAGATAGGACTTGGGGTTGCGGTTGATGGTGGAGAAGAATACGTGGCCGCCCGGCTTAACCAACTGCGCGCACGCACACACGATGCTGGATGGGTCGGGCACGTGCTCGAGTAACTCTAGGCACGTGACCACGTCGTAGTGGCCCGGCTGCTCTGCCGCCAGGTCCTCCGCGGCAACCTTGTGGTAGGACACCTGCTGGCCGCTCTCGAGTAGGTGTAGTTTGGCAACCTGTAGCGCCTTGTCACCCAGGTCGATGCCCGTCACGTGCGCACCAAGCGCGGCCATGCCCTCGGACAGGATGCCGCCACCGCAGCCGACATCCAGAACGCTCTTGCCGGACAGGCTTGCGATGTGGTCAATGTAACCCAGGCGCAGCGGGTTGATTTCGTGTAGCGGCTTGAATTCGCTGGTCGGGTCCCACCAGTGGTGGGCGAGCTGACTAAATTTTTCTAGTTCGATGGGGTCAGCGTTGGTCATGGCGTGTTTCGTGTGAACGGTGTCAGGACAGAATGTAGCAAAACTCGCCACAAACCGCCAGCCAATTCAGGCGAATGAAGCGGATGGGTCTGCAGGGGGTGCAAATTATGTTTGGGTCTCCTGAGGGGCATGTTAAAATCACAAGTTATTTATAAACCCTCCTAAATAAAGTGCCTCGCTATGCCTATGGAACAGTTCGCTAAAGAAATTCTAGTGGTTAGCCTTGAAGAGGAGATGCGCAAGTCGTACCTCGACTACGCAATGAGCGTCATCGTGGGGCGCGCACTACCCGACGTGCGGGATGGCTTGAAGCCGGTGCACCGTCGCGCGCTTTTCTCTATGCACGAGCTGTCCAACGACTGGAACAAGGCCTACAAGAAGTCGGCGCGTATCGTGGGCGACGTGATCGGTAAGTATCACCCGCACGGGGACACGGCAGTCTATGACACCATCGTTCGTATGGCGCAGCCGTTCTCGTTGCGCTACCCGCTGGTGGACGGTCAGGGTAACTTTGGCTCCGTCGACGGCGACAACGCGGCGGCGATGCGTTACACGGAAATTCGTATGGCGCGCATCGCGCACGAGCTGCTGGCTGACTTGGACAAGGAGACCGTGGACTTCGGGCCCAACTACGATGGCTCCGAGAGTGAGCCGCTGGTGTTCCCGGCCCGCTTCCCCAACCTGCTGGTCAATGGGTCGACCGGTATCGCCGTGGGTATGGCGACCAACATCCCACCACACAACCTGGGTGAGGTGATCAATGCCTGCCTGGCGCTACTGAAGGACCCAGATCTGAGCATCGAGCAGCTGATCGAGTACATCCCGGCACCAGACTTTCCTACGGCCGGATTTATTTACGGCCTGGATGGGGTTAGGGACGGATACCGCACCGGTCGTGGGCGCGTGATTATGCGCGGGCGCACCCACTTTGAGGACATCGAGAAGGGAAATAATCGTCAGGCCATTATCATTGACGAGCTGCCCTACCAGGTAAATAAGGCCACGCTGCTGATGAGGATTGGCGAGCTCGTGCGCGAGAAAAAGATAGAGGGGATCTCGGAGATTCGAGACGAATCCGACAAGTCCGGAATGCGTGCCGTTATCGAGCTTAAGCGCAACGAAGTGCCGGAGGTGATACTCAACCAGCTGTTTAAGCTGACCCAGCTGCAGGACAGCTTCGGCATGAACATGGTGGCCCTGATAGATGGGCAGCCCAAGCTGCTCAACCTGAAGCAATTCCTGGACGCCTTCTTGCGTCACCGCTGCGAGGTGGTAACGCGTCGCACGATCTTTGACTTACGGAAGGCAAGGGATCGCGGCCACGTGCTGGAGGGCCTGGCGGTCGCACTGTCCAACGTGGACGAGATCATTGCCCTGATCAAGGCGGCAGCGACCCCCGCGGTTGCCAAGCAAAGCCTGATGGCGAAGTCGTGGCGATCCGCCCTGGTCGAGGAATTGTTGGGCAAGGTGAGCGAGGCGTCGCGCCCCGAGGGTCTGGCACCCGAGTTCGGCATGTCCGGTCAAGGAAAGCAGCGCGCGTACCGCCTCTCCGACGTCCAAGCGCAAGCGATCCTGGAGCTACGCCTGCAGCGCCTGACCGGACTGGAGCAGGACAAGATTGTCAGCGAGTACCGCGAGGTGATGGACAGGATTATCGACCTGCTCGATATCCTGGCGAAGTCCGAGCGCGTAACCCAAATCATCAGTGACGAGCTGGTCGCCATCAAGGGGCAATACAGCGACAAGCGTCGCAGCGAGATCGTCACCCACACTCAGGATATGAGCATGGAGGACCTCATCGCCCCAGAGGATGTGGTGGTCACCATGTCGCATGGCGGGTACATGAAGGCGCAGCCGTTGGCGGAGTACGTGGCACAGAAGCGTGGCGGCCGCGGCAAGCAGGCCGCTCCCCCCAAGGAGGACGACTTCGTGGACAGCCTGTTCATTGCCAATACGCACGACTACATCCTCTGCTTCTCTAGCCGCGGGCGCGTGTACTGGATCAAGGTGTACGATGTGCCCCAGGGCACCCGTACCGCTCGCGGCAGACCAATCGTCAACCTGCTACCGCTAGAGGGCGACGAGAAGATCAACGCGATCCTGTCCGTGAAGAAGTTCTCGGAGGACCAGTACGTGTTCTTCGCCACCGCCAACGGAACGGTCAAGAAGACCGCCCTGTCTGATTTTTCTAATCCGCGCAAGACTGGTATTATCGCCATCAACCTAGACGAGGGCGACTACCTGATTGGCGTGGCACTGACTGACGGCAAGCACGACGTCATGATGTTCTCCGATGGCGGCAAGGCGGTGCGCTTCGACGAAAATGATGTGCGCTGCGTGGGGCGAGCATCGCGTGGCGTTCGTGGCATGAAGTTGGCCGCGAAGCAGCACGTGATCGCGCTCCTGGTGGCGGTCGATGAGAGCCAGGCGGTCCTGACCGCGACGGAGAACGGTTACGGAAAACGAACCCCAATCTCGGAGTACACGCGCCACGGACGTGGCACCCAGGGCATGATCGCCATTCAGACCTCGGCCCGGAACGGCAAGGTGGTCGCTGCCACATTGGTCAACCAGGATGACGAGATCATGTTGATCGGTACGAACGGCGTGATGATACGTACCCGTGTCAAAGAGATCCGCGAGATGAGTCGCTCAACGCAGGGCGTGACGCTTATTAATTTAGGCAAGAACGACAAGCTGGCAGGATTGAGTCGCATCGCCGATCCCGAGCCGAATGGAGCTGCCGACTGAGTCGGGCAAAACTAAAGAGCACAACACTATGACAGTCTATAATTTTAGCGCAGGCCCCGCGGTGCTGCCGCATGAGGTCCTCGAGCAGGCACGCGATGAGCTACTAGACTGGCACGGTAGCGGCATGTCAGTCATGGAGATGAGCCACCGCGGCAAGGAATTTATGGGTATCGCCGCGACCGCAGAAGCCGACCTGCGGGACCTGCTCGCCATCCCAACAAACTACAAGGTGCTGTTCCTGCAGGGCGGTGCGCACCTGCAGTTCGCAATGATCCCGTTGAATCTGTTGCGTGAAAAATCATCGTGTGACTACGTAAACACGGGCGAGTGGTCAAAAAAAGCTATCACCGAGGCAAAAAAATTTAACAAGGTGAACGTGGTGGCCAGCGGCGCGGACAAGAACTTTGTCGGGATCCCAGCATTTGATACCTGGCAATGCGACCCGCAGGCCGCCTACCTGCACTACACGTCGAACGAAACGATAGGCGGGGTCGAGTTCAACTGGACGCCGGAGACGGGCGAGGTGCCCCTGGTCGCAGACATGTCCTCCAACATCATCTCGCGCCAAGTTGACGTGTCGAAGTACGGACTGATCTATGCTGGGGCACAGAAGAACATTGGCCCGGCCGGCCTGTGCATTGCCATCGTGCGCGATGACTTGCTGGGTGGGGCGTCGTCGAGTACGCCAACCATGCTCGATTACAAGACTCATGCCGACAATGACTCCATGTACAACACGCCACCAACCTACGGCATCTACATGGCTGGGCTGGTATTCCAGTGGCTCAAGTGTAACGGTGGGCTGGCGAAAATGGAGCAGGCCAACCTTGCCAAGTCGGGCCTCCTGTACCAGGCGATCGATACAAGCAATGGGTTCTACAACTGCCCGGTGGTCAAGTCTGACCGCTCGCGCATGAACGTGCCGTTCACCCTCAAGGATGCCAAGTTGGACGGGGAGTTCCTGAAGCAGGCGGAGGCGAACGGTCTGCTGCAACTGAAGGGCCACCGCTCCGTTGGGGGAATGCGCGCCTCGATCTACAACGCCATGCCGCTGAGTGGTGTACAGGCGCTCGTTGAATTTATAATGGACTTTGCGAAGAGACATGGCTAAAACCTTTAAGATACTAACACTGAATAAAATTTCAACGATCGGGCTTGCCCGCCTGCCCGCCGCCAACTACAACGTGAGCGGCGAGATGGCGGAGCCAGACGCAATCCTAGTGCGCTCACAGAACATGCTGGATATGGACATCCCGGTCAGCGTTAAGGCCATCGCCCGTGCCGGCGCAGGAACCAACAACGTGCCAGTCAAAAAAATGAACGCACGAGGCATCCCGGTCTTTAATGCGGCCGGCGCGAACGCCAATGCGGTGAAGGAGCTGGTTATCGCGGGCATGCTCATGGCCTCACGCAACCTGATCTCCGCGCTGCAATTCACCGCGAGCCTAGAGGGCGACGACGCGGCAATGCACAAGCTCGTCGAGGACGGCAAAAAGAATTACGCGGGCATCGAGTTGCGTGGCCGAACCCTTGGGGTTATTGGCCTGGGCTCGATCGGCCGCCTCGTGGCGGATGCCGCCATTAATTTGGGCATGCAGGTCGTGGGCTACGATCCAGAGATTACGGTAGAGGGGGCGTGGGGCCTACCCTCCCAGGTGAGGAAGGCGAACAGCGTGGAGGACCTGCTCAAGCAGAGCGACTTCGTTACGCTGCACATCCCACTGCTGGACTCCACGCGCGGCCTAATTAACGGCCAGCGCGTGCAGACGATGAAGGCCGGCAGCGTGCTGCTAAACTTCGCACGTGACGGCATCGTGGATGAGGACGCGGTGCTGGCAGGCATCACCGCCAAGCGTATCGCCTACTACGTGTGCGACTTCCCCATGCGGAAGACGCAGGGTAACCCCGCAGTGATGGCGCTCCCACACCTGGGTGCGTCCACGCAGGAGGCCGAGGATAACTGCGCGGTGATGGTGGCGGAGCAGGTGCGCGACTACCTAGAGCACGGAAACCTCAGCAACTCGGTTAACTTTCCGACGGTTAACATGCCAAGGGAGTCCTCCTTCCGCATCGCTATCGCTAACGCAAATGTGCCAAACATGCTGGGACAGATTTCCACCGCGCTGGCCGGGGCTGGCATAAACATTCACAACATGATCAACAAGTCACGTGACGACATAGCCTACACCCTGGTCGACACGGACATAGCCACGCCACCCGAGATGATCGCGCAGATTGCCGCCATCCCGGGCGTGCTCATGGTGCGCGACCTACCTTTAAACACCTAAGTAATGGGGGCGCCAAGCCATGACCGAAGAGCTTAATTATTACCGCGAACAAATCGATCTCATCGACGATGACCTGCTCAAGCTGTTTAACCAGCGTGCGGCACTGGCCAAAAAAATTGGCGGCATCAAGAATGAGCAGACCGTGCTGCGACCCGAGCGTGAGGCGCAGATACTGCAGCGCATGACCAGCAAGAACTCTGGCCCACTACCAAGCCAGAGCGTCACCCAACTGTTTACCGAGGTCATGTCCCACAGTCGCGCACTGGAGGCCCAGCTGTGTGTAGCGTACCTGGGCCCCAGCGGGACCTTCAGCGAGGGGGCCGTAGAGAAGCGCTTTGGGCATGCAGTCTTGAGTAAGTCGTGCGCCTCGATAGACGAGGTCTTCAGGACCGTAGAGCTTGGTGAGGCGAACTACGGGGTGGTGCCGGTGGAGAACTCCACCGAGGGCGCTATCGGACGCACGCTGGACCTGCTGCTGCAAAGTCAGCTCAGGGTCTGCGGTGAAGTAACGCTACCAATACACCAGTGCCTGATGTCGCTGGCGGCAGACATGCCATCCATTAGGCGCGTGTACTCCCACTCGCAGTCCCTGGGGCAGTGTCAGGCGTGGCTCAACACCAACCTACCCAACGCCGAGCGTGTGCCGGTTGGTAGCAACACTCAGGCCATCCTTATGGCGCTAGAGCACAAGGAGGACAGCGCGGCAATTGCAAGCGAGAAGGCGTCAAAGAATTACAGCATCCCGTTGCTGGTAAAAAATATTGAGGACGACCAGCGAAACACCACACGCTTCTTGATCGTGGGGGACCAGGATGTGGCACCATCCGGCAAGGACAAGACGTCGCTTGTCATGTCTGCACACAATCGCCCGGGCGCGGTCCATGACCTGTTGGCACCCTTCGCTAAGCACGGCGTGAGCCTGACCAAGCTGGAGTCCCGTCCGGCACGCTCGGGTGCGTGGGAGTACGTATTTTATTTAGACATCGAGGGGCACCAGCACGAGTCGGGGGTGGCCTCCGCGCTGTCTGAGCTCAAGCAGGTTGCCGCCTTCGTAAAGGTCCTAGGCTCCTATCCGGTCGGAGCGTAGACTTAAAATGAGTTGCAACGACCTAGCCCCCCCGTATGTTCGCGCCATCGCCCCCTACCAGCCAGGAAAGCCGATAGCGGAGCTGGAGCGTGAGCTGGGCATTAGTGACATCATCAAGCTGGCGTCCAACGAGAACCCGCTTGGGACGAGCCCGCTGGCTGTGGCCGCGATGCACGAGGCGATTGATGATGTTGCGCGCTACCCAGACGGCAATGGCTTCCAGCTGAAGGAGGCGCTGTCCAGTCGTTACCACATCGGGCACGCCTGTATCGTGCTGGGAAATGGCTCCAATGACCTCCTAGAGCTGGCCGCGCGCGCCTTTCTTGCGCCAGGCGATAGGGTCGTCTACGCGGACCACGCCTTTGCGGTGTACGCCCTGGCCACGCAGGCGGTCGGAGCCACGGGGATAAGTGTGCCGGCCACGAAGGGGTTCGGGCACGACCTTGCCGCGATGCTGCATGCTGCGGTACAGAATAAGGTGAAGATGGTGTTCATCGCAAACCCGAACAACCCAACGGGGACATTCCTGAGCGCGACAGACCTGCTGAGTTTTTTGCGCGCCCTGCCACCCGATGTGCTGGTGGTGCTGGACGAGGCGTACAATGAATACCTGCCGCAAGACTTGCGCTACGATAGCGTTGGCTGGCTAGGAGAGTTTGAAAACCTAATTGTCTCTCGAACCTTCTCGAAGGCATACGGTTTGGCCGGCTTACGCGTAGGCTATGCGCTAACCAATGCGCCCGTGGCGGACATGATGAATCGCGTGCGGCAACCGTTTAATGTGAATAGCATTGCCCAGGCTGCCGCCGTGGCCGCCCTGCAGGACGAGGATTTTGTACAGAAGACCTACGCACTGAATCTGGTTGGGATGCAGCAGGTCACACAGGGGCTCACAAAGTTGGGGCTGGAGTTCATCCCATCCTACGGCAACTTCGTGTGCTTCCATGTTACGAGCGCGGCCGGCTGTGAGCGCAATGGAGCCGACGGGGTATACCGCCGACTTTTGGAGTTGGGGGTGATCGTGCGGCCGATAGCCAGCTATGATATGCCAGACTATTTGCGTGTGAGCATTGGATTGAAGAGTGAAAATGAGAAATTTCTGTCTGCCCTGGGGCAGGCATTAGGAGAGGTAATATGATTATTGTAATGAACGGGAACGTTACGGACGAGCAGATTGGTGCGGTGGTCAAGAAGCTCAAGGATGCCGGCCTGGACGCAAACATCTCTAGGGGTATCGAGCGTACGGTGATAGGCGCCATCGGCGATGAGCGCAAGCTAACCGAAGAAATGTTTACCCCGCTGCCTGGGGTGGAGTCGGCCATGCACATCGTCAAGCAGTACAAGATCGTGTCGCGCGAGTCTCACCCGGAGAGCACGGTGATCGACATCGGTGGGATCCCGTTGGGCGGAAACAAGATTCAAATTATTGCGGGACCGTGCTCGGTGGAGACGCAGCAGCAGATGGACCTCTCCGCTCAGTACGTGAGCGAGGCGGGGTGCCGCTTGATGCGTGGGGGTGCGTTTAAGCCTCGCACCAGCCCGTACACATTTCAGGGCACAGGAGTCGATGGGTTGGACATGTTCCGCAAGGCGGCCAGCAAGTTCAAGTTGCCCATCGTGACCGAGCTGATGGATGTTCGGATGTTGGACACCTTCTTAAAGAATGACGTGGACGTCATTCAGATCGGCACTCGCAACATGCAAAACTTTGACCTCCTTAAGGAGGTCGGGCGCATCAACAAGCCGGTGATACTAAAGCGCGGCATGTCGGCCACCATCTCGGAGTGGTTGATGGCTGCAGAGTACATTGCCGCCGGCGGGAATCACAATATTATATTCTGCGAGCGCGGGATCCGTACGTTTGAGACCTACTACCGTAACGTGCTCGATGTGACTGCCATCCCGGTGATGAAGAAGGAGACTCACCTGCCGGTAATCGTTGACCCATCGCATGCCGGTGGCAAGGCGTGGATGGTGGCGGCGTTGTCGCAGGCCGCCATCGCGGCCGGCGCGGATGGACTGCTGGTGGAGATGCACCCAAACCCACCGGAGGCCTGGTGTGATGCCGATCAGGCGCTGACACCGCAGGAGCTCAAAAAACTGATGGGCGTGCTGGGCGGTATCGCCACGGCAATTGGACGCACACTGTAGGGCTGTCTTGCCTTGTCGATTGGGGTAGGGAGGGTTGTGGCAAAGCCATTATTTCAAAAGGTTGTCATCTTTGGCGTCGGCCTGATTGGCGGCTCGCTCTCGCTTGCCTTACGAAGCAAGCACGCCGTGGGCGAGGTGGTTGGCTTTGGGCGTAGCCTGCAAACGTTGGCACAGGCGCAGCAGCTTGGGATCATTGACCGCAGCGGCTCCGATCTTGCGACAGAACTGGGCGACGCAGATCTAGTATTCTTGGCGACCCCCGTGGGGCAGATGCCAGAGATCATGGCCCGCATCGCGCCGTACCTAGGCACGCACACTGTCGTTATGGATGGCGGCAGCACCAAGTGCGATGTCGTTGGCTACGCATACAAGCACCTGGCCGAGAGCGTTGCCCATTTCGTGCCCGCACACCCTATTGCGGGTGGTGAGAAAAGTGGTGCCACCGCAGCCCGTGCCGATCTGTACCAAAATAAAAAAGTGGTGATAACACCGATGCCAGAAAACTCCGCCGCCACCATAGCTCGCATCAGGGAGGCGTGGGAGGTGTGTGGCGCATCGGTGAGCGAGCTAACGCCAAAGCAGCACGACGAGGTATTTGCCGCCGTGAGCCACCTGCCGCACCTGCTCTCGTTTGCGTTGGTGCACGGCTTGGTAAAACGCGAAAATCACGACCTACTCCTTTCCTTTGCCGCTAGCGGCTTCCGGGACTTCACTCGCATCGCAGCGAGCTCCCCCGAGATGTGGCGCGACATCTGCCTGGCCAACCGTGACACCCTGCTGGTCGAGATGGGTCGCTACGAGGAGGAGCTGAGCGCCCTGCGCAACGCGCTCTCAGAGGCTGATGGCGAAAGGCTGGGAGAAATATTTAGTGTCGCTCACGCGGCACGCAGCAAGTGGACCCCGTGACGTACTGAGTAAATCTGCTTATATTACCAACCTAACCAGGCCCGGAGGTTGATCCTAGAGACACGGCACAGAGCGTTGCCCTGCCTGCGTAGATAATTTATTTTATGGTTGATGTTATTTGATATTTGGCCACAAGGAGGAAGAGATGGACTTACGAATTACTTGCGTCACCAAGGGCGACAGTCAGTTGGCGCATGAGCGCATTACGGCGGTAGGGGGCGCGGACGAAAAAGGGGTGCCCTGGAGGTTCTCGGCGGCGGAGGCAATCGATGGCATCATGATTGGCAGGTGGAGGATGTACGCCTACATAGGAGGACACTCTTACTGGGTGATTGTCGCCATCAGCGCGCTGGGCGAGAGGTACCTAAAGACCGATCACGACCCGGAGCAACCCATCAACCTGCTTAGTCTACGAGGATGCCCACCCGTGGCAGCAGCCGGCTGACGTTGGCATGATCAATACCTCCCTGCTGGATGGCCAGGCCTGCCCCCAGCCCGAATAATTGCTAAATTTATCCCCGATGCTTAGTTGGCGGGATGGGCAACCATTCTCTGCTCGCTTTGGCGATGTTTACTTCTCAGATGACTCTGGCCTGGAAGAGAAGTGCCATGTTTTTTTGCGAGGCAATAATCTGCCAGAGCGCTTCTCGGCATTGCGGTGCGGAGATAGCTTCGCCATAGGTGAGGTGGGCTTCGGCACCGGGTTGAATTTTTTGTGTGCGTGGCGACTGTTCAGCGAGACCTCACCACCTAGTAGCAGCCTAGACTTTTTTAGCACTGAGAAGTACCCGCTCAGCGAGAACGAGCTGGCTGATGCCTTGGCGCTCTGGCCAGCCCTGCGGCCGTACGCGGACGAGCTCTGCACCAAGTGGTATCGTCGTGTGCCTGGGTGGAATCGGTGGTGCTTTGACGGCGGGAGGGTGCGCCTTACGTTGGTCATAGGTGACGTAATGGACGCGCTGACAGAGGTTCGTGGTGGCATCGACGCGTGGTTTCTAGACGGATTTTCGCCGGCACTAAATCCGGAAATGTGGACGCCAGAGGTGTTTGAGAGCGTGGTCAGAGCCTCTCGGCCAGGAGCCTCATTCTCCACCTACACCTGCGCCGGCTATGTGCGTCGAGGTTTGGAGCTGGCCGGCTTCCGGGTTGGCAGGTGTCCGGGCTTTGGGCGTAAGCGTGAGATGCTGCAAGGTGACCTTCCAGGCTTGCCACCACCACGCCCTACCGTAACGAGTACCATTGTGATTGGCGGTGGGGTGGCCGGCTGCGCCGCCGCCGCCGCGTTGGCGATGCGTGGGGTCCCAGTTATTCTGATCGAGGGCGAGCCAACTCTTGCCGCGGCAGCGTCTGGGAACCCACGCGGGATACTACATATTCGACTGAGCGCGGGCATGGGCGCCCTGCAACGATTCTTGCTTGCGGCTTACGGGCATGTCCTGGCCCTATTAGACGAGAGACTCCCCGTCGACGGAGAGTCTCGAGCGGAATGCGGGGAGCTGCAGCTGGCGACCTCCGAACCAGAACTGAGACGCATCGAGAAGCTGGCGGCGCTAGATTGGCCGGCACACCTAATGCACCGTGTTGATGCGGCCGAGGCATCGGGATTCGCTGGCGTCAAGCTGGAGCATGGTGGGTTACGATTCCCAGCCGGATGCTGGGTGTCCCCGCCAAGGATGTGCGCGGCATTGGCGGCGAGTCCTTTGGTTACGCAGCATGTTGGTCATCGTGCAGAATCATTGACCAGCGTGAGTGGCGGGTGGCGGGTATCTGGGCAGGATGGAGACGGGCGTGCGTGGGCGTACGATGCCCAGGTGGTGGTGGTCTGCGCTGGGTACCAGGCAAGATCATTTGCGCAACTGTCGCACCTTCCGCTGACGCCAGTGCGTGGACAGATTACCGCGATACCGGAGACAGCGTATAGCGAAAGGCTGCAGACGATTGTCTGTGCTAAGGGCTACATTGCCCCGTCAGCCAGGGGGTCGCATTTGCTGGGCGCGACGCATGGCTTTAACGATGAGGCGGTGGACTTGCGGGTGCCTGACCACGCAGACAATATTTCCAAGCTGGCAGGCATGTCTGCGGCGTTGGCGGAGTCACTGAGTGTGGATGCCGTGGCCATGGGGAAACTGGGTGGCCGAGCTTCGGTCAGGGCGTCCCTGCCCGGGGCCATGCCGCTTGTGGGCGAGTCCCTGCCGGGACTCTACATGAGCCTGGGTCACGGCACCCATGGCCTGGTAACGGCGGGGCTCTCTGGCGAATTAATTGCGGCGAGTGTCTTCCGGCAGCTGTT
>Ga0209553_1000339_pt1 | contig 24574 bp, 22 predicted proteins | sample LauGreFBDMM110DN_2_FD_188217 | JGI IMG/M metagenome (GOLD analysis project Ga0209553, IMG submission 188217) | Freshwater lake microbial communities from Lake Michigan, USA - Fa13.BD.MM110.DN (SPAdes) (version 2) | ecosystem: Environmental > Aquatic > Freshwater > Lake | place: Lake Michigan...
GGCCAAACCACCGGCAAAACGGTAATCGAGGCCAACCCCACATCGTGGCGAAAACCTCAACAGATCACCCGTGTTGAGTTGTTCCCGCAGAAAGACCCTGTCAGTCGCGTCCAAGCGCTCACCAGTGGGCGCGTCGATCTTACCCAAGGCTTTGGGCCCGAAGATGTGGCCGCGCTGAAAGAGCAGGGCTTTCGCGTTCATACGGAGCAAGAGCCGCAGATTATGGCTTTGGCGCTGCGCAATGTCGGCAACGTAGGAAAGCCCCTCCATGATATACGCGTGCGCCAGGCGCTGAACTACGCCGTCGATAAGTCTGCTATTGCTGATGTCATCTTGCGGGGCACCGCACAAGCGGTCGGCCAAGGTGCCATCCCAGGCGTGACGGGCTATAACCCCGCGATCAAACCCTATGCGCACGATACCGCCAAAGCCAAAGCCTTGCTGGCCGATGCGGGCTATGCCAATGGTTTAGTGCTGACCGCAAGCATTCAGTTGGCTGGTGCAACCGAAGCGGCAGCGATTTATCAAAAGGTCGCCGCTGATCTGGCCGAAGCGGGCGTGAAACTGGAACTGCGCCCAGTTCAGGGCCCAGAATGGGTGCGCAGGTACAGCACCGGCGATTGGGGTGATGCCGATATCATCTCCTCAACCTGGAATGGGGCCTCGTACCACGACACGATTCGCGCAATCGAAACTTATTCGTGCCGCAAGCCTGGCGCTTTTTTCTGTATCCCCGAGATTGAACCGTTGATCGATGCCAGCGGTGTTGAACTCGACACAGTTAAACGCGAGCGCCTGTTGCAAGACATCATGGCGCGTTATCACGATTTGGCGCCGTCGATTTTCCTGGTGAACCTCACTAGCGTTTATGCCCATAGCGCGCGCGTGAAGGGCATTGTGCTGGGGGCCACGGGCCTGTGGTTCGAACAGATGCAGTTAGTCGAGTAGAGCGTCGTGCGGAAAAGTCGGCCCCGGATTATTCGCAAACACGACGCGACCGAACAACAATACTTAGCGAACAATCGCGCCGTACACGCCATTGCGCAACACAAGCGGTAACGTGGGCTCATCTCTACCGAGATATTGCGTCATGGCCACGGCAGCAATCTGTTCTTTGGGGTCGATGAAGAACGCGGTATTGGCCAATCCACCCCAGGCGGCATCGCTTTCCGAACCCGGTGCCGCATGTGGTCCTTCGGCGGCACGCACACCTATCGCGAGCCCCCACGCATATCCGCGAAACACCGGCGTCGATTCGTGGTTGTACCAATAAACCAATCCCTGCTGTGGCGTGGTTTGGCGGGTTAGCATCATTTTCACGGTCTCGGGTTTGAGCACCCGCGCGCCATCCAACACGCCACCATTCAGCAACATTTGTAAGAAGCGCAAATAGTCAGGGGCCGTCGACACCAGCCCACCACCTGCCGAGAATAAAGTGCCCGGCTTGGTGTAGCTCGACGACGCTGGGGCTTGTTTTAGGACCATTTTGTTCGTCTCGTCCGGGCCATAGACCTCGGCAAGCATCAATGGGTCTTTGACCCAATAGCCGGTGTCGGTCATGCCGATTTTATAAAACAACCGCTGTTGTAAAAACACGTTCAGCTTTTGACCCGACGCAATTTCAGCAACCCGACCCAGCACGTCAGAGGAAAATCCGTAAACCCAAGTCGCGCCGGGTTGATGAAGCAATGGGTACTTGCTCAGCTTCTTCACGCTGTCTTCAATGGTGCCGTCAAGCGATAAAATATCGCGCTGATTCATACCCAGCGACTTCGGCCAATCACCGGCATAGCCAAGGCCAGAAGTGTAGGTAAATAAATGCCGAATGGTCATGGGGGTGGTTTGGGGTTCGGTAGCAATCACCTGACCATTTTTGATCTCTTTGATCACGGGCATCTGGCCGATCTCGGGGATGAACTTAGCCACCTGATCGTCGAGTTTAAATTTGCCCTCCTCCAATAGCGTCAGAATCGCTGCGCCCGTCACTGCACGGCTTTGCGAATAAAGTCGAAAAGCAGTGTCGGCGGTCATGGGAAGTTTTTTCTCAACGTTCCGCAAGCCGTATGACTCAAATGCCACCAACTTTCCGCGCCGCATGACGCCAAACACAACGCCTGCACGGCGGTTTTGGTCGACAAAGGATTTCATGTCGGCGGAGAGTTTGGCGATGCCCGAAGCGCTCATGCCCACGGAAGCAGGTTCGGCTTTTTCTAAATCTTTGGCAAAGGCGGTAAAGGCGAGCAGGCAGGTCACAACGGTTGATGCAACACTCAGGCGCATACAAGATGACATGGTGATGTCCTCATGAAGGGTGGTGGGACAATCTAACTTCTTTTCTTCGGTGTCTTGTTGCGTTCAGCTTGTTGCAAAACCAGATAAAAAATCCGATCCGCTAGTGCTTTACGTGCAGCCTCACGTTCAGCTAAGGCCTTTTCGTCAAACTCGTAAGCATCTATATCAGACTTCAGGATCACACCTTTATCAGCGGCGATGCGCTCAATCGTGTCGACGCGATCGCGCATTACCATCAGCTCGGTCGTCAGTGATGTGATCATTGACAGGAACACATCGCTCGACCAATCGGGGAGCATCTTGGGGCGCTTACCGCGCGCCACGCGCGTCATTTTTTTCTTAGGGACGGCCTCGGCCATGGGGTATTGAATCTCAATAATTTACTTAATGCCAACCTGGACGCCCCAGCCAAAACCTGGAGCAGTCTTGGCACCTTGCGCCCGCGAGGTCGTGGTCACCTTGGTATTGGTAAAGCCGCCTTCATTGCCAGCCATGGGGGCCAGATCAACGAAGCACTGATCGGGCGCGAAGCCCGCCGTTTCCATGGCCGCCTTTAAGTTCATCCCACGAAAGGTGGTCCAGAAGGGCTCGTTGTTGTAGCGCGTTTCATTTCCAAACAAAAACTGGCTGTAGACATCGATATCGGCAAATTGTGGCAAATCGGCATGTACCATGACGCCGCCCGGTTTCAACAAGCGACGGCATTCCGTCAAAATGTTTTGCCAAGCTGTGGTTGAGGTTTCATGGGCCAAGATTGTCGAGACGACGACATCAAATGTACCATCAGAAAAATTTGTATGCTCGGCATTTTGCTGGCTGAAATAAATTTTCTTGCCCAGCGATTCCGCACGCGCATGGCCGTACCGCAGGCACGGCGCTGCCACATCAATAGCGTAAACTTCGGCATCAGGGAATGCATCACAATAGCGTTGTGCGCTCATGCCGATCGTGCATCCTATATCGAGGACTTTTTTTGGCTTCAGGGCGGGGAAGTTTTTTTGCAAGTAAGCGATCACTGACAAACCAAGCGCGCCCTCGGCTCCTCGTTGGTACATGGAAATCCCGCGATCATAAATGGCCCCTGCCGCCACGCTGTCGGGGTGGTCGGCGTCATAGTCATAACCGCCGGGCATACAATGAATATCAACGTTGGCGACGTAGCGCGGAATCTCAAGCTGATCATCCAACACCAGGCTTCCAAGTTTGCGCTCGCAGTCTTTCGCCCGCTGATTCAGTGCGGGTAACTGACGCTCGATGTTTTCGATCACCGTGTTCCACATCACCTCTTGCACGCTGCGTTGCAATGATAAGTGCAACTGGACATAGGGTCGCTCTTGCATCACCTTGCGAACTTCTTGGCGATCCTTCAGCGCGCGGCCGCTGGCCTTCTCAAATTCTGGCGCCACGATATTAGTGAAGTAACCCCGTGTTCCCTGCGAGACTTGACTGTACAAATGAAAGCGCATTGCGCGCACGGCATGCTCACGCGCAATTTCGTCATGATTCATCTCAGGCGTCATACCGTGATCGTAAGCTTTGTTTGTCATCGAGCGGTCATCCGAGTGAATTAGTTATTATCTTCAGCCGCACGCTCGGCGCGCCAAGTTGACAGAGCCAGCCCCAAAGTCTTGACCGCGTCCTTCAATGGTCCGGCGAACGTGTCGGCAGCTTGTTTGAGGCTCATGGCGCTGGGATAGAATGACACGCCCATCACCGAGAAAATTTCACCGTCGACCATCACGGGCGCAGCCACGGCGCAGTGGTTTTGATCGGGCACTTTCAGGCACGCAAATCCATCTGCGCTGATCCGAGAAAGGCCGCGTTGAAAATTCTGGAGCGTGACCCCATGACGCGTGAGAGTTTGCGGGTCCTCAGCCAAAGCCTGATCGATCAAAGCTTGGCGCAAATCTTTGGCACTATACGCCAAGTACACCTGCCCTGCAGCCGTATGTAAAAGCGGAATTTTAAAACCGCCGCGATGACGCCACATGGCGAAAGGGCTGATGTCGTGCGTCGAATCGCGCACCAGCATTTGCGAGCCCATGTTGGTGACCATCGTCAGCGGCCACAGAATTTTCTTGCAGACCTCGACCATGATCGGCCGGGCAATTTTGGGCAGCCATTCTTCTTGGTCATAGCCATGACTGAGGCTGCGAACTTGGGCTGTGAGGCGATATTTTTTGTCGGCATCGTCGCGGAAAATGTAGCCCAAGCGTTCCAAGGTGCGCAGCAAACGAAACGCGGTAGGTCGCGGTAAGCCCACCTGTTGAGAGGTTTCCGTGCACGTCAGCCCATTGTGGCGATTGAGCAGCGAGAGAATATCAAGGCCGCGTTCGAGCGAGCGGACGGAAAAAGAATCGGGGCGTCGGGGTTCAGCCTTGCTCATCTCTCACCGTGCCAAGCCCGACGGTATTCGTCAAGTGAACGCAATGGCTGCGGCCAAAACCCAGGAAAATGAGCAAAAAAGGCCCAGGATGCTACTCGTGGTCCGATTCTCACATTTACATCCCATTCCAGGTTGCGATCTTGCGAATGTGAGAATCATCAGGACCACGAGCAAATATCGGGTTAGGGAGCTTTGGATTTGAGATCCGCTTCTCAGTCCGCCGCGAACAGGGGTGCGAATGTCAAATCCGCTCCACTGAGCCTGGTTTTGCGCCTATCGATCAAGCCTAGAAGTTATAACGCATTCTGACCCCAAATTCGCGCTTATCGGGCGGTTCAACAATGATGCCTTGGGGGAAGTTCTGCTGCGCCACCGGTGGAGTGCCCGTGGGAGGGAAGAACTGAGCAGGCAACTCGACGAAAATTCCGCCAGCGGTTCCCTGGTAGACGTTGCGGAAACCGTAGTTCCAATTTTTGTCGTTGAACAAGTTGGTTGCAAAAAACTCAATCAAAAGATTTTCTTTTTCCAAGCCAACGCGCGCGTTAGTACGGAAGTAGTCGTTCATCTTGACGATGTTGGCTTCGCTATCCCACGCCTTACCAGTGTAGTTTAAATCTCCGCGAACGTACCAATCCCAATCACTTGTAAACTCGGCACGATATGTGCTGGCCAGTGACGCAGTCATATCAGGAACGCGCGCGATATGATTGCCATCGTAGCGCGTTATGTTTTGTGTCAATTGCGCCAGGAACGGCTGTACCAAATTCGTGTAGGTCCCTTCCTGCCAGCCGAACCTAAGATTGACATCCCACGCGTCGGTCACCAGCGCAGTTGATTCAAACTCAATCCCCTTCAGATTTGCATCGCCCGGAATCACAACGCCGGTCAATGTGCGTGCCGTCGAGGGTGCCACAAAGGCGGCGCTGGCTTGGATGTTTTTCCATTTCATCTTATAGGCCGCCAACGTGTACTGCAGCCGCCCATCCATCAGCTGCTGCTTAGAGCCGATTTCGTAGTTATCAACTTTCTCCGACGCCACCACTTCGGCAACACCGGGGAACACCGCTTCTAAATCCCGGCGCTCAGACGCGGTCGCTGTAATGTACTGCGCATTAAATTGTCCTGGCAGAGTGCCTTTCGACCAACTGGCATAAAGTGTCCAATTGTCGTCAGGTTTGTATTCGGCAATGACACGCGGAAGCCAGTCTGTGAACGAGGCCGAAAGCGAGCCTGCGTTCGAGGGCTGCAATTTCGATTCATCTTTTTGGTAGCGAATTTCGCCGTTCAGCGACAATTGGTCGGTGAAGTCGTATTCAACAGCCGCAAATCCGGCCTTGACTGAGGCGCGTTCGCCATCGCGATTAAAAGGTAAGTTCGGTGCCAGTGCCGTATTGAACGGAACATTCTGGCCGCGCGTCGCGCCCACCGTGAAAATGCGGAACGTGCGCGATTGATATTGCACGGAACCATTGAAGTGCGCATCATAATCGCCGTTATAGATTGTTCCCCCCACCAGCCATCGTAGGGGCTGCTCTTGGGCGGATTGGATGCGCGCTTCGTAGGTATAGGTCTCAAAAACCGACGGATTAACGGTATAGACGTTTTCGACGTCACTGCGATCAGGATCGGAAATTGTGTTTGTTCCCGTGTCCTCATAACCGAAGTTAAAGCCAGCCGTGATGCCGTTTGCGAATTCGTACTCTGTTTGTGCCGTCAGGCGCTTCATCTCGCGCGTCAAGCCAAAGCTATCGCGCTTCGGCGCGTCGTTGAGCAAAGGAACGCCGAATTGATTGTTGATAAACGCATTCACCAGGCCATTAGGGTTGCCGAGGCGGGCCAAGAACGGGCTATTCAAGCTTGTGTTCGAGGTGACCACGCGCTCGCCAAGATCCTTAATCGTCGGCACGCGGTTACAAAAATAGGGAAGTGTGACGGCAAACGTCCGCGGTGCGCGCGTCACGGCGTCAAATGCATTAAAGGTCTTGCCTGCGCACGAGGTATCGGCTTGCCCATGGAGCGCGGCTGTGATGTGCGATGAGGTTGGTGGGCCGTCATCGTCTTCTTGGTATTGGCCGCGCAAGCGAACCCAAAAGTTATCTGTGGGCGTGGCGTATAGCGTCGCTGTAATCGACTTGGTGGTTTCTTTGCCAAGAGCACCGCCATCAGTGGCTGTATAGTGGGCCCCTTTTTTGTGCAGCACGGTTGCCACGCGCGCCGCTAACTTTTCTTCAACCAGCGGCCCTTCGAAGCTGAAATTCGTATCATAGGAATTGCGCAGCGATGCGTTCGCGCTGACCTGGCCTTTGAATTCGTTGCCCGGGTTCTTGGTGACAAAATTGACCGCACCACCAAACGTATTGCGCCCGAAGTAGGCGTTCTGCGGTCCTTTGATGACCTCGACGCGTTCAACGTCGACGGTGTTGACGGCATTCGTGCCGCCCAGCACGTAGATGCCATCGACAAATACGGCACCGGTTTGGCGCCGCGGCAGGGTTGAAGACCCAGTCATGCCCCGGAAAATAATGTAAGGCTGGCCACGTCCACCAGGACCGTTACCACCTGTGTTCTGGAAGGTCAGGCCAGGCGAGAACTTCGTGATTTCGCGCATATCAAAAATTTGCGCTTTTTCGATGTCACGTGCGCTGAAGGCCGTGATGGCGACTGGAATATCGAACAGCGCTTCGGCGCGTTTGCGCGCCGTTACAACGATCTCTTCCAGGCCCCCCGTTGATGCCTGTGCAGATTGCGAATTGTTTTGTGCCAATGATGGCGTTTGAGCAGTCAGCATCAGAGCTAACACGCTCACGCTCGTTTGCAGTGGTAGGCGATTTAAGGCTTTCATGAACTTCTCCCGTTGGCGCATTCACGACTTTGATGTGGAGTAGGCACAATGCTCAGCTTGCGCGGTCTCGGGTCAACCCGCGTCAGAATCGTATTCGCCTGCTGAGCATCAAGGGGTTCGTGCCCTACCGGGGCGGAGTTATGCCCGCTCCGGGGATCACAGCTTATGGTATTGACCAGACAACTTATTCCTCAGCTACTTCAGGTCCCGTGCGATCCGAAAGCCAAAAATCTGCGAGGTCAGTGTCACGGGGTCGCGACCACGGAAAGTTGGGATTTGGCGGTTGATGTCTGCGCTCCAGCTGGCCCCTTTTGACACGCGCCGATTACAACCATCGGGTCCTAAGTAGGCGCTGCCATCGGTCGGCGTGTTGGCCGGATAGGGCATAACATAGCAATCGGCGACCCATTCCCAAAGGCTGCCAATCATGTCGTAGACCCCATACGCGTTGGGCTGCAATGAGCCGGCTGGAGCGATAAATGGAAATCCATCATCGCAATTCACAGGCGGGAATGGCCGTGGAATGATGGGTGGCTTGACCTTCTTCGACGACAGATCGGCCACGTTGGCGGTTTTGCACGCGTCTTCTGCTTTGTCGCCCCACGCGTAAAGCGACGTGCCGCTGGTGCCCGCACGCGCTGTGTACTCCCACTCGGATTCCGTCAGTAACCGATAGGTTTTTCCGGTCTTAGCGCTGAGCCATTTAATATAGGCATCCGCATCATTCCAACTGAGGCATCCGCCCGGTTCATTGTCCGCTGGAGGACGGCCATAGCCGGGGTTGCGCCAGCCCGTGTTGGGTGTTTGCGTTATGCCATTGCCGTTCCAAATGTTGCACGTGTCGTTGGCGACATATCCGGTTGCATCAGCGAATTCTTTAAATTGGCCGGTCGTCACTTCGGTTTTACCTACGGCGAATGAATATCCGATTTTGACCAGATGCGGCGGACCTTCATAACGAACGGGCTCTGCCACATCGTTGCGCTCACGGCCTTGCGTAAAACTTCCGGGCGGGATCACCACAAGCTCAGGGCAGGTCGGGCAATCTTTTAACACGCTTCCGGGTTTGGGGAGCGTGCCTGCGGCAATTGCAGGAGTTGAAAAAACGGCAAGGTACAGGATTATCGCCGTTATGAAAGCTTTGCTCATTGGAATGGCCCCTGTTTAATCGAGATGAAAATCAACTTTTTGCAACTCAGTCGGAGAGGAATGTTTTCTCCCCTGCGTTCGCAGCACATCAGCGATTTGCTCTTGCGCGAAAGCTGCCGTGTCTTTGCCTTGGTATTCCTGATTGAAATGGGACTTCACCGAAGGCCTTTCAAGCGCTTTATTCCACCAGGCCGTCAATTTCGGGCGGCCCTTGCGCCAATCATACTTTGTTGGAACCGGCGGCATCAGGCCCTTGCCCAGTTGCCGATTCAAATAACTCAAAGCATGCAGCGTTGCCGCTTGGCCCACATCGAAACCTTTGAGCCGAGCGGCGTCGTGTTCCATTTGATCAAGTGCGCGCACAACCTTGGGCCAATACCACGTGTAAACGTTCGAGCGCATGGGCTTTTCGGCTTTCTCAAGGGCCATATTCACTGTGACGTCGAACACCGTGTCGGCCAAAGCCATGCGGCGCAGAGCGTCCCACCGTTTCGGCCCGGGCTTTGGAAACAGTTTCTTTTTGCCCGCAGAATCCATGTATTCAACAATGGTCTGGCTGCCGTAAAGCACGGTGCCATCTTTCAGCGCTAATGTCGGCACCTTGTGAAGTGGATTGATGGCTGCGACCGAATAGCCGTCGCGCAGTGGGTAAATCGGCACAAACTCGATCTGGTTCCACAGGCCCGATTCATGGGCCACCACCAGAACTTTATGGATAAAACCATGAATCGGTGAATAAAAAAGCTTCAGCGGTTTTTTCGGTGCTTGTGTCTTTGCTTTCGGTTTTTTGCGCGTAGCCATCTTGTTTTATCCCTCAACTTGAAGCGCGCATCATAATCAAGAAGTCACGCCGGTCCATGGCCAGATTTTGCAGGGCGCTCTTCGAAGCTGCGCGGCGTCTTGCAAAACTTGTTGCTTCATCTGTTTTTTGGGATTACGCCCCGCGCCAAGCTTAACGCCGCATCGAGGGCGGTCATGAGAGGGTCGTCATGAAAATTGCGCTGATCGGGAACGGGGCCATCGCCAAGCTGGTCGCTCAGTTTTGTGGTGCGCGCCCGACCAAATATAATGTCACCGCTGCCCTGGTGTTACCAACCGACGTCACCTCTGTCGGCGCCTATCCGGTTGTCCAGACGTTGGCTGAGCTGCTCGCGACCAAGCCTGATTTAGTGGTTGAGTGCGCAGGCCACAGCGCCGTCAAAGCTTATGGCGCGGCCATTCTGAACGCGGGCGTTAATCTGGTCGTGGTTTCAACCGGCAGCTTGGCCGATCAAACCTTGTGGGATGAGATCAGCCACGCCGCCGAGAACTCTACGGCACAATTAAAACTGCCCGCGGGCGCCCTGCCCGGCGTTGATTCTTTAGCTGCGGGGAAGTTGGCCGGGATCGAGCATGTTGAACTGAAATCCTCAAAGCCCCCAAAAGCGTGGGCCGGCACGCCAGCCGAAAAGACACATGATTTGGCAAACATCACTGTTCCGACCGTGATCTTCAGTGGGACAGCGCGTGAAGCCGCTTTGGCGTTTCCCAAAAATGCCAACGTGGCTGCCACAGCAGCATTGGCAGGGATTGGGTTTGAAAAAACCAAAGTCAGTCTCATCGCCGATCCTAGCGTTACCCAAAATGTGCACCGACTTGAGGCCGATGGCGCCTTCGGCTCGTTGCGGCTTGAGATTTACGCAAATCCTTCGCCCGACAATCCCAAGACATCTCATATGGCCGCACTGAGCATTATGAGGTTGCTCGAGCATGAAGCCGCCGCGATTGTGATTTAATACATGTTGCGCTTGTCTTTCGCCGCAGAAGCTTCGACAATTCAATGATGGGCAAGATCGATAACACACTGAGTCATGATCGCGACTGGGCTGCACTGAAGGCGACCTATGACTCTGACGGCGTGGTCTTGCTGCCCGGTCTGATTCAAGGGCCGTGGTTGTCGTCAATGCAGCAGGCCGTGAACGATTATCGCAAGCTCGATCCGGGCAACGGGCAGACGGAGAATTTCAGTCGCAGCCCTGGGCGCGTGGTCATCCGTTGGATGGGCCGCGAGATCGAAGCGGTCCAAAAACTCGTAACCGACTCTGGGGTAGCGCCTGTCGTCGGCAAGCTATGCGGCGCAACGCAGCTCAAGTTTTGGTACGATCTGACTTTAGTTTATACGGTTGGTTCTCCCTACGGCGGCTCGCCCTGGCATCATGACATCCCCGCGTTCCCATTTCGCGGAACGCAAATGCCGTCACTCTGGATTGCACTGTCGCCTGTCGATGAAGATCGCAGCCCGCTGATGTTCATTAAAGGTAGCCACAAATCTGCGACACTCTATCCGCCGTCAGGTGACAAAGCTGCCAGCTTGCCGTCAGGTTATGCGTCCATGCCCGATTGGGACGGCCTGGTAGCGCGCGGCGAAGTGGAGAAAGTGTGGTGGCCCATGCAGGCGGGCGATGCGCTGTTGATGCATCAGAACGTTGTGCATTCCACGAACAATAATCGCTCTAAAGACGGCGAACGCGTGAGTATCATTACCCGCTGGATTGGCGAGGATGTGCGCTGGCAACGCGACGCATTCAGTATGCAAATCCCCGGCATTGAGTCAGCCAGCATCATTGACGGCACCGCGCCAACCGGCGACGCGTTTATCGACGTTAAACTTTAGTCTCGGATTTTCAGGTCCATCAAATCGTAGGTTTTGTGGCCTTCGGGGAACACCATGCGAATGGGCATGAAATCATCCGTGGTCCACATGCATAAGGTTTTGCCCGCGCGCACCGGCCAATCAAACCGCTGGCAGGTGAAGGTTCCTGCCCCCACCGTAATCGTTTCAATGCCACGATAAATATATGTGTAGTCGCGTATGCCAAGCATCGGGCCAGACTCGCCATGTGCCATCGGTGAAGAATTCATGCAGTTGTTAAGCACCAGGGTTTGGCCGGGCCCTTCAGGTTTCAAGTGCGCAAGCCTGAGAATATCTGAGCAGATGGGGTGCGAGCCAAAGGCCTTCACACGCTCGGACACCTTGATGCGCTGGCTGAATCGCCCTTCTGATGCGGTATAGGCTTCGCCCTCTGCCGTGTCGTCGGTGAACCGGAACCAGCCGCTGCCAACGGGCTTGGTTTCCAACGCCACACGCACGTAGCACTCAATCGGTTTAAAATCACGCCCGACGGTATAGGTCACATCGCGCGTAATGCCCTCGGCGTCGAACTCGCAGACGGCGCGCATGGTGCGCAGGCCATCTTTCTGGATGCTCATGGTAAAAAATTCCCGCCCAAATTCTTTAGGCGTCGGAGTGTCGGTTCCGGCGATGTAGGCGATATAGCCTTGAATAAAACGTGGCATTGAACAATTCCGATCAAACTTTCGTTGATCCTGAAGCATGTCACATGAACGGTCTAGTATACCTGATGGTCTAGACGTCAGCCCGTTCTCCGGGCACCATAGAAATCATGATCACCCGCCGTAAAATCCTGGCCACAGTAGGTGCCGCAACAATTGTATCGGGCAGGCTTCGTGCTGCGCCGAACTCGACGATGCGCATTGCCGTGAGCGGCTTGCCACCCGGCCGCGGCAATCCGTTTACTTCTGTCGGGTTCCCACAAATTTTTGCCTACCTCGGAGCTTTCGATTGCCTGACGGAAGTGGGCCCGAACGGTGACATTGTCCCGGCCTTGGCATCGGGCTGGTCAGTTGAGAATGACCGCTCGTGGCTGTTCCGGCTCAAGCCCAATCTCACATTTTCAAATGGCGAGGAGTGTGATGCCGCCGCCGTGGCGTGGTCCTTGAATTTGATCGCCAGCGACAGCGGAAAAGTATTCGCCGCCTACCGTGACGCCCAGATCATTGCGCGCGCTGAAGCCGTTGACCCTCTGACCGTGCGCATTAAAACCGTTTCAGCCGACCCCATCATTCCAGGTAAAATGGCAGGCCTTCGCATTGTGTCGCCAAAATATTTCGCCGATGTCGGTGCTGGCGCATTTGCCCTCAAGCCTGTAGGGACTGGCGCGTTTGTCGCGTCTGAGTGGAGCGAAAGCCGCATTCGGCTGTCTCGCAATCTCACCGCTTGGCGAAAACCGATTGTCGACAACGTGGAACTGCGCGCCTTGCCCGACAATGCTTCTCGGCTTCAAGCGTTATTGTCGGGGGCGGTTGATGCGGCGCTTAACCTCAACCCCGATGACAAGGCTGTCTTAGAAGACGCGGGCTTTCGAACTATTCTCACACCGCGTGGGGCTGTGCTGGCCATTCAGTTCATCACCGAGCGCGAATCGCCACTGCGTGATAAGCGTGTCCGTCAGGCGTTGAATCTGGCCGTCAACCGCGAGCGCATTGTTCAACTGATTTTGGGGGGCTCGACCGAAATCGCCAGCCAAGCCTCCGTGAAGGCGGCCTTCGGGTTTGATCCGGCGTTGAGCCCGCTGCCATACGATCCCACGCGCGCCAAACAGCTGTTGTCAGAAGCGGGCTATGCAAATGGCTTTCGCATGCCCACTAGTGTGACTATTGGCAACAGCCCCAATGACACAACCGTGTTTCAACAAGTGGCCAGCGATTTAGCCAAAGTCGGCGTCGAAATGGTTGTCAGCGGCATGCCGCTTAGTCAGTTCAGTCGGTTTCTGTATGAGGGCGATTGGGGCAATGCCATTGCCTTCTCGATGCACTACGGTAGCGTGCCAGCCATGGACGCCACGGTCAGCTTGCGGATGCATTCATGTTTATGGCCCAAGCCATGGATTTGCGATCCACAAGTAACCGACCTGATCAAAAAAGCCGACGGCACATTTAATGCCGATCAGCGCCGGATTGTCATCCAAGACATTATGAAATATCTGCACGACGACCCGCCGGGGATTATGTTGCACGAAACGCGCTACCTCGATGCGCTGGCTCCACACGTTGCTACTTACGATGCGCCGTTTGGGTTTTTGCGCTACCACACCCTCGCGTTGAAGTCGGGCTAGGTTTTATTGTTTTGTAATGCACGACGCGCCCGCACCAATTTGCGCAGCCCGCGCCTGAATCGTTTCTGCGCGCGTGCGAACATATGGGCCAGGTTTGGATGCTGACCATCGCCGGGGGCTGGGCAAAACGGCGGCCAACAAAGCAGCCTCATGTGTCGAAAGCGTTGCCGCACTTTTGTTGAAGTGATGCCGGGCGGCAGCTTCGGCTCCGTAAATGCCCGGGCCCCACTCAACCACATTCAAATAGACCTCGATTGTGCGTGCCTTGCTCCAGAGTGCTTCAATGTACAACGTTAGCCAGGCTTCCAGGCCTTTGCGCACAAAATTTCGCCCCGGCCATAGAAAAACATTCTTTGCGGTTTGCATGGTGATGGTGCTGCCGCCCCGAAGCCGACCGCCGCGCTCGTTATTATCCCACGCTTTTTGCAACGCGTCCGGCTCGAAGCCATGGTGAGTGCAAAATGTTGTATCCTCGGCCACGATCACGCTGCGTTGCAAATCGAGGGAGATATTGCTCAGCGGAACCCATTCTTTTTCCATCGTCAGCCCATCAGCGGCACGAATGAGCATGAGCGGCGTTATTGGAATGGGTACGAGTGCATACAGCAACGTGAGAAGCGCCGGAGATATGATGATAACAAGCGCGCCCCGCAGGATGAGGCGTCGCCAGCGTGGTGCAAGTTTGGATTCGGGCGTCATGCGAGCAGATATAAAGAAGGTCCAAAATGTGGCATCCGCCGGAGATACGAAGGCCACCCACTACCTATTGTACGCGCTTGAATCGTTGAACCACAGGCGGCAGTCATCACCGCAAAACCCCAGAAAACCTATGGTTTGCATGGATTCGTAACGATTCTTAGATTATTTATAACTCAAATAAGAACCGGCTCCCATGCAGGGTGCCGATACGAGGGAACGATGAGACAAGAACCTTGGTACAAGCGGTTTGCCGCTTGGCGTCGTCGCCAAGCGTGGTGGCCGACCAAAATGATCACGGAACGGCATAGCTCCGAGCCGTATCTGGAACGCATTTCTCTGATTAAAATTCCAGGCCTGTTCCAGCTTGCCATTCATCGCTTCTGGAAATCAGACGACGACGGTGGCTTGCACGATCATCCCTGGCTGTTCTGGGGCTCGCTCATTCTTGAAGGCGGTTATGACGAGCATTTGCCGGGCGGAAAGATAGCCAAGCGCGCGCCCGGCGCGTTGCGTCTACGTCATGCCTGGACACAGCACCGCATTGTGATTCCCGAAGATGGCTCCGAAGTTTGGACGATCTTTATGATGGGCCCCAAAATCCGCGCCTGGGGCTTTATCCCCGACACCACGCGCATCTGGATGCACTGGAGGCCTTATCTGGAAATGCGCGCTGCCGAAGGCCGCCTGCGCGCCGCACAACCAAGCGCGTCAACCCAGCACAGACTCGCAGCTTAGTGTTTGATCGACGTTGAGTCTGCATAAGCAACGGCCAAAATAAAGATCACCATCGCGGTAATCGCCAGTGCCAAATACGCCACCTCACCGTTCTCCATCGCGCGTTTCCTCGGTTGATTGCGACGCGGAGAACAATGAATTAAGTGGTCAAGGCTGACCTTGATCGAGGTCAAAAAATGATTTCGCCCCAGCGTCGTGCGGAAAAGTGGATACCGGTTTTCCGCAAAAAACGACGCGACCAAACAATAACTTCGAGCAAGCAGCCGATCCTAACTTAACGCTGATTGCACTATATTAATTTGCGCGAGAACAACTCGTCTTTCAAATAGGCGTAATAGATGGGTGCTGCGATCAGGCCGGGGATGCCGAAGAAAGCTTCCATCGCCAACATCGCTACCAGAATTTCCCAGGCTTTGGCCCGAATGCGAGTGCCAATGATACGCGCGTTCACGAAGTATTCCAGTTTGTGAATAATCACCAAAAAAGCCAAGGAACTTGCGGCAACTAAAGGTGAAATACTCAAACTCACCACAACGATGACGGTGTTCGAAATCAAATTTCCCAAAACCGGCAACAGGCCCGCAAAGAATGTGACGGCAATGATGGTTTTGATAAAGGGCAGCTCAACGCCAAAGAGTGGTAGAGCCACCACCAAGTAGATCGAGGTCAAAAATGTGTTCAGTGCCGAAATGCGCACTTGCGAAAACACAACACTTCGGAATGCTCCGCTGAGAGTTTGCATGCGCCCCTGCAAGGCTTGCGCCAAGGGGCCGGGCACGCGATCGTCGTTACCAGCCTGGAAGGCAACAATGCCGCCGATGATTAAGCCAATAATGACGTGAAAAAGAAATTTTCCGATATCTTGACTGATGACCCCCAACTGTCCGGCATTCTCACTCAGCCAGCGGGCCGCGACGCCCTGGAGATCTTCGAGATTCGTTGGCAGGTACTCCAGCGCCCAAGGCGGAACCTGGGCCCGTGCTGTACTGATTACCTCGGCCATTTTTTGCAACAAGACGGCAAGGTTATCGAACCCGCGTGTCAACAACGAGACTAGTTCAACAACTCCTAACGTAATGCCCAACCCAATCAGCACAGCGATAACAGTCACCGCCACGGTGGTGCCCAGATTGCGGTTCATGCCAACCCGCAGCAAAACCGGGGCGGCGAACTGGACCAGCTGATAGATTAAAAGCCCCGACAACAGGGCTGACAACAGGCCAAATTTAAGGATGGCATAGAGCGCCAGCACGGCGAAAAGCAGCGAGACCGTTTCAAACGTTTCTGTCTTGGTAGGATCAATCAAGGGCTTATGCATGGCTCAACATACCGAATCTCGTTCCTCTCCGCGAGGCCCCACGGGCGTAATTTAATCTAGTTATGGATGCGCACCCCCTGCGAGTAGGCTATGGTTAAGCGGATCTTAACCAGTGAATCGAGTGCCATGCTTGAAAAAAACAAACCGGACGCCATGCAGCCCCACGCTGTGATTGGAGCCGAGGAGTTTGTCGACGCTCGTGTGACGCCGCAAGGCAGTTTGGAGACGCTGTCTCACGACGAAGTCGCAAAATTGCTTGATCGGGGACAGGGAGGCTTGTATCCGCTGTTTCGTCGCTGTGCGCTGGCGGTGTTGAGCTCGGGCAGCGACAGCGACGATGCCTTTGAGTTATTCGAAAAGCATAAAGATTTTGAAATCCGGATTGTCCAGCAGTCTTGGGGCATCAAGCTTGAGATGACACAAGCTCCCGTCGTGGCTTTTGTCGACGGCAAGATGATCAGGGGCGTGAAGGAACACCTTTTTGCGGTCCTGCGCGATATCGTCTACATCACCAATGAAATTGTCGAGAGTGGGCGGTTTAATCTCGCCGAGCCCGAGAGTATTACGAACGCCGTTTTTTGTATTTTGCGCAATGCGCGATTGCTCGACGCCAAAGGCCGGCCCGACCTTGTTGTCTGTTGGGGTGGGCATTCTATTTCGCGAGACGAATACGACTACACGAAGAGGGTTGGGTACGAGCTTGGTTTGCGTGGCTTGAACGTCTGCACAGGCTGCGGCCCCGGCGCCATGAAGGGCCCCATGAAGGGGGCCACCATCGGTCACTCCAAGCAGCGGGTCAGCACCGGGCGTTATATCGGGCTGACCGAGCCCAGCATCGTTGCGGCGGAATCGCCCAACCCCATTGTCAGTCATCTCGTCATCATGCCCGATATTGAAAAGCGGCTTGAGGCGTTTGTGCGACTGGGTCATGGCATCATTGTTTTTCCGGGCGGCGTCGGCACAGCAGAAGAAATTTTGTACCTGTTGGGCGTTCTGCTTGACCCTGCCAATGCGAAGCAACCGATGCCGGTTGTGTTCACCGGCCCTGCGTCGGCAGCGGAATACTTTCAACGGATGGACGAGTTTGTGGGCGTCTCGCTGGGCAAGGAAGCTCAGGCGCGGTACAAAATTATCATCGACGATCCGGCCGAAGTTTCGCGCGTCATGCACGCAGGGTTGGGACACGTCCACAACCATCGCCGCGCGACGGGCGATGCCTATAACTTCAATTGGAATCTCCATATTCCTCGCGACTTTCAGCTTCCTTTCGATGTTACCCACGAAAGCGTGGGTGCCCTTGATCTGCACCTTGATCGCCCCGTTCATGTGCGCGCTGCAAATCTGCGCCGGATGTTCTCGGCCTTGGTGTCGGGAAATATCAAGGAAGCGGGGGTGCGGCAGATCGAAGCCAAAGGGCCTTTCGAGATTCATGGCGATAAGGTTCTGCTGGGGCACTTAGATGATTTGCTGGCTCAATTCGTTGCACAGAAGCGCATGAAGATATCTGGTGAATACAAGCCAGTGTACAAAATCGCCTCTTAAGGGCCTACTGATTGCGATTCGGGGTTTTGGGCCTATTCAGCGGACAATTCATTGACGTTGATCGTTAATGATATTGCGCGTCAGCGCGGGATCGCGCAGATGCTCCCGCCGATTGATCAAGACCTTGAAGCTTGGCTTAGTGCTTTTCAACGCCAACGCCAAGCCCTGCTGACGCCATAAGGCCAAGAAAACCTTGAAGCGTAGCTTCAAGCCGTCGATCTCGAATCGACCAATACTTAAAAAACCACGCATTAGTATTTTATGAGCGTCAGCCGCAGGCTGGCGCTTCTGTATTGAATCTATTTCGCAGGCTCAGCCACAGGTGCGGCTTCCATGGGCGCTGCCACGACGATGGTGGCTATTGGGTTTGCATCGCGCCATTTTTTCACGGCGGCCAATGTATTGGTCACATGCTCTTCGTGTGACAACGCTGAATACGCGTAGATGATCTTCTTATCAGGCGAGATCACATACGATGTGCGATCCGACATTGGCAAAAATTTCATCAAGACGGCATCGTAAGCCTTCATGATTTTCTTGTCTTCATCAGAGCCAACGGCGAATTTGCTGCCACAATCTGCTGTGGAAAATCTTTTCAACGTTTCGATGTCATCCTTGGACATGCCAATAATCGTGGCCCCCATGGACTTGAACTGCTCAGAGGCATCGGCGAACGCGCGCGCTTCTAAGCTACAGCCTTTGGTGAAGGCGGCGGGGTAGAAGTACAACACCACCGGGCCGGTTTTCAGTGCTTCATCCAATGAGAAGGTGAACTCATTGCCTGCCAAGGCCGCCTTGGTCGTGAAGGTGGCTGCTGCGTCGCCTTCCTTCAGCGTGGCGTAGGCTGGCATGGTAAGTGCACTGCTCAGCAAAGCAAGGGTGAAAAGACGTTTCATAATGATTCTCTTTGATTGTTATGATCGCATCGGTTCAGATGCGATTGAACGTGATTCTTCTTAAGCGGGGGTTTTGGCTTCAAACAATTCGATTTTAAAAATCAACACCGAGCCGCCGGGAATTCCGCCCGTGCCACGGTTGCCGTAACCCAGGTTGGCGGGGATCGCGAACTCCCACACTTCGCGCACGCGCATCATTGGCACACCTTCTTGCCAGCCTTGAATGACCCCGTCCAAGGGGAACGAGATCTTCTCATTGCGCGCATAAGAGCTATCGAAGATTTCGCCGTTAATCAGCCGGCCTTCATAATGCACGGTTACTTCGCTTCCCGGCGCGGGCTTAGGCGTCGTGCCGTCACCCGCCTTCAGAACGATATATTGAATGCCGCTGGGCGTGGCTTGCCAGCCGGGCTTCTTGATGTTCTCGGCCATAAATGCGGCTTGTTGTGAGGGCCAATCCATTGTTTTTTCCTGTTCAACCGGGGTTACGGCCACGGTGCTACCCGATTGTGTGCCGCTCGTCATGAAAAAAGCCACAGCGCCCGCAATAACAAGCGCCAGCGCCGCGACCATCATCCAAGGTTTCATGGGTCTTCCTTTTGAGAACGTAAGTCTGAAGGTGCGTTTACACCAAGGCCGAACTGAATAACGCCGTCAGGCGTTCGTACGCACGGTCGGCTGCCGTGGGGTTATGAACCGGGCTGCCGGGTACACACCAGCCGTGTTTCGTATCGGTGTACACTTCAACCTCGGCCTGCACTTTGTTGGCCGCAAATGCGGCCTTAAGCACATCTTTGGCGTCGAGTTGTTTGGCGTCGTCATCGGTAGCAATCGCAATCAGCATTTTTGCTTTCATCTTGGGAATCATCAGGTGCGGGCTTTCGGGTTTATCGGTCACCAAGCCACCGCCATGGAACGATCCGGCCGCGCCAATGCGCCCGGGCAAACTGGCAGCCGTGCGCATGATTAATGGCCCGCCCATGCAATAGCCCGAGGTGCCAATCTTCGCACTTTTCTTTACTTGTGATTGTGCATCCAGCCACGCCACAAATGCCGCGGCGTCGCGCTCGGCGGCGCCTGGGGCAACGAGCGCACCCATCAACTGCATCATTTTCCCGCGTGCGTCGGGGTCTTGGAAGTTCAGACCCAATCCCGTCGGCGGAACTTTGCCGCTGCGATAGAAAGGGTTGGGCGTCAGCACGGCGTAGCCTTCGCCGGCTAAGCGGCGCGCCATATCGCGGAACGCAGGCCGCAGCCCCATAATGTCGGTCCACACCAATACGCCTGGGTGCGTCCCGGTGGTGGGGTGGGTCAGCACCGCATCAGCCACGCCATCGGGTGTTTTAATTTCCACATCGGTCTCGGTCACAGCCATGGCAGCCTGGGCTGATGTTGATGCGGCCACAGCACCGGCAGCTAAAGTCAGTGTGCCAAACTCGCGACGCGATAAATCGGTGAAACAAACGTCATCGCACATATGAAATCCTCCCAGGGGTTATCTGTGTTGACCCCACTAATATGCCGCAGGGCCGGGCTCTTTGACACTGCAAAACAGAGTTGCAAAACAAAGATGATGAGGCCTTCGAGCGTGGCGCGGGCCCTAGTTTTCCGCACGACGAGGTCAGCAGCCGATGCCGCACTGTAGGCTTGTTCCCCTTGTTAATGTCGATAATTAACAAGCGTACCGGGGCGGTATATACCGCAGCGGTATCATCCAGTCTCAGTCGGGCGGGCTTAAACTGCGGCGGCGGTTTTGAACGCGCCTTCGACGGCGGCATTGTCGTAGCAATTGCCTTTGCCACTCACGGACACTTGGAAGCCCAATTCCCGCAATCGCTTTTGATGTTCGTGCGCGCAATATTGGCTACCCCAGTCCATGTGCTGAATGCACCCCGGCGGCAGGTTTCGAAGGGCGACCGCCCGGTCCAAAGCCTCTAAGGCCATATCACGTTTCAACCGATTGCTGACGGCCCAGCCGATGACACGCCGCGAGCCGATCGGCGTCTAGGTCGCGAATCCATTAAAATTCCTACATATTGAGGCACAAGTCTCAAATATTGCGGCAACCGACAACAAACATGCGGTTCGTTTTTTGCCCGGCTCCCTTGAATCGGGGTTTTACGAGCCCGACTTTGAGTAACCAGTGCTCAATCCATCAGGCGGAGATTTCGATCAAGGTGCGGACGCGGCTTTCACTTTTTACGTCCTAACCTTCACTTTTTACGTCCGACAACAAGACGCTCGCTCAGAAAAATTGGTGTCCCCGATGCGATTTGAACGCACGACCCCCAGATTAGGAATCTGGTGCTCTATCCAGCTGAGCTACGGGAACTGAACCAACGCCAGCACGCGGTGCGTTTATATCAGGCCCGTGTGCGCCGCACTAGATCGGCGCTCAAGCCCACCTTTTTTGATTAGTCTCATTTTTCACGCCAAGTGGAAGGCCACTTCTCGGGAAAATGCTCCTAGTGCACCCACAATGGCTCGAGGTTGTTTTGCTTTACGGCAACCCAGGCCTGCGCGAAGGTTTCAGCGGAGCCGAGCGTGTCGCCGGTGGCTGCGTGAATGCTCCACATCGGCATATCGTTCACCATGGCCTGGCGTACATAGGCCACTTGGTTGAGGCCAAGCCTTGAGAAATCGACCATGGCGGACGCCACCAAGGGTACCGTGACGTCGGGGGGGGTGGTGGCTACATCTGTCTCGGTTTTTTTCGTCATGGCGCTGTCTTTCATGGAGGTGCGGTAACGGATCACGTATTGGGGTCAACGTCGATAGTTTTGGTGGTTGTTTTCGCTGCTGCGCTTTTGATTTTCACTTGGGTCACTTTAGGCTGTGGCACGGGCCGTTCCAAATCCACATGCAACAAACCATTGCTGATCTCGGCGCCGCGCACTTCAATACCCTCGGCCAACACAAAGCTGCGCGTGAATTGCCGGGCGGCAATGCCGCGGTGCAGATAGATGCGGTTAGTGGTGTCGTTGTGTTGTTTGCCGCGAATGACCAACTGATTGTCTTCAACGTTGACCGACAAGTCCTCGTCGCAGAATCCGGCCACGGCCAAGGTAATGCGCAGCCGATGTTCGCCGGTTTGTTCGATGTTGTAGGGCGGGTAGCCTTCGGCCGCCGTCTTGTTGACGCGGTCGAGGACACGTTCGATATGGTCGAAGCCCAACAGCAGCGGGCTCGAAAAAACTGAAACCCTCGTCATGCTCCGTCTCCTCGGGTGGTGAGCGAGACCGCCAATAGGCCCGTTCAGCATGAACCAGGCTCTTGCACCTCTTATTTTGGGGCCAAATTGCCCCGCGTCAAGGGCCTCATGCCATTGATTTATGTTTTGAAAAACGGGGTCAGCACCTGGTGCCAATCGGCCATGCGCGGGGCTAAGTCAGCGGTGTGGCATTGGGGCGCGATGGCCGCACATTCTCCGTTTTTGGCGTAAATCGGCTCCCAGGTTGGTGCGGCCAACAGGGTCGGCACCTTCACCTTGGGCAGGCGCTCACGCATGGGATAGGTCCACATCGCCCCATAGGCCTTTTGGTACTGGTCGCCGATTTTTAGCATCTCCATGACGCGCAGGTGAATCATCGGCACATCAATGGCGTTCTCGTTCCACAAAATGCCAGCCTTGGTGCGATTGAACCACGGCCAGAACAAACCCTGGTCGCGCATAATTGCCCAGGCCCTGATCAGGTGCGCGCCATCCCAAGTCGGTGCAATCGAGGGCGTGTAATGGTCGAGTAAGCTTTTCTGCTCCTCGCCTTCGTAAATACCCACACCCGCCAGCACCAAATGTTTGACGAGCGCAGGGTTTTGGAAACTCATCTCCATGCCGATGGGTCCGCCCGAGTAGCGCCCGATCACATCAACCTCACGCACGCCGATGGATTTCAAGGCTTCGATCACAATCTCGGCGTAAGCGACCGAGGTGATGTTAGCGGGGTCAATGACGTTATCGGATTCTCCATTGCCCGGTAAATCCAATGCGATGATTGGTCGTTGCCCCACGTATGGCGTCAATATTGGTTCGACGAGATGCGCCGAGCCCGCCGGATCATGCAACGCCAGAATGGGCCTGCCTTTGCCCGACAGGTTCCCGCGAATGCGTAACTGTCCGTCGCGGGCTGTGGCGTAAAAATTCTGAACGCGTTTTGATGCGGGCGTATGGTCGTCGGGCGCAGGGCACGGCGAGGGCAATGACAGTTGCGATAATTTTTGCTTCGCGGCCTCCACTTGCACTTTGAAGCGCGTCGATGGATCGCAGCGCAAAATCGTGAAGTTTGGCGGCAAGCCCTTGGCAATCAGCGTATCGGTGTGGCTGAGTAAAGCGCTGCCCGAATTTCGGGTCATCAGCACGGGCACGCTCACCTCGCGTGTATTCTCCCAACTCTCCAGCAGCATCGCCGCGTAATAAGCTTTTTGATAGCTAGGCCCTGCGCGCAAATAATCGTTCACGCTGTGCTGAATCGATTCCGGCGGTGCCGTGGCCACCGCCAATCGGCCTTCCTTGCTGGTCGATTGCCAGGGGAAGAACACCGACAGGTGCCTGCACATATCCCAGATGCGAATCAGGTGCGAGCCGTCACGCGTAGGGGTAATATCGTTGAAATAGCCCTTGGCGATTTTCTCGCCCGCCTCGCCGCCAAAATCGCCGTTGGCATCAAGCATCAAGAAAGCGGTCCGCCCCGGATACTTGCGGGCAAATTGAATACCGATTTGCGCGCCCGTCGCCGCGCCATAGACGCACGTTTGTTGAATGCCCAACGCATCGAGAATTTGAATGAGTGCATCGGCGTAACCCCAGAGCTCGGTAGGGTCGTCAACGATGTCGTCCGACAACCCATAGCCTGGCGTATCAAGCGCGATACAGGTAAAAATGTCAGAGAACGCAGTGATCGACGCGGTCATGCTCGCTGATGAGCTGGGCGAAGGATGCATGATGACAAGCGGTGGCCCGGACCCTGCGCGCCGGTAATGCACCTGATGGCCATCGGCCAACGGCAGGAAGTGTTTGGTGATCAACGGTGGTGTCATCGTGTTAGCTCGCAAAGAAAGCTTCAAACGTTGCAGCCCACCGATGCATATCGTCGGGCAAGTCAGCGGTGGTGATGTGGGGTGCCGCCGCCTTAGCCATGGCTAGTCTTGTGTATGTGCCACTGCCGGGCACATCGGCAACCAAGCACGGCACACTTAATTGCTTCAGCTTTTCCGCCATGGGGTAGGTAAACGCCGCCGCATAGGCGTTTTGGTAGGCGTCGCCCATTTTCAGCAAATCCTCAACGCGCGGGTGTAGCGTTGGGCCATCGATAGCCGCATCGCGCGCCACGATGCCTGCTTTGGTGCGGTTGTACCACGGCCAGAACAATGCCATGTCCCGGACAATCGACCAGGCGCGGATCAGGTGCCCGCCATCCCACTGCGGGGCGATGGATGGCGTGTAGTTGGCCAAAAACTCAGATCGCTCGGCATCGGTGAGCATGATCACGCCCAATTGGGCTATGCGTTTCACCAGGCCCGGACGCTGGGTGCTCATCTCCATGGCAACTTGGCCGCCCGAATAACGCCCGATGATATCGACATCTTTAACATTCAACGTATCAAGCGCCGCAATGGCAAACCGTGCGTAGGCCTCGGTTGTGATGTCTTCGCGCTTCAGCAGCTTGTCTGATTCACCCGAAGATGGATTGTCGATGGCAATCACCGGGCGCTTGCCGATGAAAGGCGACAAAATTGATTCCAAGCGTTTTGATGACCCCGCCG
>Ga0209553_1000340_pt1 | contig 24533 bp, 19 predicted proteins | sample LauGreFBDMM110DN_2_FD_188217 | JGI IMG/M metagenome (GOLD analysis project Ga0209553, IMG submission 188217) | Freshwater lake microbial communities from Lake Michigan, USA - Fa13.BD.MM110.DN (SPAdes) (version 2) | ecosystem: Environmental > Aquatic > Freshwater > Lake | place: Lake Michigan...
GAGATAACGTTTCTGTGACGGTGAATCTGATAGCACCGATTGCGATGGAAGAGGGGCTGCGTTTTGCTATCCGTGAGGGTGGAAGAACAGTTGGCGCAGGCGTCGTTGCAAAAGTTATTGAGTAATGGCTATAAAAGTCATGTATCAAGGCTCCTAAATTAAACGATCACAAGCGAGACGATAAGTGAATGCGATGACAGTTTCTTGGAAAAGATTGTTTATTAACTCTCAGTTTGTCAGCAGAATAGGCCAGTAGCTCAATTGGCAGAGCGTCGGTCTCCAAAACCGAAGGTTGGGGGTTCGATGCCCTCCTGGCCTGCCAAGATAAGGTAAGGATTGTCGATAAGATACTAACAATGTTTATCATGACAAGTACAAAGATGATTTTGTCCTAACTACATGAGTAAAAGGAAGTTAGAGATGTGTCCTAAATAAACGCTCTTAAATGGTTTCTTTGGGTATTAAAAGCAGAGCGGGGTAGAGTGGATAAGATCAAGTTAGGGTTCGCCTTTCTGTTAATGGCTGCGGGTATTGGCGGGTTTTATTACCTGCGCGATAGCGCTATGGTAGTTCGTGTGATTTCGGTGCTAGCGGGTTTCATACTAGCAGGGGGAGTCGCAGGGTTCACCTCTCAAGGCAAGCAGTTTTATGCATTCAGTAGGGAGTCATCAGAAGAAACCAAGAAGGTAATATGGCCGAGCCGTAAAGAAACTCTTCAGACGACTGCTATCGTTTTTGCTTTTGTCGGACTAATGGCTGTATTTTTATGGCTGGTAGATGCTAGCTTGATGTTGGGGATGAAGTATCTGATGGGCCAGGGGGATTGATGAGTAAGAAATGGTTTGTGGTTCACGCCTACTCTGGTTTCGAGAAAAGCGTACAGCGCGCATTGCAGGAACGGATCAAACGTGCCGGCATGGAGGACAAGTTCGGTCAGATACTCGTGCCGGTGGAAGAGGTGGTCGAAATGAAAGCCGGACAGAAAAATATCAGCGAACGTAAGTTTTTCCCTGGTTATGTATTGGTAGAGATGGACATGACTGACGAGACTTGGCATTTGGTCAAGAGCACTGCAAAGGTTACAGGTTTTATCGGTGGATCAGCCATGAAACCGACACCAATCAGCGAGAAGGAAGTGCAGAATATTCTGCATCAGATTCAAGAAGGGGTGGAGAAACCAAAACCTAAAATTCTGTTTGAAATAGGCGAAGCAGTTCGGGTTAAGGAGGGTCCATTCACGGATTTCCACGGCAATGTGGAAGATGTTAATTATGACAAAAGCAAGATTAGGGTATCAGTTTCAATTTTCGGCCGCCCCACTCCAGTTGAGTTAGATTTTAGTCAAATAGAAAAAGCCTAAAAAAATAAAGCGTGGTAAGTCTCAATTAACTAGAAAAGAGTATTTGTTTTAATTAACAACCGGGGAGAGTGCAATAGCATTCGTTTGTACCCAACAGGAGAGATAGTGTGGCAAAGAAAATAATTGGCTATATCAAATTGCAAGTGCCGGCGGGTAAGGCTAATCCAAGTCCTCCCATCGGACCTGCGCTCGGTCAGCGCGGGCTTAATATCATGGAATTCTGTAAGGCTTTTAACGCCATCACTCAGAAAATGGAGGTTGGCTTACCCGTGCCAGTGGTGATTACGGCCTATGCTGACAAGAGCTTTACCTTCATCATGAAGACCACGCCGGCAACGGTCTTGATTAAGAAAGCGGCTGGTATCAGTAAAGGGAGTCCAAAACCGCATGCCGACAAAGTAGGTAAATTAACCCGGAGTCAAGCAGAAGAAATAGCCAAGGCAAAAATGCCGGACTTAACGGCAGCGGATATGGATGCTGCAGTTCGCACGATTGCCGGTAGTGCTCGCAGTATGGGCGTAGAAGTGGAGGGTGTATAACCATGGCACATATATCCAAACGTTTTAAAGAAATAACTGGAAAAGTAGATCGTAGCAAAGTGTACCCACTACCGGATGCACTCGGAATCGTAAAAGGGGCGGCAACAGCAAAATTTGACGAATCAATTGATGTGGCGGTCAATCTCGGAATAGATGCAAGAAAATCAGACCAGACGGTGCGGGGATCGGTGGTGCTACCTGCAGGCACAGGCAAGACAGTACGTGTGGCAGTATTTGCTCAGGGTGATAAAGCAAAGGAAGCGCTAGCCGCAGGTGCTGACATTGTCGGGTTTGAAGATTTGGCTGAACAGATTAAAGCCGGCAATATGAATTTTGATGTAGCTATAGCTAGTCCCGATGCAATGCGTATAGTTGGTCAATTGGGCCAAATACTGGGACCGCGCGGCCTGATGCCGAACCCTAAAGTGGGCACAGTAACTCCAGATGTAGCAGGTGCTGTTAGAAATGCAAAAGCTGGTCAAGTGCAGTATCGCGCAGACAAGGCGGGGATAGTGCAATGTACTATCGGTCGGGCGTCATTTAGTGCAGATGCATTAAAGCAAAACATGCTGGCATTGGTAGATGCACTCAACAAATCTAAACCCGCCACATCGAAGGGTGTCTATCTAAGAAAGATTTCGATTTCAAGCACAATGGGGATAGGTGTTCGGGTAGATCAATCAAGTTTGACGCAATAAATATTTGTAAGACTTTGGACTGCTGGGGTTTTGTATTAAGTAAATCCAGCAGGTTGTCAAAGACCGTTAGGGGTTTTCAAAATTAACAGCAGGTGGGGTTTATGAAATTTCACCATAAGATTGTGCTGTGACTGAAGACTTAATCGCGGAATATGAAAGAAAGCGGATATAGGGTGTGATTGGCAAGTAGCCCTTATTCTCCAACTTTTACAATTCTTAGCGCCCAACGTAGATGGCGTATCCGAAAACAGGAACAAATTTAACTCCTGATTTAAGATCGCTGGTTCGTAGTATTGAAACGAAGCATCAGGCGGCACGATAGCTTGAAGCTAAGAGTCAATACTTTATTAACTGATGGAGAACGTATTTTGAGTCTAAATCGTGAAGAGAAAAAGGCGGTAGTAACCAAGGTCAGCGCAGAATTGGCGAAGGCTCAGGCAGTTATCGTTGCAGAGTATCGCGGTCTCGGAGTCGGACATATGACGCAGTTGCGTGCTAAGGCACGTCAATCCGGAATATATTTTCGAGTGCTGAAGAATTCGCTGGCACGACGTGCAGTTGCAGATACACCATTTTCAGGGTTATCTGAACACATGGTGGGACCGCTAGTTTATGGTATCGGAAGTGATCCGGTAGCGGCAGCAAAAGTGCTTTATGAATTTGCCAAGAGCAATGACAAATTCCTAATTAAGGCAGGGTCTATGGCTAATCTAGTAATATCTACAAAGGATATTGCTACCTTGGCTACTCTCCCAGGCCGCGAAGAGCTACTTTCGAAATTACTAGGAACGATGCAGGCTCCGATCGTGAAATTTGTTCAGACACTGAACGAAGTGCCGACTAAATTCGTACGCGGTGTTGCAGCTGTCCGTGATCAGAAACAAGCTGCCTAATCCGGTTTAAAATTGCTTAAAACTGTAATTAAACAATAAATTAATTCTATCAGGAGAAAATCATGGCAGTAGCCAAAGCAGAAATTCTAGATGCAATCGCGAGTATGACCGTGCTGGAACTCTCTCAGTTGATTAAGGAGATGGAAGAGAAGTTTGGGGTCTCTGCTGCTGCTGCTGTAGCAGTAGTGGCAGCTGCTCCCGCAGCAGGTGCTGCAGCAGCTGCGGAAGAGCAAACTGAGTTTTCCGTGATACTGACCGCAGCAGGCGATAGTAAGGTAAATGTAATCAAGGTCGTTCGCGCGGTGACTGGTCTAGGCTTGAAGGAAGCTAAAGACCTAGTAGATGGAGCTCCAAAGGCGATCAAAGAAGGTGTCTCCAAAGCTGATGCAGATGCTATTCAGAAACAGCTGATTGAAGCTGGGGCGGCTTGCGAAGTCAAGTAAAGAAGTTTGAAACATAACTTGAGCTGAGCTGGTGGCACAAAAGGTGCTGCCAGCTTCGGTCAATTTTGCATACTAAAAGTATTAGTGATGCAGAGCACACGCCATAAAAGGTAGAAAAGTATTCTACCCGCTGTTCCCTGACCCTCCGGAGAGATTCTATGAGCTATTCGTTTACCGAGAAAAAACGTATTCGTAAAAGTTTCGCCAAGCGCGCAAGCGTACTGCCGATTCCTTTTCTTCTCGCCACCCAGCTAGAATCATATGTAGCTTTTCTGCAAGCGCGAGTTCAATCTGGCCAGCGCAGCAATCAGGGATTACAAGCAGCATTTACATCGATCTTTCCAATCGAGAGCCATTCCAAGAATGCGCGTCTAGATTTTGTCAGTTATGAGCTAGGAACTCCCCCGTTTGATGTCAAGGAATGCCACCAACGAGGCCTGACCTATGCCTCACCCCTGCGTGCCAGGGTGAGACTTACACTTATGGATAAAGAAGCTTCCAAGCCTACGATTAAGGAGGTTAAGGAGCAAGAGGTTTATATGGGAGAAATTCCTCTCATGACCACCACGGGGTCGTTTGTTATCAACGGCACCGAGCGCGTAATAGTTTCTCAGCTACATCGGTCACCAGGAGTATTCTTTGAGCATGACCGAGGTAAAACTCATTCATCTGGAAAGTTGCTATTTTCTGCAAGAATTATCCCCTACCGTGGATCCTGGCTCGACTTCGAATTTGATCCTAAAGATCATCTCTATTTCAGGATTGATCGTCGCCGGAAAATGCCGGTTACAACTTTGCTGAAGGCAATAGGCTATACACCAGAACAGATTCTCGCAGGTTTCTTTTCCTTCGATGTTTTCCATTTATCCAAGAAGTACATAAAGTTTGAATTGGTGCCGGAGCGGTTGCGTGGAGACATTGCTCGGTTTGATATTGTCACCAAAAGCGGCAAAGTAATCGTACAGAAAGACAAAAGGATCACGGTTAAACATGTTCGTGAACTACAGCAGGCAGGAATAGAGAGTCTTGTGGTACCAGAGGATTTTCTATTGGGACGAGTGTTGGGTCACAACGTGGTAGATAAAAATACAGGAGAAGTTGTTGCACTAGTGAATGATGAAATAACTGAAGCTATCCTTGCCAAGATACAAGAAGCCAAGACAGAAAAAATTTACACAATTTATACCAATGATCTTGATCAAGGCGCATATATATCGCAGACCTTAAGAATAGATGAAACGGCTGACCAGTTGGCAGCCCAGGTAGCAATTTACAGAATGATGCGTCCTGGCGAGCCACCCACAGAAGAGTCAGTAAAATCACTTTTCAACGGGTTGTTTTACGTACCAGAGCGTTATGACTTATCTGTAGTAGGGCGGATGAAATTTAATCGCCGTATCGGTAAGACAGAGCTGACAGGAGCTAATACCCTATCCAATGAGGACATCATTTCGGTCATCATGATTCTGGTGGAGTTACGTAACGGTCGTGGGGAGATAGATGACATCGATCATCTCGGTAATCGGCGTGTACGTTCTGTTGGCGAATTAGCAGAAAATCAATTCCGTTCAGGGTTGGTTCGGGTGGAGCGTGCAGTGAAAGAGCGCTTGAGTCAGGCTGAGTCAGATAACCTAATGCCCCATGACCTAATCAATGCGAAGCCCGTATCTGCAGCCGTACGTGAGTTCTTTGGTTCGAGTCAACTGTCGCAGTTTATGGATCAAACGAATCCACTTTCAGAAATTACACATAAACGCCGGGTATCAGCACTGGGACCCGGTGGTTTAACGCGAGAACGTGCGGGTTTTGAAGTACGTGACGTACATCCCACCCATTATGGACGGGTATGTCCAATCGAAACGCCAGAAGGCCCTAATATTGGGCTCATTAATTCGCTGGCGTTATATGCCAGAACCAACGAATACGGGTTCATGGAAACACCGTATCGGAAGGTAAAGAGCGGTAAGGTCACCAATGAGATTGACTATTTGTCAGCCATCGAGGAAGGGCAGTATGTAATTGCTCAAGCCAATTCTGAGTTGGACAAACATGGAAAATTTTCAAGTGAAACAGTTTCCTGCCGTCATAAAAATGAATTTGCGTTAGCAAGTCCGGATCGGATCGAATACATGGATGTGGCACCAGCACAGATTGTTTCGGTTGCGGCATCATTGATTCCATTCTTAGAGCATGATGATGCTAACCGTGCTCTGATGGGATCTAACATGCAGCGGCAAGCAGTACCGTGCTTACGTGCAGAGAAATCATTAGTAGGTACCGGTATTGAACGTGTAGTAGCAGTAGACTCGGGTACTGCAGTACAGGCGGTGCGGGGTGGGATAGTCGATTATGTCGATGCTGGCCGGATCGTGATACGGGTGCATGACATCGAAGCACGTGCCGGTGAAGTGGGTGTTGATATTTATAACCTTATCAAATACACCCGTTCTAACCAGAATACAAATATCAACCAACGTCCACTAGTAAAAGTCGGAGATGTAATCGCTCGGGACGATGTTGTGGCAGATGGAGCCTCCACCGATTTAGGTGAGTTGGCATTGGGGCAAAATATGCTCGTTGCATTTATGCCCTGGAATGGATATAACTTTGAGGACTCTATCCTCATTTCTGAGCGTGTAGTTGCAGAAGATCGTTTTACCTCAATCCATATCGAAGAATTGTCCGTGGTGAGTCGCGATACCAAGTTAGGGACGGAAGAAATTACGTGTGACATCTCTAACCTATCTGAAATGCAACTTGGTCGTTTGGATGAATCTGGCATCGTTCACATTGGTGCCGAGGTAGAAGCAGGGGATGTCTTGGTGGGTAAGGTCACCCCAAAAGGTGAAACCCAACTGACGCCGGAAGAGAAGCTACTGAGGGCAATCTTTGGTGAGAAGGCTTCTGATGTGAAAGACACATCGCTGCGCGTGCCTTCTGGCATCTCTGGCACAGTGATTGATGTCCAAGTATTTACACGGGAGGGTATTGAACGTGATAAACGAGCGCAGCAGATCATAGATGACGAACTTAAACGTTACAAGAAAGACCTGGCTGATCAGATGCGTATCGTGGAATCAGATGCATTTGAGCGGATCGAGCGCTTGCTTAAGGGGAAAACAGCAACTGGCGGACCAAAAAAACTAGCTAAAGGCGCTCGAATAACGAAGGAGTATTTGGACAGTGTTGATCCGCACCACTGGTTCGACATACGGTTGTCCAATGAAGAAATAAGCCTTCAGTTGGAGCAGATCAAGGAAGGGTTGGCACAAAAGCGTAAAGAATTTGATGCCGCTTTTGATGAAAAGAAGAAAAAACTAACCCAGGGAGATGAGTTGCCCCCGGGTGTACAGAAAATGGTAAAGGTCTACATTGCGGTGAAGCGTCGTTTACAGCCGGGCGATAAGATGGCAGGCCGCCACGGTAATAAGGGCGTAATCTCCAAGATCGTACCCATTGAAGATATGCCTTACATGGCTGATGGGACACCAGTGGATGTGGTTTTGAATCCTCTAGGCGTGCCTTCACGGATGAATGTAGGTCAGATATTAGAAACTCATTTAGGGTGGGCTGCAAAAGGACTAGGCAGAAAGATCGGCGATATGCTGGAGGCTCATAACAAACCCACGGAGATCAGGAAGTTTCTCAACAAAATTTACAACAGTAGTGGCAAACCCGAGGACATCGCTTCGCTCACCGATGGAGAAGTGCTGGACTTAGCTGAAAATCTAAAGGACGGGGTACCATTTGCAACACCTGTGTTTGATGGCGCTACCGAGCATGAAATTAAAGATATGCTTGAACTTGCAGGGCTACCGAGATCAGGTCAGGTTGTGCTGTATGACGGCAGAACCGGTGAAGCATTCGACCGCCCAGTGACGGTGGGTTACATGCATGTACTTAAGCTACATCATTTAGTAGACGATAAGATGCATGCGCGCTCTACAGGCCCTTACAGCTTGGTAACTCAGCAACCGTTAGGTGGCAAGGCTCAGTTCGGTGGCCAACGATTCGGCGAGATGGAGGTTTGGGCATTAGAAGCCTACGGCGCTGCCTATACGCTACAAGAAATGCTGACAGTCAAATCTGACGATGTGAATGGACGTACCAAGGTGTATGAAAGCATCGTTAAGGGTGACCACAAGATCGAAGCAGGGATGCCGGAATCATTCAATGTGCTCGTTAAAGAAATCCGTTCGCTAGGATTGGATATCAGTTTAGATCGGCATTAAAATTTTTTTGCTACGGCGAAATAAAAGCTAAAAATTTATATTTCGGGAAACTTCACCGAAATATTTTGTATTAATACCTGATTAATAGGAGTGAAAAATGAAAGCTCTGCTCGATTTATTTAAACAGGTTACCCAGAAAGAAGAGTTCGACTCGATCAAGATCGGCCTCGCTTCACCTGAGAAAATAAGGTCATGGTCTTATGGCGAGGTAAAAAAACCAGAAACAATTAACTACCGTACATTCAAACCAGAACGGGATGGTCTTTTTTGTGCCAAAATTTTCGGCCCAGTAAAGGATTACGAATGTTTGTGCGGGAAATATAAACGACTAAAGCACCGCGGGGTAATCTGCGAGAAATGCGGGGTCGAAGTTACGCTATCCAAGGTACGGCGGGAACGTATGGGGCACATTGAACTAGCCTCACCAGTGGCGCATATCTGGTTTCTGAAGTCGTTGCCGTCTCGGTTGGGCATCGTGTTAGATATGACTCTGCGGGATATCGAGAGGGTACTTTATTTCGAAGCTTTTGTGGTGACAGACCCTGGCATGACACCGTTGGAACGGTGTCAGCTCCTGACAGATGATGATTACCGCGCAAAGACGGAAGAGTATGGAGATGACTTCCGTGCAAGCATGGGCGCAGAAGGAATTCGCGATTTATTAGCCAATATAAACATCCGCTCGGAGATCGATAGCTTGCGGAGCGAGATGGCAACTACCGGCTCCGAGACCAAGATGAAGAAGATCTCCAAGCGCCTGAAGGTGCTGGAGGCATTCAATAAATCAGGTATTAAGCCAGAATGGATGGTGCTGGCAGTCTTGCCGGTATTGCCACCAGAACTGCGACCACTGGTACCGTTAGATGGTGGACGTTTTGCCACTTCTGACTTGAATGATTTATATCGTAGAGTCATCAATCGGAACAATCGTTTGAAACGGTTGTTGGAGTTGAAAGCACCTGAAATCATTGTGCGTAATGAGAAACGCATGCTGCAAGAAGCAGTAGACTCATTGCTGGATAACGGACGTCGCGGCAAGGCTATGACAGGTGCCAATAAGCGGCCACTAAAATCTCTCGCCGATATGATCAAGGGCAAGGGTGGACGTTTCCGACAGAACTTGCTTGGTAAGCGTGTGGATTACTCTGGACGTTCAGTGATCGTGGTGGGTCCACAGCTTAAGCTCCATCAATGCGGACTACCAAAAAAGATGGCGCTGGAACTGTTTAAACCATTCATTTTTAATAAATTGGAAATAATGGGTATTGCCAGCACAATCAAGGCAGCCAAGCGGGAAGTAGAGAATGAAACGCCAATTGTCTGGGATATATTGGAAGACGTAATTCGTGAGCACCCAGTAATGTTAAATAGAGCGCCAACGTTACATCGATTGGGTATCCAAGCATTCGAACCGGTGCTGATTGAGGGTAAAGCGATACAGTTGCATCCGCTGGTATGCGCAGCATTCAATGCTGACTTTGATGGCGACCAAATGGCAGTACACGTGCCATTATCTCTGGAAGCACAAATGGAATGTCGCACACTGATGCTGTCAAGCAATAACATTCTCTCGCCCGCTAATGGCGAACCGATTATCGTGCCATCGCAAGATATCGTGCTGGGTTTGTATTACACCACACGTGAGCGAGTGAGTGCGCGTGGTGAGGGAATGATGTTCGCAAATATTAGCGAACTATCCCGCGCCTATGAGAGCAGAATGGTAGAGCTGAATGCCAAGGTACTCGTTCGGATCAAGGAGTATGAAGAAGACGCAGAGGGCGGACGTCGTGAAGTAACTACACGTTATGACACTACTGTCGGACGTGCGTTACTGTCTGAAATCTTGCCGGCTGGTTTGCCGTTTTCACTAATTAATAAAGCGCTCAAAAAGAAAGAGATATCTAAGCTGATAAATGCCAGTTTCCGTCGTTGTGGCTTGCGTGAGACGGTAATTTTTGCGGATAAGTTGATGTATTCTGGCTTCACCTACGCTACCCGTGCAGGCATTTCAATTTGTGTGGATGACATGCTCACTCCGCCACAGAAAAGCGATATTATTAGTGCAGCTGAGACTGAGGTTCAGGACATTGAGGCTCAGTACACTTCCGGTTTGGTGACTCAAGGTGAACGGTACAATAAAGTAGTAGATATCTGGGGACGTGCTGGGGATCAAGTAGCTAAAGCGATGATGGACCAGCTTGGGATTGAGCTTGTAATTGATCAACTGACCGGCGAAGCAAAAAAAGACAAAAAGGGGAAACCAGTAACGCAGGAATCATTTAACTCAATTTATATGATGGCGGACTCAGGCGCTCGCGGGTCTGCTGCCCAGATCCGTCAACTCGCAGGGATGCGAGGACTGATGGCCAAGCCGGATGGTTCGATCATTGAGACACCCATTACTGCAAATTTCCGAGAAGGGTTAAATGTCTTACAGTACTTTATATCGACTCATGGTGCGCGCAAAGGTTTAGCAGATACGGCATTAAAAACTGCAAATTCAGGTTACTTGACCCGTCGTTTAGTTGATGTAACGCAGGATCTGGTGGTAACGGAAGATGATTGCGGGACCAGTATGGGCGCAGTAATGAAAGCGCTGGTCGAGGGTGGTGAAGTAATCGAAGCATTGCGTGAGCGCGTGTTAGGTCGAGTAGCGGCGAATGATGTTATCAATCCGGATGACCAGTCAGTAATGTATCCAGCCGGCACTCTATTGGACGAGGATGCGGTAGATACAATCGAGTCAATGGGTATTGATGAAGTAAAAGTTCGCACGCCACTGACGTGCGAAACTCGTTATGGTCTGTGCGCCAAATGTTACGGACGTGATCTAGGACGTGGAACACCCGTTAATGTGGGAGAGGCTGTTGGGGTTATTGCCGCTCAGTCTATCGGTGAACCCGGTACACAGCTAACCATGCGTACATTCCATATTGGTGGCGCAGCATCACGAACCGCGGTAGCTAGCCAGGTAGAGAGTAAGTCAAATGGAGCAGTTCTTTATTCACCAACAATGCGTTACGTAACTAATTCTCGTCAAGAATTAATTTCTATTTCTCGTAGTGGTGAAGTAGTGATACAAGATGATGTAGGACGCGAACGTGAGCGTCACAGGATTCCCTATGGCGCTACCCTGCTGGTGCCTGATGGAGTGGTGGTGAAAGCTGGGAAGGTGCTCGCGGCATGGGATCCTCATACTCGTCCAATCATCACTGAGTATGCCGGCAAAGTACGATTCGAGAATGTTGAGGAAGGGGTGACGGTTGCCAAACAGATTGATGAAGTGACAGGTCTATCTACCTTAGTAGTTATCGATCCAAAGCGTCGGGGAGTGATACAGGCTAAGGGGCTGCGTCCACTGGTAAAGCTATTGGATGACCAGAGCAATGAAGTAAAGATCGCTGCTGGAAATTTATCCGTCAGCATTACGTTCCAGGTCGGATGTATCATAACGGTCCGAGACGGACAGCAGGTCAATGTAGGTGAGGTGTTGGCGAGAATACCGCAAGAAAGCTCTAAAACACGTGATATTACCGGTGGCCTTCCCCGTGTAGCGGAGCTATTCGAAGCACGCTCTCCGAAGGATGCAGGTGTGCTTGCCGAAGTAACTGGGATCGTATCCTTCGGTAAAGATACTAAAGGAAAGCAGCGGCTAGTAATTACAGATCTGGATGAAGTTGCTCATGAGTACCTAATTTCAAAAGAGAAGCACGTGACCGCGCATGATGGTCAGGTGGTGAATAAAGGGGAAAGTATTGTTGATGGCCCGGCTGACCCACATGACATTCTACGTCTTCTCGGAGTTGAGGCGCTGGCACGATACATCACAGACGAAGTACAGGATGTATACCGGCTTCAGGGTGTAAAGATAAATGACAAGCATATCGAGGTAATTGTACGGCAGATGTTACGTCGCGTTCATATCGTCAATGCTGGAGATACTCGCTTCATCACCGGTGAGCAGGTGGAACGCGCAGATCTGCTTATAGAGAATGAGCAAATGTTGGCTGAGGGGAAACAAGTAGCTGTCTATGAATTCACGCTTCTGGGTATTACCAAAGCATCTCTTTCTACCGATTCATTTATTTCTGCAGCATCCTTCCAGGAAACTACGCGAGTGCTAACTGAGGCTGCAATTATGGGTAAGAAGGATGATTTGAGAGGGCTTAAGGAAAATGTCATTGTGGGACGACTTATTCCTGCTGGTACAGGTTTAGTCTCCCACAATAAGCGTAAGAAGCAGAGGGCAGTGACGGATGGTGGCTTTGCTGAAGACCATGGGTTGAGCGAGATTGGAGAAGTTCAGGGCAGCGCTGCGTAACTAACAAGCTGGTGAGCTCACTTGTTGCAACTGTAGACTTTTACTTTTAGATACAGTTTCAACAAGTGACTGAATAGCCGTCATCAAGATACTGAAATAATCTAACCGGTGAGTCTGCCGCGTCAGAATCTCTAAGGTATATCTTCTACCAGCTCCTCCACCAAGGCCGACCATCCGTAACGGGTGAGTCTGCAAGGTATTGGCTGTTGGGGAAGTTTTTCCTCATCACGCGGTCCGCATCATCCCTCAGATCAGTCATTTCGAGTGCATGGTAAGCCTTTACCATGATGGCGAGGGCTTCCTCCGTGGCGGGAGTCTGGGGATAGTCCTTTAAAGCAACCTGGGCCCGGTTCACTGCTGCGACATAGGCACCGCGCCTCATGTAATAACGAGCCACATGGACCTCAAGCATGGCCACCATGTTGACTAGGTAGTTCATCCGGAGGACTGCATCGGGGCTATACTTGCTATTTGGGAACCGTGTCACCAGTAGCTTAAAGTTCTCAAATGACTCGCGTGAAGCCTTCGGGTCACGCTCACTCATATCTTGACCGCTGATCATCTCAGTTATGATGCCCATCAATCCAAGGTCGTCATTGAAATTAGCCAACCCCCTCAGATAATAAGCATAATCCACATTAGCATGGTTTGGGTGAAGCTTTATGAATCGGTCGGCGGCGGCGATGGCAGAGGCCTTCTCGTTATCCTTGTAGTGGGCATAGGCCACTTCGAGTTGTGTCTGCTGAGCATATCTCCCATAAGGGTACCTCGCCTCCAACGACTCAAATAGCTTGATTGCTGCTGCGAAGTTCCCATCATTGAGTTCGGCCTTGGCTTCAGAATAGAACTTGCTCGCAGACCAGTTTTTTTGTTCTTCCGGGTCAGCACTCTTTGGCAGGAGGCCACATGACGATAACAGCAGCAGCAAGATTAAAGCTAAACTACGGGGCATGTTGAACTCTGTGTGAACTATGTGGAAAACGACAATAAATCCATTGTTCATTATAACGTAAACAACTGAATGCTCGAATCGATAGAAAATTCCATTGACCTAACAGTTCCCGTTATCTGTGCAGGGCTTCGACTCGATCAGACGTTGGCACGATTGATGCCTGAACAGTCGCGTAGCCGTTTACAGTCATGGATCTTGGAGGGGCATGTCATCGTAGATGGACTGGGTGCGAGCCCCAAGCAAAAAATGTGGGGCGGTGAGAGCGTTCAGATTACCCCTCAACAAGATCTTTCTGGGCAGCAGTATTCATCCGAGGATATCCCTCTCAACATTCTCCACGAGGATGACAGTATTATCATCGTAAATAAGCCCGCCGGTCTGGTAGTACATCCCGGCAGTGGAAACTGGAGAGGCACTCTTTTGAATGCTCTTCTGCATCATCACCCAGCCTTGACCGGACTCCCGCGAGCAGGCATCGTTCATAGATTGGATAAAGATACCACCGGACTGATGGTGGTCGCGAAGACCCATGAATCTCAGACCGGTTTGGTTCGGCAACTGCAAAGTCACAGCGTGAAGCGTGACTACTTTGCCTTGGTCCAAGGGCAGGTCTTGCACGATGGATTAGTGAACGTACCGGTGGGCCGACATCCAGTGAATAGAACCAAGATGTCTATATCGAGCAGTGGTAAAGAAGCACGTACTCGCTACCGGGTGATCGATCATCTAGACGGTTGTACTCTTCTCCTGTGCAGCCTTGAGACCGGACGAACACACCAGATAAGGGTTCATATGCAATCCCTCGGTCACCCCCTAGTGGGTGACCCAGTCTATGGTAGCAAGCCGAGCAAGATTGATCCTGAGATCGGGCGAATCATCGCCCACTTTCCAAGGCAAGCCTTACATGCACAAAGACTAGAATTGACCCACCCGAAAACGAATAAGGACATGTCGTGGGAGTCTCCACTGCCAGACGATATGGAGAAGCTCTTAAGCTCTTTACGGCAGCATCGTGACAGCCAGTCGAAACGAAAATCGTCATCCTTACTATCATGAATGACTGGATCACTCCCGACTGGCCAACTCCGCCTAATGTCAGGTCGCTATTTACTACACGGACCGGCGGTCTGAGTCGGGGGCCCTATACTAGCCTCAATTTGGGCGATCATGTCGGTGACGACCCCTCAATCGTTAATCAAAACCGGTCCATTCTTCAAGCAATCCTGCCAGCAGAGCCCCGATGGTTGAAACAGGTCCACGGAATCCGAGCCGTGAGGGCGGATGATTACGATTGCGAAGTTGCTAGCGATGCCGCTTTCAGCGAGTCACCCGGTACGGTCTGTGCGGTACTCACCGCAGACTGTTTGCCGGTATTTCTGTGCGATACCGATGGATTGAGGGTAGGAATAGCGCACGCTGGCTGGCGAGGCCTATCCGCGGGGGTAATTGAATGTGCCATTAAGGCGATGGGTGGCGAGAGATCTAGAATAATGGCATGGCTTGGGCCAGCGATTGGTCCCAACCATTTTGAAGTTGGTGAGGAAGTGTTTGAGTCCTTTGTCGGGCAAGACAAAGACTGCTCCCCCGCATTCACCGCGTGTGGTCCTGGGAAGTGGACCATCGATATCTTTCAGTTAGCTCGTAACCGACTGATCAATTCCGGGGTGACCTCAATTTATGGGGGTGGTTTATGTACATTCAGTGACCCTACGAGATTTTTCTCCTACCGCCGCGATGGTACTACCGGACGGATGGCAGGCCTAATTTGGCTGACATCCTAAGCCATCTGCATAGTGATCATCTGAATTTTTAACGCTGCAACAGCGTATAATTCTGCATTTTTCCGTTGATCGTTTCCCATGTCCACCCTCACCTGGATCATCGCCACCAGCCTGCTGGGAGGGCTACTGAGTGTATTGTTCGCAGCGGCACTGACTCTGAATACGCGGATATCGTGGGTCCAGATGCTCATCTCCTATGCGATTGGAGCGTTGCTGGGTGGGGCCTTTCTGAATGTGCTGCCAGAGGCCCTGAAGCTGTCGGGGGCCCCATCACAGACCACGGCTACCGTACTCTTTGGGATTCTTCTATTCTTCATTCTAGAAAAGTTGGTCTTATGGCGGCACTGTCATATCGACGAGTGCGAGGTCCACGACCCACTCCTCAGCAAGAGCAAATCCGCTGACAATCCTCATGACCATGGTCGTAGCGGAATGCTTATCATGGTGGGAGACACCTTTCATAACTTTGTTGATGGGATCCTCATCGCGGCTGCATTCATGGTCGACATCCAGCTCGGCATCGTCACCGCGATTGCAATCATTGCTCACGAAATTCCGCAAGAGGCGGGGGACTTCTTGATTCTCCTCAACTCAGGCTATACCCGACAGCACGCGCTTCTGTTTAACCTATTCTCGAGTATGGCAACACTGGTAGGCGGCATGCTGGCTTACTTCATGTTGCAAGACATGAACCATCTCCTGCCATCACTGCTGGGTTTGGCGGCAGCCAGTATGATCTATGTGGCGATGTCTGACCTAATTCCAGCTCTACACCGACGCCCCGAGATTAGGGCCACCCTCCAACAAGTCGTTCTAATTATTATGGGTATTGGCTCCATCTGGCTGGCTGGCAATCTTTTTGGTCATCAGGCGCACTGATCCTCAGTGCCCTTATATTTCTAAATTCATCCACCCCCTAAAACTAACAAAATAGCCAATGTCTACCATTAACAAAATTACTCCAAAGGTCGGATTTGTCTCGCTCGGATGCCCTAAGGCATTGGTCGACTCCGAGCAGATTCTGACCCAATTAAGGGCAGAGGGGTACGACATCTCGCCCACCTATTCAGATGCCGATCTGGTGGTGATCAATACCTGCGGATTCATTGACAGCGCAGTAGAGGAGTCACTAGACGCCATCGGAGAGGCACTTGCTGAGAATGGAAAGGTCATTGTGACTGGGTGCCTTGGAGCTAAGAGTGATCTGGTTAAGAAGGCTCACCCACAGGTCCTCGCGGTGACTGGTCCGCATGCTTTGAATGAGGTCATGTCTGCGGTACATGCTCACCTACCGCAACCACACGATCCTTACACTAGCCTGATTCCACCTCAGGGAATTCGTCTTACTCCTAGCCACTATGCCTACGTCAAAATTTCCGAGGGTTGTAACCACCGATGCACCTTCTGCATCATCCCATCCATGCGTGGAGATCTGATCAGTCGCCCACTCGATCAAGTCATGCAGGAGTCGGAGAATCTGATCAAGGCCGGCGTCAAGGAGCTCCTAGTAATTTCACAAGATACTAGTGCCTACGGTGTTGACGTGAAATACCGAACCGGCTTTTGGCGTGGCAGGCCCATCAAGACCCGTATGACAGAACTGGTTTCAGCATTAGGTGATCTAGCGAGTGACTCTAATGCATGGGTACGTCTTCATTATGTCTATCCTTATCCTCATGTGGACGAGGTGATTCCCCTGATGGCGGATGGAAAGATCCTACCCTATCTTGACGTGCCATTTCAGCATGCTAGCCCCCGCATCTTACGGGCGATGAAGCGACCTGCTAGCTCCGAAAATAATCTCACCCGTATCCAGGAATGGCGCTCAATCTGCCCTGAAATAACCCTGCGGAGCACATTCATTGTCGGGTTTCCAGGTGAGACCAATGCCGATTTTGAGGAGCTTCTGGACTTCCTGAAGGAGGCGCAGTTGGATCGTGTTGGATGCTTTGCCTATTCACCAGTTGAGGGTGCTAGAGCGAATGCTCTGGAAGGCCATGTTCCCGAGAAATTAAAGGAAGAAAGGCGAGCCCGTCTCATGGGCGTTCAGGAAGAGATTAGTAGTGCACGACTGTTGCGCAAGGTCGGTAGGAGGATGACTGTGTTGGTGGATGCAGTCGGTGAAGATGAGATTGTTGCCCGCAGTTCTGCCGATGCGCCAGAGATCGATGGATTGGTATATCTGCCGAATACGGGTGGTATTAAGATCGGGCAATTTGTGGAGGTCGAGATTATAGGATCCGATACCCACGACCTCCACGCGAACTTAATCCCCTCTCGAGTTATCTCCTGAACTGGAGAGGGTTGGATCTAATTGGCTTGATCCTCCAAAAATTCTTTGGAATGTTGTTTCCGCGCATGGGGGTGCATTCTTTGGGACTAAATTGGTTGATAAATGACTGCTAAAGCTTAGGTAAAAATTGACATTGTGGCCCTCAAAAGTAAAATGCGGGGTTCTTCAGGTGGAAGAATGGCACTTTTCTTTATCTCTATCTGGGTCTGAATGAGAATAACACCGAGACCGATACGGTCTCATCAAATAACCGAAATTGGGACAGAAAAATGAGCCACACACTATATTCAGCTACCGTACAACGCGTTCAGCGTTGCGAGTTAGCTGTCCCCGGATCAAATCCGGGAATGTTCGAGAAGGCGCTAAAAAGCGGGGCGGATTTCATTTTTCTTGATCTGGAGGATGCCGTCGCTCCTGATGACAAGGTGCAAGCACGTAAGAATGTGATCGGAGCGATTAATGACCTTGACTGGCGCGGTAACGGTGTGACTCTCTCGGTTCGTATCAACGGACTAGATACTCAGTACATGGTACGGGATGTGGTTGACTTGATCGAGCAGGCGGGGCATAAGATTGATACCATCTTAATCCCTAAGGTGGGTGTTTATGCTGATGTGTACATGGTAGAGGCCATGTTGAGTCAGCTTGAAACGCAACAAGGTCTGAAGAATCGGATCGGCATAGAGGCTCTGATTGAGACGGCGCTGGGGATGTCCAATGTTGAAGATATCGCGCGCAATGGTGCCTCAGGACGTCTCGAGGCGCTCCACTTTGGAGTGGCTGATTATGCTGCTAGCAACCGTGCACGAACGACTAATATTGGAGGGCTTAATCCAGACTATCCTGGGGATCAGTGGCACTCAGCTATCAGTCGCATGACAGTCGCTTGTCGCGCCTACGGGCTGCGTCCGATCGACGGACCCTTCGGCGACATTAAAGATCCTGACGGTTACAAGCTGGCAGCCAGAAGGTCTGCCGCACTTGGTTGCGAAGGCAAGTGGGCGATTCATCCTTCACAGATTGAACTTGCAAATGAGGTATACACGCCCCCCCCTGCGGAAATTGAAAAGGCAAAACGTATTCTGGTTGCGTTGAAGGAAGCCGCATCACAAGGCAAGGGGGCAGCTGCTTTAGATGGACGCTTGATTGACGCGGCTTCAGAAAGGATGGCTCTCAATATTGTGAGAACAGCTGAGGCCATCGCTGCAAGGATTTGATGGGAGTTATCTCTTGGGCCGCCTCTAGCGGCCCTTTCTTTATATTTTTTATGTCATAGATGAGGGTGATTCATTGGATATCCACGAGTATCAGGCGAAAGAGATTTTAGCGGAATACGGTGTCAAGATTGCTGAGGGTGGGCTCTCTTACAGCCCACAAGAGGCGGTACAGCGTGCCAGAGAGATCGGTGGTTCAGTCTGGGTGGTGAAGGCTCAGATCCACTCAGGCGCGCGCGGAAAGGCCGGCGGCATTAAAATCTGCAAGACTCACGATGAGGTTGAAGCGGCGGCAGAAGAATTGCTGGGCAAGAGTTTATTTACCCATCAGACCGGACCATCGGGCAAGGTCTGTTCCAAGGTCTATGTCGAGTCGGGTACAGATATATCCAAGGAGCTCTACCTGAGTTTTCTGATTGACCGCGCTCATGAACGCATCTTGATGGTGGGGTCGAAAGAAGGTGGGATGGACATTGAGAAGCTGGCAGAGACCCATCCAGAATCAATCAAAAAAATATATATCGAGCCGGCTGTTGGACTGCAAGATTTTCAGGCCCGCAAGATGGCCTTCGCATTAGGGCTAGAGACCTCACAACTCAATCAGGCGGTCAAGACAATAAAGGGTTGCTACCGTGCTATGCGCGATCTTGATGCAAATATGGTAGAGATCAATCCCCTGGTAACCACGGTCAACGGTGAACTAGTTGCATTGGATGCGAAGATGGGATTTGATGACAATGCCCTATTCAGGCGACACAAGATCGCCGAATTGCGTGACAAGACACAGGTAGACCCGCGCGAAGTCGCTGCTGCCGAGCATGGCTTGAGCTACATCGGACTCGATGGAGATATCGGTTGCATGATCAATGGAGCGGGCCTTGCTATGGCGACTATGGACATGATTCAGTTGGCCGGAGGAGAGCCTGCCAACTTTCTTGATGTCGGCGGAGGTGCTTCTGCTGAGCGTACCGAGAAAGCGTTCCGCCTGGTGCTCGCCGATAAAGGGGTTAAGGCGATGTTGGTCAACATCTTTGCTGGCATTAACCGTTGCGACTGGATCGCCGAGGGCGTGGTTCATGCAGTCAAGAATATTGACATGAAGATTCCATTGATTGTGCGTTTGTCCGGCACCAATGTGAAGGAGGGTCGTCGGATCATTGCAGATAGTGGGTTACCAATCATCATTGCAGAGACGTTAGCAGAGGCGGCCGAGAAGGCGGTACAGGCTCGCAACCAGATGGTCGCAAAAATAGAAGGGGGTCACAGTGGCAATTCTAATTAATGAGGCGACTCGTATTATTGTGCAAGGATTTACCGGCAAGATCGGCACCTTCCATGCCCAAGATATGATCAACTACGGATCTAATGTCGTGGGCGGCATCACACCTGGGAAGGGTGGTCAAAAGCACCTAGGTCTGCCTGTCTTCAACACGGTGAAGGAAGCCGTTCAACAGGTTGGGGCTGAGGCCACCATCATTTTTGTTCCGCCGGCCTTTGCTGCAGACTCAATCATGGAAGCTGCTGATGCAGGTATTAAATACTGCGTTGCAATCACGGACGGAATTCCTACCCAGGACATGATGACGGTCAAGAGTTTTCTGCGTCGATTCACCAAGGAAGAAAGAATGATACTGACCGGCCCTAACTGTGCTGGCACCATTAGTCCCGGGCGTGCGATGCTGGGGATCATGCCCGGACATATTTATATGCCGGGAAGGGTCGGTGTTGTCGGCCGTTCTGGCACCTTGGGATATGAGGCAGCCGACCAGATGAAGGCTCTAGGTATCGGCATATCAACCTCGGTTGGTATCGGTGGTGACCCAGTCAATGGAAGCTCACATAGGGATATTCTTGAGCTATTTGAGCAGGATAGCGAGACTGATTTAGTCCTCATGATCGGCGAGATTGGGGGGCCTCAGGAAGTCGATGCAGGTATTTTTGCTAAAGAGAGTATGAATAAACCACTCATTGCATATATCGCCGGATTGACTGCACCGGAAGGCCGACGTATGGGCCATGCAGGGGCCATCATCTCTTCGACTGGCGAGAGCGCCTCTGAAAAGGTGGCCATTTTGCGAGATCTGGGAGTGACAATCTGTCCAACCCCTTCTGCAATGGGCGTTACGGTTGCGGGGATGTTGGGAAGAATCTGAGATGATTGATTTCTAATTAAAGTTCAGATGAAGCGCTATATAAACTCGTGAAGTAGGGTATGTATCCTCTACAGGAAAATTTCCCCCATTCAGTTGAGACCTCTATCCCATCGTTAAACTCAGAACCTATGAAGGGCATGAATTTTGATCAAACTAGATCCTATTGGACGGCTCAATATCCTTGACATGAGGGGATAAATCTCATAGAATCCGCAGTCTTTTTAGTCGCCCAAGTACCGCTTGGATCGGCGAGAAATTAGACTCATTTTAAACGGACGGCATAATAGTGAAATTGCCGTCTTGGTTTTTTTAGGGAACAGGAATGCCGACAATCAGTCAGTTAGTACGTAAGCCCCGCGCGGCAAAGCGTGTAAAGAGCAAGGTTCCGGCGCTGGGCAATAGTCCACAAAAGCGCGGAGTCTGCACCCGTGTCTACACTACTACACCCAAGAAACCGAACTCAGCTTTAAGAAAGGTTGCTCGTGTTCGACTGACCAATGGATTTGAGGTGTCAAGCTATATCGGTGGTGAAGGACACAATCTTCAGGAGCACTCGGTGGTGCTGATACGGGGTGGTCGGGTGAAGGATTTGCCGGGGGTTCGTTACCATATGGTACGAGGCAGTCTTGACACCGCTGGGGTGAAGGATCGTAAACAGAGCCGTTCTAAGTACGGTGCCAAGAAACCAAAAGTATCTTAAGAATAAAGTAAAGTTTGGCGTGTATTGTTTACTGTAAGTCAGAACAAACACAAAAATCATAATTCAACCGAGGTTAGAGAATGCCAAGACGGAGAGAAGTCCCGAAACGCGAAATTTTGCCAGATCCTAAGTATCACAATACCGAGGTAGCAAAATTCGTCAATGTTCTGATGACTCGCGGCAAGAAATCGGTCGCTGAAAGGATTATTTACGGGGCGATGGATCAGATCCAGAAGAAAACCGGGAAGGATCCGGTCGAGGTGTTTACACTGGCCTTGTCTAATGTTCGCCCGATGGTTGAAGTGAAAAGCCGTCGTGTAGGAGGTGCTAACTACCAAGTCCCAGTGGAAGTGCGCTCAATCCGACGCAATGCACTGGCCATGAGATGGTTGCGTGATGCCGCTCGTAAACGTGGTGAGAAATCTATGGGCGCTCGTCTTGCAGGTGAATTAGCGGAAGCGGCTGAGGGTCGCGGTGGCGCAGTCAAGAAGCGGGAAGAAGTCCATCGTATGGCAGAGGCTAATAAGGCATTTTCGCATTACCGGTTTTAGCAGAGGGTCTCCCGCGCTATTGCAAGAATCAGCAAGGCGGCAATGTAGTTATTGTTTAAGAAATTACAGCGCCAAGTTTCTTGATAAGAAAAGCACTTTCTTCAGATATATTGCCCAAGATTGTTGGCGTCAGGGTAGTTTAAATTTAAGGTTGGAATACTGTGGCAAGAAAAACACCCATCGAGAGATACCGGAATATCGGCATCATGGCGCATATCGACGCCGGCAAGACCACCACCACCGAGCGTATTCTGTTTTATACCGGAGTGTCGCACAAGCTTGGTGAGGTACATGACGGAGCTGCCACCATGGACTGGATGGAGCAGGAGCAGGAGCGTGGAATCACCATCACCTCGGCTGCAACAACCTGTTTCTGGAAGGGGATGGAGAATAATTACCCAGATCACCGCATCAATATCATTGATACCCCTGGACACGTAGACTTTACTATTGAAGTCGAGAGATCGTTGCGTGTTCTGGATGGTGCTTGTACTGTTTTCTGCGCAGTTGGCGGGGTCCAGCCGCAGACCGAGACTGTATGGAGGCAAGCCAACAGGTATAAGGTTCCAAGGCTTGCATTTGTTAATAAGATGGACCGCGCAGGGGCCAATTTCATGCGCGTATATGAGCAGATGCAGGTCCGTCTAAAGGCCCATCCAATTCCCGTTCAACTCCCCATCGGTGCTGAAGAAAAATTCGAAGGTGTAGTCGATCTGCTTAAGATGAAGGCCATATACTGGGATGACGCAAGCCAGGGGATGAAATTCGATGAACGCGAAATTCCAGCCGACATGCAAGAAAATGCCAAGATATGGCGCGAGAAGATGCTGGAGACTGCTGCAGAAGCGAATGAAGAGTTAATGAACAAGTACCTGGAAGAGGGCGATCTTTCTATTGCGGATATCAAGCAGGGATTGCGCATGAGAACGATCAATAATGAGATCGTTCCGATGTTGTGCGGATCCGCCTTTAAGAATAAGGGCGTACAGGCGATGCTGGATGCGGTGATTGACTATCTTCCATCACCAGTCGATATCCATGCAATTGATGGTGAAAAAGAGAATGGGGAGAAGGATGAACGTCATGCCAGCGATGATGACCCATTCTCTGCACTGGCCTTCAAGATTGCAACAGACCCCTATGTAGGGCAGTTAATTTTCTTCCGTGTCTATTCCGGTGTGGTAGCAACCGGGGACACCATCTACAACCCGATCAAGGGTCGTAAAGAGCGTATTGGACGTTTATTGCAGATGCATGCCAACCAACGCGAAGAGATCAAAGAAGTTCGTGCGGGTGATATAGCCGCCGCAGTGGGATTGAAAGAGGCTGTTACAGGTGACACTCTGTGCGACCCATCCAAGATCATTACCCTGGAGAGGATGGTATTCCCAGAGCCCGTGATTCATGTGGCAGTAGAACCGAAGACAAAGGTAGATCAGGAAAAGATGGGTCTCGCCTTGAACCGTCTGGCTCAGGAGGATCCATCCTTCCGCGTGCGTACAGATGAGGAGTCTGGACAGACAATTATCTCCGGCATGGGTGAGTTACATCTAGAGATCATTGTTGACCGCATGAAGCGAGAGTTTGGTGTAGAAGCTAATGTAGGCGCGCCACAAGTAGCTTACCGCGAGGCTATTAGAAAATCAGTTGAGATTGAGGGCAAGTTCATCAAGCAGTCCGGCGGTCGCGGTCAGTATGGTCATGTCTGGCTTAGGATGGCGCCGAATGATGCGGGTAAAGGATTTGAATTTGTGGATGCAATCAAGGGTGGAACTGTCCCTCGCGAGTACATCCCGGCAGTAGAAAAGGGACTGCGAGAAACTCTGCCAAATGGGGTTTTGGCAGGTTTTCCAGTGGTTGATGTCAAGGTTACTTTGTTCGATGGTTCTTACCATGACGTAGACTCGAATGAGAACGCCTTCAAGATGGCAGCATCAATGGCATTTAAGGATGGTATGCGTAAAGCCAGTCCAGTCTTGCTGGAGCCAATGATGGCGGTTGAGGTTGAGACGCCTGCAGATTTCATGGGTAATGTGGTGGGTGACTTATCATCCCGCCGCGGGATGATACAAGGTATGGACGACATGCCTGGATTGAAGGTGATACGTGCAGAGGTGCCATTGGCAGAGATGTTTGGCTACTCCACATCACTGCGTTCTGCAACTCAGGGTCGTGCAACTTACACCATGGAATTTAAGCAATACTCGGAAGCACCCAAAAGTGTAGCTGAAGCGGTCATCAATAAAAAATAACTCATACCAAGAATAGGACAAAACCATGGCAAAGAGCAAATTTGAGCGGACGAAGACACACGTCAATGTAGGCACGATTGGACACGTAGATCATGGCAAGACCACGCTGACAGCGGCGATTACGATGGTGTTGTCGAAGAAGTTTGGCGGT
>Ga0209553_1000341_pt1 | contig 24522 bp, 17 predicted proteins | sample LauGreFBDMM110DN_2_FD_188217 | JGI IMG/M metagenome (GOLD analysis project Ga0209553, IMG submission 188217) | Freshwater lake microbial communities from Lake Michigan, USA - Fa13.BD.MM110.DN (SPAdes) (version 2) | ecosystem: Environmental > Aquatic > Freshwater > Lake | place: Lake Michigan...
GCATTGAATATCGAAGGCACACTCGTCGTTCGCGCAACCGCGAGTGGCGACGATGGATTCCTCGCAGGCATTGCCAAATGCGTGATCGCGGCGCAGAATTCGCGCACGCCAGCGCAAGATCTCGCGGACTCACTCAGCGCGATATTCGTGCCGATCGTCATGCTCATCGCGGTGAGCGCTGCGGGGGTTTGGTTTGCGATTGGCGGTGATGACGCTGCGAGTCACGCGTTGGCTGCATTCATCTCGGTGGTCGTTGTCGCGTGTCCGTGTGCGCTCGGGCTTGCGACGCCGATGGCTGTGACCGTCGCTGCGGGGCAAGCCGCGCGTTCGTCGATTCTGTTTCGTGATGTCGGCGCGATGGAACGACTTGCGCAAGCGAACCTCTTTGTGTTCGACAAGACAGGAACGCTCAGTGAAGGCCGACCGAGCATTGCTTCGTTCGATGTGCAACTTCCGTTTGACGAACGAGAAGTGTTGCGGCTCGCAGCAAGTGCTGAACAAGGAAGCGAGCATCCCGCTGCGAAATCACTCGTGCGCCACGCGCGCGGGTTGGGGATTGCAAACTGTGCGGCAACGAGTTTCGTCAACGTGCCAGGACGCGGTGTGCGCGCAGTGGTTGATGGGAAGGAAGTTGTCGTTGGAAGTCGATTGCTTGCTGCGAGCTCGACTGCAGATCCACTGCCGACGCACACTGGGTCGCTCGCATTTGTGATTATCGATGGGCGACTCGCCGCGTGCGTTCGATTGCAGGACACCCCTGTCGCTGAAGCCAAACGCGTGATCGATGCGCTGCACGCCTCGGGCGCGAAAACCCTTCTTGCAACGGGAGATTCTGCAACGGGCGGCGAGCACTTCCTTCAGAAAGCGGGGATCGCGCCAACCTCGATGGCGATGCGCGCTGAACTTCTTCCGCAAGAGAAAGCGGCGTTGATCACGCAACTCCGCCGCGAAGGAAGCACCGTCGTATTCATCGGCGACGGCGTAAACGACACCGCCGCGTTGCTCGTTGCGGATGTTGGCATCGCGGTTTCGGGCGCGACCGATGCAGCAAGCGCCGCGGCGTCCATTCATCTGCTTCGTCGTGATGTCACACTTGTGCTCCGCGCGCGAACGATTGCGCTCACGCTCTCTGCAACAATTCGACAAAATCTCGCGCTTGCGTTTGGCTACAACCTCATCGCGATTCCGATCGCAGCGGGCGCGCTCTATCCGATCCTCCACCGCATGACCGATCCGATGATCGCCGCACTCGCGATGAGCGTGAGTTCATTCTTGGTGATCGCGAACAGTCTTCGACAAACTCGTTCTCACCACTGACCGCGCGTGAGTGCGCTCATTGATTTGATCGCTGTGCTCTCGGTGTTGCGAATGTGCACGAGCGTGATCGGTTGATCTTTGAGGATCGTGAATGCGAGCGACTTCTCGCCGCATTGCACTCGCCCATCTGCACCATTCCACACGACGCGCAACTCACCCACCGCTTGCGCGCGTTCGCCTTCACACGCCGAGAGATCCGCTTCGAAACATGTCACGACTTTGCCCGCCGCGCTGCAGAGACTGACTGAGAACGCGCCCGTTGCGTCAATTGCGAATCCCTCCGCATCCTTCGGCAGCGTGATGGTCCGTTCGGTGCTCGACTTCGAAACTTCTGCAACTTCAATCGCGCGCCACTGATGCCAACCGCGCTCCGTCATGCGAGGATTACGCCAACGCACTTCGCACTTCGGACCTGAATGCACTTGAAACGCGAGCACGCCTGTGAGCGCTGTCGTTTCGAGCCACGCAGCGCAAGGAACGCCGTTCACCCAGGTTCGCACGAGCGGACCATCACACTCGATGCGAAATTGATTCCACGCATCAACCTTGAACGCGGCTTGCGCTTCGGGTTTGTCCTTGAGTGATGCGAGCCAACCTCGTCCACCTTCGTCGTAGACACCGCCAGCCCACTTTCGATCACTAGGATCGATTTCAATCTGCAGCCCTTTGACTGTGTTCGCGTCGACGCGACTGCGAATCTGAATGCCGGAGTTCATCTCCGTCCCGATTTTCACACCGACTTCGAGCGTGAAATTCGCGTAGCTCTTCTGACTCACGAGAAATCCATTGCGTGCAATCGGGCCGTGACCAAGGAGCGTGGGTCCATCTGCGGTCGCGATGTCGAGCGAGAAGGAAGCCGCGCCACCAACGACTTTCCATGACTCGAAGGGATGCGATTCAAACAGCGCCACTCCCTCAACGCGCAGCGGCGATGCCGCGAGCATGCAGCACACGACAAGCGATCCAAGCAAGGTGCTGCGCGCGATGGTGATTCGATGCATGCGGGAAGTTGAATGGCTGCCGCAGATACCGTCAACTCAATGCATCAACCAACCTTGGGCAATCCTTCACGCACCGCTTGCGCATCGATCGTGTGCTTGGTGTAGCTCATGAAGAACGGAAGCGTGCCGAAAATCAATCCGAGCAGGACGAACACCGGCCAATTGGGCACTGTGCTATCGATGCCCACCGCAACGCGTGCTGATCCTTCGATCATCCATACAAAGAGCATCGAGATGAGTGCGGCGACCCACATGAGGAACACGCGCGTTGGAGCGATGATGAGGAGTCGCCCTTCTGGCGAGAGCTGCATGAAGATTTCCTTGCGCGGCACATTGATGAGCGCAGGCGAATTGCGCGCCATGACGCCGATCGCTGCGCCGATACCGAGGAGGAACGCCGTCATCACTAGCGAAATACTTGGCAATCCAAACCACGCGAGAACTGACTTGTTCGCCCATCCATCAGGCTCACCTGTGAAGTTGAAGTGGATCGGAATGCGTAACGGGAGCTCTGGCCACCACGCGAACACGCGCCACCACAGCACCGCTTGCGCAACCACGAGGAGCACAACGAGGCAGCACGAGAGTCGGCGCATCCAAGGCGAATGAACTTCCATCGTTGTCAGTCTACGACGCTTGTGTACAACTCAATCACGGGGATGAAAGTCCAAGTCCATCCAACGATGCACGGAGGAGAAGTAGTGATACACGCGCTTCAATGTTGATTTCTCCCGCAACGCGAAGCGCATCCGCGCCGATGCCACAATACAAGTCGACGCGACGCGACCCACCAATTGCGCCACCCGTGTCTTGCACGCATCGCCACTGCATTTCAGGGGTTGAGCCGAATGCAGAGCGCGGTCCGACAAACAGCATGCTTCCAAGCGGAAAACTCGATGGGTCCGCTGCGCACGACATGTTGGCTCGCAATGTTCCGTCCGGAATCGCTGGAGGAAACCTGTCGAGTGCACACACTTCAAAATGAGACGAACCGCTGATTGGAGAGCGCCGCCATTTCCGCGAGATCGGGGCGCACTGCTGCGGCACCTTCGAGTTCCGAAAGCGTCGATGCGTGCGGGTTGAGTGCGCCAAGTTCTTTCATCCCGCGACTGAGACTCTTCCACGGTCGACCATTCGTTGCGACACGACTAATGGGGAGTGATGTGCCGTCTTCAAAGCGAAGGAGCGCCGTTCCATTCGTTTCAACGAGTGCCCATGAGAAAGCATCTGGCATCCACGCAATTGCGAGCGCATCGATGCGTGGATCCGCGAGTGCTTCAGCACGATCACGCTGCAAGAGTTCCGGCGCTGACTTGCGCAGATCGCCGAAGAGCGGAAATCGAAATGCGGCTGATCGCGAGCGTGCGGCGGACAACTCAACCGTTGCGTAGCCCGTGCAGTGCGCAGTGCCGTCATCCACGCGCGCAACCACGAATTCTTCTGCGCAGCGCGCGCGGAACATCTTGTCGTCCACGCTCGATGTCGCGATCGCATGCAGTCGAACTCGCGCAGCCTCGACGCAGTGCGCGCGGACATTGAAGCCTTCAAACCCCCGCGCCGCGCTACTCAATACCAAGCACAACTCCGCGCGCTCGTGTGTGAGCGCGCGGAGTTGAGATGAATCAAGGTTTGCTGCGTGAGTGAGTTCTGACGGCAGTGATTTGCTTGCAGGGGGAAGAAGACTCGCCTCAACCTGCACGCGTTTCGGTTGCGTACACCCGCCCGCAACCAACACACCGAGCACGGACGCGACCACTGTCAGTACAAACCAACAACAATGGTTCGATGTGCGGCGTGCTATCACCAGTGTCCCGCTCTTGCGTTCGTCAGACCGCCTTGTAGACACCACGGCCTGGTTGCGCAACGGCCTTGGAGTCCACCAAGCGACGCATGGTTGCGCTCACTTGCACGAGGAAGCTCTTGTCCGCAGGACGCCCCATCGCCTTCGACAGAGTTGCAACAAGCTCGCGGAGTTTGATTGGCGCTTTCGCGTCAGTCACAGACTTCACGATGCGATCCGAGAGCGTTGGACCGCCACCCTTCCCACGGCGAGTGCGCTTGCCTGTGCCAGTGGACTTTGTCGTGGTGCCTACAGACTTTGTCGTGGTACTTGCAGACTTCGTCACAGCACTTGCAATCTTTGTCGCTGGACGCGCAGGTGCGGCTGTCGATCCGAGTGCCTTCAATTCGAGTTCAACCGAAGCGAGTTGCTTCCGAAGATCGTCGGCCTTGCGATTGAGCGCAGGGATCGCGTCTTGGCGACGCTGAATCTCAGCGGTCAGTTGTGAAATGCTTGCTTTCACGAGCGGGTTGCGGCGACGGTAGAGCTTCTTGGCGGATTTTGACGGTACAGAAGTTTTGCGTGGCATGTATGAGTACTCCCAAAGCCTCTTCACCCATAGAGGTGTTCCCTATTGAGAGGGAAACTATGCGAGGAACTAATATAGCAAGTCTTCGCGATAGTTGCACGCAGCCTGTAAGTCGGGGAAACTGCGGGGATGAAGAAGCATGATGCTCCGGATCTCGCGACGCGCCGCACGTTTCTTGCCGCGATGCCGATGGCGCTGGCAACCGTTCCAGTTTTCACAATGTTGTCGCACGGTGCGCAGGATCCTTCTGCACCGCAAACTCCACTGCAGCCTGCTGCGCCACCCATGCGTAAGGCACGCATCGCGCTGATCGGCTGCGCTGGTCGAGGCGCGGACAACCTTGGCGATCTACTCGCCGCTGGCGCTGAGATTGTGGCACTGTGTGATGTCTCGAAGAGCGCTCTCGACGCGGCAACCGCACGCGGCATTCAAGCGCCGACCTTTACAGACTTCCGCGAACTCATTCGTCGTCGCGTTGAACTCCGCCTCGATGGCGTGCTTGTTTCAACGCCAGATCACACGCATGCATTCGCGACCGCGATGTGCTTGCGCGCGCGGCTGCCGGTCTATTGCGAGAAGCCACTCACCCACACGCTCGCTGAGGCGCGTCGAATCCGCGAACTTGCACAGTCCGCGCGCGTGCCAACGCAAATGGGTACGCAAATTCACGCGACCGACAACTACCGCCGCGTTGTGGAACTCATCCGCGGCGGCGCGATTGGACGTATTACGAGTTGCGACTGCTGGGTCAACAAAAGTTGGTGCTGCGGCGCGTCGACGCCCGTCGTTTCGCCGCCAGCGGATCTCAACTGGGAACTTTGGCAAGGCCCCGCCCCAAGCGCGGACTACATCGAAGGGCTCACGCCAGGCAACTGGCGCAAGTATTGGAAGTATGGGACAGGCACTTTGGGCGATATGGGCTGTCACATCATCGATCTCCCCTTCTGGGCGCTCGGACTCGATCCTTCGAACCTCGGCAAGGTTGAGGTCTTCGCGGATGGTCCGCCCAAGGACGAAGTCGGCTGCCCCGCGGGGCTTGAAGTCTCTTGGGCGATCGCGCAGGCGAATCAAGATCCACTGGTCATCCGCTGGTTCGATGGCGAGCGAATCTCTCCCACTGCGCAGGAAATCGGCGCCAAAGACAAACAGGACTACCACGGCCGATTCAATGTCATGTTCCAAGGAACGGATGGCTTCCTACTCGCTAACTACGGCGAGTATTTGATCCTTCCGCCCGCGCTTGCGTCGAGTCGACCTGCGCCTTCTACCGTGGGAACGCTCGCGGCATCCGTCGGCCACCATCGCGAGTGGATCGACGCAATCCTCGATCAAAATGCGACGGGCGCCGCAACGGATGCTTCGAGAATCGAGCGCGCACAACGCCCCATGTGTCACTTCGAGAAGAGCACGCTCCTCACCGAATTCGTCCTCGCTGGAACGGTCGCCTACCGTGCCGGTGGTCGAGTTGCGTACGACTTCCGCACAGGCGGAGTCTCCGGCGCGCCAACTGCAGAAGCGCTTCTTGCGGAACCAACACGCGCAGGCTGGTCTCTCTCCGATGCTGACCTCGACGCCGCGCTTTAGTCCTTCCGCTGCATTGTCCGATAGAGGCTCTCGTTGGGTCCGCGTGATTTCACGCGGCACTCGCTGACGCATCACACAACGCAGGCGAATCGCAAGGAAGCAACTGCCGTGAAGACTCAAATGAACCGTTCTCTCGCCGTCGCACTCGCACTCATCACCATCGCGCCAATTAGTTGCACCACGACGATGGGTGGACGCATGGGCGAGAGCGTCGCCACGCTTGAAGCGTTCCGCGAATCCAAGAGCATTCCACCTGAAGTGCTCGAAGGCGCGAAGGGCGTGGCGGTGTTGCGTCGCTCGGATGGTTCGTTCATCGTTGGTGGAGGCGGCGCGCAAGGCGTGTTCCTTTCGCGCACGCGAACTGGCTGGAGTTGCCCTGTGTCGATCGAGAGTTGGTCGGTCTCGCTTGGACTCCAAGCAGGTGGCTCGTCCACTGAGATCGTCATGGTCTTCAACAGCGCCGATGAGATTTCGAGTTTCCTCAACAGCGGAACCTATGTGATGGGCGGCGCGGGCGCGGCGTTTGGAAAATCAAATGCAAGCGTGGGCAGTGCCGGCGGTCCAGTGCCGAAGGTTGCAACATACGCGCGCGTAGATGGCGTCTATGTTGGCGCGAGCCTTGACGGCACAAGCTTCCATGTCGACACGAAGCAAAACGCAACGGTGTACGGCGCGGCTACGACGACGCAGGAAATCATCGACGGGAAGTTCCCAGCCCCTGCCGGCGCACTCGTGCTTTGGCAAGCGCTGGAGGGTTGAATCCCCTTCCTCAACCATTCTCCTCTACGGGCAGATGTTTATGGTTTTATGGATGTATCTGCCCGTAGAGCGGGGTGAGCCGCGGATGCTTAGGTGTGTACATACGACTTGATGCAGTATTCCGCGACCATCCGGTGCGCTGAGAAGACTGGGCTGACTGTCGCTGCGCTTGCGAGCGCGCGATCGATCCACTTCATCGGAAGACCATCGCGACCTCGTGCGTAGAACTCTGGCACGATTGATTTCTCGAGCAGTTGATAAAGACTCTTTGCGTCAGCTTCATCGCGCGCTTCACGAGGGAGTTCGCGCGCGTCGCCGATCGTCCAACCATTTGTTCCATCGAAGGACTCAGGCCACCAACCGTCAGAGATGGAACAGTTGATGCCGCCATGCAACGGCACTTTCATGCCGCTCGTGCCGCTCGCCTCATGGGGACGCAGCGGCGTGTTGAGCCAGACATCGCATCCGCTGACGAGTGCGCGACCGACTTCCATGTCGTACTCCTCGAGCAGCACGATTTTGCCGCGAAACAAAGGCGTTTCCGCGATGGCGTGAATCTGCTGCGCGAGTTCCTGTCCGCCAGTGTCGCGCGGATGCGCTTTGCCTGCGTAGAGAAACTGCACGGGACGCTTCTCGTTGGAGACAAGCGCGGTGAGCCGTTCAAGATCGCGCATTAAGAGGTGCGCGCGCTTGTAGGTCGCGAATCGGCGTGCGAATCCGATCGTGAGCGCGTCAGGATTGAGTGTCGAGAGCGCTGCGTCCATCGCAACAGCACTCGCGCCACGACGAGCTGCTGCGCGAGCTAATCGCCCGCGGACAAACGCCACGAGTTGTGCACGGAGCGCACTGCGCATCGCCCAGAATTCTGCGCGATCCACATCTCGCGCTTTCTTCCACCCTGGCGCCTTGGGTTCAGGCGCGAGTGGATCGAAACCAGCTGCACTGCGCCAGAAATCTCGCGCGAGTGGATGCATCCACGTGGGAAGATGCACGCCGTTGGTGATGGAGAAGATCGGAACCTTCGCAGCGCTCTTCACGCCGTATGCAGCAGTCCACATCGCGCGCGACACTTCGCCGTGCAACTTCGCAACGCCATTCACCTTGGCTGCGAGACGCAAACACAACACGGTCATGCACAGCGGTTCCGCTTCATCGCTCGGATTCTCGCGACCGAGCGCAGCCAGATCCGCGCGCGTCATCTTCGCGCGCTCCAACGTTGGTCGAAGCACTGTCCATACATCATCGACGCTGTAGCGATCATGACCAGCGGGCACTGGCGTGTGCGTCGTGAACGCTGTCGATGCGCGCACGCGCTCCATCGAATTCGCTTTCGACGCGCCGCCTTCGACAAACTGCGCGCAACGTTCAATTGCTGCAAACGCCGCGTGGCCTTCATTGAGGTGATACACCGTCGCGTGCACACCAACCGTGCGCAGCGCGATGGAACCGCCGACACCGAGCAAAACTTGTTGCCGCATGCGAAGCGAGGGCTCGCCCTTGTACAAACCTTCGGTCAGCAAGCGATCCTCTGGCGTGTTCTCCGAGAGATTCGCGTCGAGCAAATACAACGCAACACGACCGACGGTTGCCTTCCACACTTTCGCATGCACGATCGAATCGCCAATCGGGCATTGGACGCGATGACCGGTATCCACGATCGGCATCGTCTCTCGCCGAATGCGCGGATAAAGCACACGCGTCGTTCCATCTGTCGCGAATTGCTGTTGGTAGTAACCATGCTCGTACAGCAATCCGACCGCCGTCAACGGAACGCCAAGGTCGCTCGCGCTCTTGAGGTGATCGCCCGCGAGCACGCCGAGTCCACCGGAGTACTGCTGCATGGATTCATGAATCGCGTACTCCGAACAGAAGTACGCGACGCTCAAGTTCTTTGGCAACTTCGCTTGTCGCGAATACCACGAGTGCGCTGCGAGGGATTGCGTGCGGTGCGCGAGCGCGTCCGCGAGGACAAGTCGAAAGCCTGGCTCGAGGCACGCCGCTGCGAGCGTTGACTCCTGCACGCGCTCGAGCATTTCGAGTGGCGAGTGTTTCGTTGCATCCCACAACACAGGATCCACCGCTGCGAATGCTCGCTGCGCAGTTTCGTTCCATGTCCACCAGAGATTGCTCGCCAAGTCCTTCAACTGTTCGCGTGCGCGCGCAGCGGACAACGGCGTTGGTTCAACGACGCGCGCGCGCAAAGAACTAGGGAGTTTCGAAGTGTGCTTGGATGAATGTGAAGTGCGTGCCATGAGAGTCCATTCGAATCGCGAATGGTAGCGCGAAGGCACGACGATTAAGACTGCCGCGCGCGACCGGATGCTTCCATCTGTGCAGCGATCGACAGCGCAAACTGCCGCGTGCACGCGCGCGCTGGCATGCGCCATGTCCAGTTTCCTTCGGCAATTCCAGGGACATTCATCCGGTGCGCGGTTCCAAGTCCAAGCAGATCTTGCATCGATGCGATCGCGAGGTTCGCGCCGCTTGCCCACAGAATTCGCAACATCGCTTCGTGCACCAGCCCGCCGCCGGCGTACGCGCGAAATCGTTTTCGTTGCACTGCGGGCGTCGTCTTCCACCAACCACTCGTCGTGTCATTGTCGTGCGTTCCTGGATACGCGACACATCGCTGCGGATGATGATGCGGCATGTCGCCAGAGCGTCCACTCCAAAATGCGTTCTGCAGCAAACGCATTCCAGGAAGTTTGAAATCATCACGCAGCGCAACGACTTCAGGCGTGCACGCACCGAGATCTTCCGCAAGCAATGGAAGCGCGCCCTTGAAGTGACGCGCGAGTGCTTCAAGCAGTGCGCGACCCGCTGCAGGTTTCCACACTCCGCGCTTTGCGTTCTTCGCGCCCGCCTTCACTTCATACGCATGATGCAGTCCGACAAAGTGATCGATGCGCACGAGATCGAATCGCTCACACGCGACATCGATGCGCTGCGTCCACCACGCAAACTTCGTGCGCGCGTGCTCGCTCCAACGATAGTGCGGATGACCCCAGAGTTGTCCTTCCGTCGAGAAGCAATCAGGCGGAACACCCGTGAGCACTTCTGGTCGGCCCTTCGCGTCGAGGCGAAACAATCGTGGATGCGCCATGCAATCTGCACTGTCGCGGATGACGAAAATGGGCACATCGCCGATGAATCGCACGCCACGACTCGCTGCATGCTCGCGCAGCATGCGCCATTGCACATCGAGTGCGAACTGCACGAACGCGTGGTACTCCACGCGCTCACCAAGAAACGCGAGCCAGTCCGTAAGCCATAGATGCGTGCGCTTCCTGAAGGCGAGGTACGCAGGCTTCTGCGCCCCACCGCGCGCGTGCCATCGCTCGAACGCCTTCTGATAGAGGGGCAATTTGAACTTTCGCGCTACGACAAAGTTCACGCGCGTTGCTGCTGCGAGTGCCGTCGGCGGAGCAACTTCCGCTCGCGTGAGCAATCCATCCGCAGCGAGCACATCAAGCGAAAGAAGCAACGGCTCAATCGCGAAACTCGAACTCGATCCATACGGGGACTCGCCATAGCCAACCGGCCCGATCGGCAGCATCTGCCAAAGCGAGAAACCTGCGGCGGCGACCCAATCAACAAACGCGTACGCGGCTGGACCGAGATCGCCAACGCCATGGGCGGACGGCAGACTCGTCACATGCATCAACACACCGCCGAGCCTCGACGCAACGAGTGGATGCTCGCGCGGCGAGAGCGATGCTTTACTCAACGTTGAAGTGGTTCGTGCAACGCGTGCCATGTCGATCTCGCTTTATACTCGACCGATCATGAACTCGCGTTTGCGTGGTGCAATGCTCAGCCTGCTTTCGATCGCGCGAGGACTCCTCGTTGCTGGAGCAGTGCTGCTTGTCCTCGCCGCCTTCAGCCGCGTCGCGTGGCGCACGCTGATGCGCGACAGTGAACACGCGGGCGAGACAGTTCTCACCGTTATGCATTGGTCGGGAGACGGTGGGCAGGAAGAAGACCGCATCGTTGAAGACGCACTGCGTGCATTCGAACTCGCGAACCCCGGCGTGCGCGTAAAGCGAATCAATCCAGGCGATGCAGGAAGTTTCTATACGAAACTTCAGACGATGATGGCTGCGGGTGAAGCGCCGGATGTGTTCTATGTGGGATACGAGCGCGTCGCGAATTTTGCGAGCCTCGATTTGCTCTTGCCGCTCGATGATTTCGTGCAGCGCGAATCCACCGTTGCGAAAGAGGACGCGCTCGATCTTGCTGCGTTCTATCCGCAAACTGTTGAAGCATTTCGCTTTGATGGCTCGCGCGTCGGTTCGGGAACCCTCTTCGGCATCCCGAAAGATTTCACCACCGTCGGCTTCTACTACAACAAAGATCTTTTCCAACAAGCCGGCGTGCCCTTCCCCACTGCCAACTGGACCTGGGATGAATACATCCACGCCGCGCGCGCACTCGGTGCACTTCCGTCCATCACAGGCAGCGAGTTCGTGACATGGCCAGTGATGGTGCGAACCTACTTGCGCACAGAAGGCGCGGAAGCAATCGACGACGACCTCAATGCCATTCGCGTGGGCGAACCTGCTGCGCGCGAAGCACTCGAGCAACTGCGTGGATGGCGACACAACGAAGCGCACACACTCACAAGCGGCAAGAGCAAGATCGCCACAGGTGCGAGTGTGTTTCTCGGGGGAAAAGTCGGCATGGCTGGACCGTTCGGCCGTTGGGTCGTGCCTAGTTACCGCAACATTCCGGCGCCGAGTGCTGGCGGATTCGCGTGGGACTTCGCGCCGCTGCCGCGCGGCGAGCATGCCGCGAATTGCGTGCTCACTGTGAGTTGGTCCATCGCGAAGCACACCGCGCATCCCGAAGAATCATGGCAATTGGTGAAGTGGCTCACGAACGCGAAGAGTCAAGCTGCCAACGCGCGACTTGGTCTTGCGATCCCAACATTGCGCAGCGTCGCGGAGAGTCCAGCGTTTCTTGAGTCAGCATTGCCGCCCGCGAACAATCAAGGCTTCCTCGATGCAATTGCTGCGGCGAAGGTCGTCGCATGGCCGAGCGATCCGACCTTCGAACAGTTGTTCGGCTCGAGCATGGATCAGGGATTGAAGACCGGCGACCTCACCATCACTGAAGCGATCAACGCGTTCAACGAGAAGTGGGACGCGCATGTGAACTTCGTCCCTGGCGGCATGCACCCCGAGCCCATGCGTTGGGGAATCGTGAGTGCGATTGGCATTGCATTGCTCGGCGTGTTGCTCGCGCTACTTGCGTATCCATTCTTTCACGCGCCGCGCGCGCGTTCGGTGCGCAGTGACGAACGCGCTGGATACTTGCTCGCGTCGCCATGGATCCTTGGCGCGCTGTTATTCATGGCATTTCCGATCCTGCTCTCGCTCGTCCTTTCGATGACAGATTGGCAAGGCGTCGGTCCTCTTTCTGCAGCACATTGGGTGGGCAGTGACAACTACGAACAACTCCTTCTGCGCGACAGCCGATTCCACACCTCCATTCGCGTCACGCTCTATTACGCGGCAATTGCAGTGCCAGGCGGACAACTGCTCTCGCTCTTTGCAGCCGTGCTCCTCGCGCAGAAAGTGAAAGGCGTCGCGCTCTTCCGTGCAGCGTGGTACTTGCCGAGCGTGCTCGCGGGCGTTGGCGTTTCCATCCTCTGGCGTTGGGTGTTTGATAGCGAAGGTGGACTCGCGAATCGATTGCTTGAACTCGTTGGCATCGCAGGACCCGAATGGTTTGGCAAAGATGCCGCCATTGCCGCGCCCCCCGCATTCGCGCTCATGGGTTTCTGGCTCATCGGTGGATCGATGATGGTGTATCTCGCGGGCATTCAGCAGATTCCGCGCGACTTGTACGAAGCAGCGGAGATCGATGGAGCGGGACCAGTACGACGATTCTGGCGCGTCACGCTTCCGATGCTCTCGCCGGTCATTCTGTTCAATCTCATCATGGCGGTGATCGGGTCCTTCCAAGTGTTCACGCAAGCGTTCGTGATGACAGGCGGCGAACCTGGCGATCTCACGCGCTTCTATGTGCTCTATCTCTTCAACAACGCGTTCGAACTCTACGACATGGGCTACGCAAGTGCGATGGCGTGGATTCTTCTTGTGGTCGTGCTGCTCCTCACTGCTGCAATCCTTCGGACAAGTTCGCGCGCGGTCTACTACGAGGCGATGAAGAAATGAGTTGTTGTTGAAAACGCGAGCATTCCAGTACTTTTTGCTTACGCTGGGCGCAGCAGCGTTCGCGTTTCCACTCTGGTGGATGTGCGTGGTGAGTCTTGAAACACCGCAGCGCGCGGAGGCTGCGATCACTGGCAGTGCTGGCATCGCACTCATTCCTTCTGATCCACAGTGGAGCAACTACCTCCACGCAATGCGTGAAACGGGAAGTGATCCGTGGTGGGGATTCATCGACGCACTCTCCAACTCCATCGTTGTCACAGTGCTTGTGGTCGTGGGAACCGTGCTCTCGTCAAGTCTCGTTGGTTACGCGTTTGCGCGACTTCGATTCCGCGGGAGCCGCAGCATGTTCCTCCTCATGCTCGCGACAATGATGCTGCCAGGACAGGTGACGATGATCCCGCTCTTCCTGCTTTTCCGCGAGTTTGGTTGGATCGATTCCATCTTGCCGCTCGTCGTACCCGCGTACTTCGGCAACGCATTTTTTATCTTCATGTACCGACAGTTCATTGCGCAAATCCCTGAGTCGCTCGTCGAAGCAGCACGCGTCGATGGCCTCGGTCACTTCGCCATCTGGTGGAAGATCATCTTGCCATTGTGCAAACCCGTGAGCGCGATCTGCGCGGTCTTCACCTTCATCGGCACATGGAATGATTTCCTTGGGCCGCTCATTTACTTGCACACGGACGAGTCGTCCACGCTTGCGGTGGCGTTGAACTCCTTCAAGAATCAGTACGGCGGCCTCGAAGATGTGCATCTTCTCATGGCGCTCTCGCTGCTCACCATGATCCCCTGCATCGTGCTCTTCATCGCCGCGCAGAAGACCTTCGTTGAAGGACTCGCTCGCGGCGCAGTGAAGGGCTAAGACTTTTGAGAACACACCATGGCAACCATCCAGTTCAAACAAGTCAGCAAGGTTTACGAAGGCGGCGTGCGCGCTGTGGATGCGATCGATCTCAGCATCGGCGAGGGAGAGTTCTGCGTGCTCGTCGGACCAAGCGGTTGCGGCAAGAGCACAACGCTTCGCATGCTCGCTGGACTTGAAGACATCACCGATGGAACGCTTGAACTCGATGCGCAGTGCGTGAACGATCTCTCCGCGAAAGATCGCGACATCGCGTTCGTGTTTCAGAATTACGCGCTGTATCCACACCTCACCGTCGCGCAGAACATCGCGTTCGGGCTTGAGTCGCGTCGCACGCATCGAAGTGCAATGGTTGCCGCATTGCGTGGAAACTCCGCCGCGCGCCACGCGGAGAGCGCAGCAATCGAAGCGCGTGTTGCGTCGGTTTCGCACACGCTCGGACTTGACGCTCTGCTGCAACGCCGTCCGCGCGAGCTTTCTGGTGGACAGCGACAGCGCGTTGCAGTGGGTCGTGCGATCGCGCGCGACCCCAAGGTGTTTCTCTTCGACGAACCACTGTCGAATCTCGATGCGCGGCTTCGCATTGAAACACGCGCGGAGTTGCGACAATTGCATCGCCGACTGCGCGCGACGATTGTGTATGTGACGCATGACCAAGAAGAGGCAATGACACTCGCCGATCGACTCGTCGTCATGCATGAAGGACGCATTCAGCAGAACGCCACGCCCGCACAGTGCTATGACGCGCCCGCGAATCGATTCGTCGCGAGTTTCATTGGCACGCCGCCGATGAACATCATCGATGGAACGATCGAGACGCGTGAGGGGCAATACAGTTTCGTCGCGAGCGGAATTCGTCTCGCGCTCCCCTCGCGATGGGCTCCGTTCTCGAACACACCGCGAGCCATCACACTTGGCATTCGCCCGGATCGTGTGCACATCAGCAATGCGTCATCCAACGCAATTCCAGCCACTGTAGAAAGCATCGAATCACTCGGCGATCGCACGGATGTTGCCTTGCGTTGCGCGATGGGACGGATCCTCATGCGCAGTCTCCCTGAGTCACTGCAGAACATTCGCGAAGGCGACGCGGTGCATGTTGCGTGCGATCCCGCGCACATCCATCTCTTTGACGCTGGCGTTGCAGGCGCGCGTCTCACGCCGATTGCGTGATCGCGTTGGGCATGCTTAATGGGAAACGGCGACTCCACACGCAGAGCACCAGCGCAGCCGTCCCCATGCCGAGAGCGGTTCCTGCGAACACATCGCCGACAAAGTGCGCGCTGAGCAACACGCGTGAACTGATCACGCAGAACCAGAGTGCGACCCATACCACGCGCCAACGCGGCAGCATGCACCAGAGCACTGTGCAGGCTGCGGCGATCGTCGTCGCATGGCCTGAGGGAAAACTATTGGTGTCGTAGCCCACCGCGAATTGCAGATACTCAAAGCCGTACTGATCTTGTTCGTGCAGCAACTTCGGTCGGTATCGCCCGATCAACGGTTTGATGATGAGGACGAGAAGTCCACTCGCACCAACACTCGCGAACATCGCGAAGCACCAGCGCGCAAGGTTGTGCGACTTCAACACGGCAAAGACGACGAACAGTGCCGCAGAGGGAATCAGCCACCACTTCGAATCGCCTGCTTCTGTGATGTACTCAATCGCGAGATGCGCGCTCGGTGGCAACGCTGCAACGCGCTCCTTCACCCACATTGCGAATGCACGGTCAACGAGCAGAATCGCCACGATCGCCGCTTCGAGGGCGAGGCTGATCAGGACCAGCGGATGAAAGACACGCAAGCGCACGCATCAAGCGTACGCGATCAGTTCGTCCATGCATTGAGCATGATGGAGAGGTCAGCGGCATCCACTGTGTCATCACCGGTAAGGTCCGCAGCGCAATTCACGCACGCGCCCCACGCATTGAGCAGGATTGCGAGATCTGCTGCACTCACGACGCCGTCGCCGTTGAGATCTGCAGTCGCGACTTCGCATACATCGGGCACGCTATTTCCATTCGTGTCCGTGGCACTCATGCTCGCAATCGCGATGGCGTACGCACGCGGCGCATCCGAGGGATAGACGCGATAGGTTCGCTCGGTGAATCCTGTCACAAGGTTGTAGCCGTTGATGGTGCTTCCGGAATTTCCCGAACACACAATAACTGCGCGACCATCCGCAGCGGGCGCGAGATGCGTGCAGTTGTTGAGGAACGCGCCGTTCTGCGCATCCCAGGGACCGAGAGGAGTTCCGTCATGCAGGGTGAACGCGAGAATGCGACTCGTCAATCGATCCGCGACGAGCAAATGATTGCGTGCGCTGTCAACGCAGAGGCCCCACGGACTTCGTTCCGAAGAAAGTGCGGGAGCAAAGTTGCTCCATGCTGCGCCGCCGCCAAGGCTTACGCGAATGTTTCCGTCGCCAAAGCTCGCGAGCCAACGCGCGCCATCGCGCACAACATCGCGCAAGTCAACGCTCGCAGCGATCGCAGGAATGATCGTCGCACCGATCGCGCCCGCGTCGGTGATCTGTGAAACTTGGCCGTTGCTGAACGCGACGAAACGCGTGGATGCTTCCGCGATGACCGCGCGTCCACTGAGCGCACCGAAGTTCGTCACGACTGTTGGAGTGGCCTCGCCTGCAATCGCGATGCGACTCAGCGACTGCGCGTTCACGAACCACATCACGCCGTTGGGTGCTGCTGCAATGTCGAGAACTGGGCTTGAAAGTCCGGTGATCGCGCGCAATCGCACGCCGCTGATTGGATGCAGTTCGTAGATCGCACTTTGCTCTGCATCCGAAACCCAGATGCTGCGCGAGCCTGCAATTTCCACGAGATCGGCAACGCCATCGCTGTTGCAATCTTCACACGTATCAATGCGACCATCGCGCGAACGATCGATGCTCATGTCCGCGCGAATGTCCGCCCAATCCATGATGCCGTTTGCGTTGCAGTCGGGTTGGCAATTGTCGGGAACGAAGTTGCCGTCGAGGTCTTGCGCGGTACCGACTGCAATCTCGACCGCATCCGCAACGCCATCGCCGTCGCAATCACTCTGACAATTGTCAGGCTCGCCATTGGCATCAAGATCCGCAAGCGTGCCCGCTGCAATCTGCATCGGATCAGGAACGCCATTGAGATCGCAATCTTGGCAGTCATCAGGAATGCCGTCTAGATTGCTGTCCGACTCCGCACCGCTCGCGATTTCATCCGCGTCCGCGACACCATCACCATCGCAATCACTCGCAAGACAGGCAGCGCCCGAAACGAATCCTTCAATCGGATCTGCAGTGCCGCGATGGAATCGCATCTCAACATTTGCCCCTGCACCCGAAACGACGTGGCAGTAGCTCATGATCGTGCCGCGCTCTACGGTTCCTGACGCGCACCCATCGATGCCATACGAGTGCGTGTGGCCTGTGCCGAGGTTGTGCCCAAGTTCATGCGCAGTCACCACAACATCCCAGTTCGCGCCGAGTGATTGCTCGGGATCGGCGAATGCGCCAATCGTGTAACCACACACGCTGTATCCGTAGTCAGTGCACGCAGCATTCAGCCACGCAACACCACCGTAGGGAAGATTCCGTCGTCCTGAGAGCAACATGGCAAGATCGCGATCGACTGCCGTGCGATTCAGATTCCAGTAGTCGCGGAACTGATAGAGCGGATCCGAGTCGTTGAAGATGTCGTCCGGAGTTGTCGCGAAGAACAACGATCCGAGTTCAATCGACGTATGACAATCGCGCTCGTAAATCGCCGACACCGCACCAAACAACGCTGCTGCATACGACGTTCCCGCTGCCGCATCGAGCGCAAAGATTTGCGCGTATTCGTAATCCATCTCAAGCGCGAGTCGCACCACTTTGTGATCGCCCGCGAGCACGCCACCAGCACCTGCGACGGAGCCGTCCGCATCAAGCGTTGCGCAGAATGGTGCATCAGGAAAGCCGATCGCGTCCGCTCGAATAAAATGCATGTCGCCTCGCTGCAAACCAACAGTTGGTTGATCGCCCTGCAACACGTAGCGACCACAACCATCTCCGCGATCGACAATACCTGCCGCGCCGTGCGCGCTGAGCGTGAACGCGACGACCGATCCGGGCTCGCCAACAACACTTCCCTTGAGTTGTGTGAGTGTCTTCAGTTGCGCAGTGAGCGACTTGTTCGGCCGACCATTGACGGATGCGACGAAATCGGATGCGAGCACTCGCTGCGTCGTCAGTGTCACCTCGACTTCAACACCATCCGCGAGCGCGAGTCGAACGATTGTGTTGCCAGGCTCTCGAAGTTGAGACGCAAGTGTGCGCGCAAACCGAGCATCGGTTGGCAAGGTGGCGGTGGGCGGAGCGAGCAACGACGATGCGACGAGAAGTGTGGCGAGCGCGAACATGTACGCCAATCTAGCTTGTTTTTCGCTTGATTCACAGGAACTTCTCGCATTTCACGCGGTTGCAACCTTGATCGAGGACGCAAAAAATAGGCGCTTCAGGAATCCGTGGTTAGTGAATCTGTTTACCCCTCGTCTACGGGCAGATGTGAACACAAAACTATACACATCTGCCCGTAGAGATGGAGAAAATGCGCGCAACCCACACGAAAGCCTGAAGGCCCAAAAAGAAAGAGGCCCTCGACTTTCGTCGAGGGCCTCAAAGGAGACGAATCAAATCTCAGGCACTCAAATTATGGGCAACCGCCCCAAGCATTGAGCACCGACGCGAGATCAGCGGCATCAGTGATGCCGTTGCCATCGAGATCGGTTGCGCCCGACGCACCCCATCCGTTGAGGAGGGTCGCGAGATCAGCTGCGTCCACCGTGCCGCTGCCGTTAAAGTCGGCTGGGCATGGAGTGCCGCCGCCACCGCAAGCTGAGTAATCGCCATTGAGCGTCACAACCCATTGCAGGTTTGCGAAGCCAATGCTTGCGACATCCGTGAAGGCGTTGATCCCGCAGCCCGCTGAGAGGATGTACGTCGGTGCAGTCGAGCCGAGCTCGTTGGCGGCGTACACAGCGAAGCCACTTGTCGAGGCTGCGATGTCCAGAACCACAACGATGTTCTGCGTGTTGCCGTCGAGGCAAATCGGCTCTTCGAAACGCGCCGTGACCAGGCCAAAGCCGGTCAGAGGCACGAGGTCGCGTCGCGCGATTTCCACGAGGTCACCACCAGGAGCACCAGGAGCGCCACCGTCGGTATCGCGGTACACAATCAGGCTCGCCGCAACTGGCGAACCACTGTTGTCGTAACCGAACTCCACGCAACGGAGTTCACCGCCGTCGAGACCTGGGAACGAACGAGCAAAGCTGTTCGCGACCGTGATGCCGGCACCTCCGCAAGCGACGCCGCCGATGGTGAGGTCAGGAGAGTTGCTCTGAGTGGTGGTGTCTGGACCCGAGTTGTCGCAGATGTCGGTCGACGGTGGGCAAACCGTTGGCACACCAGTCACGTTGATGCGGTACTGATTGAAGACACCGTTACCGCATGGGTTGCCGGTGAACGCATCAGTCAGAACCACGACGAAGTACGTGCCTGCTGGAGCGCAAACCGTATCAGTCGCAGGGCAACCTGGAGTCGTGGCAGCGATGACTGTCGTGCAATCACCGGTCACGAGGAAGGCACTGCCGAAGCTCGCCGAGTAGAGGTTGAGAGTCACTTCGGTGTCGGCTGCGAGAGTGAGCGTATACCAGTCGGTATCGCGCGTGTCTGCGTCGGCCCAGAAGGTGCCGCCGATGGTCGAGCCGAGGCTGATTGGCTCGGTTGGATTGGTGCCGCCCGCGTCGTTGCAACCTTCGTTGGTTGCTGCGCCGCAAGCTTCGCTCTCGCTGCTAGTTGGCGCTGGAAGCGCGCATGGCGCTGGCAGCGTGAAGGTCAGCGAGCCGTTGCCCGTGTCACCCGACGTGAAGGAACCGTTGCGCACGAGGTACCAGTGGCCGACGTTCACGCTTACTGAGAGCGCAGACGCGAATGGCGTGGTGGTGCCAGTCATGTAGCAAGTCCCGCCCGCGCCGTCGTCGTTGCAGCCAACGAGCGAGGTGGGGAGAGTGTTGTAGTCATACGTTGCGATGCTGGTACCCGCGTCGTACACGGCAAGCTTGTTGTCGTACGAAGATGCTCCGCAGCTCGAGACCGAAAGCACGCCGTTGGCGGCCGCTTGGAACTTGAACCAGACATCGTTGTCGAAGAGGTCGCTGCCCGAACTGCAGGTTGCGCCTGGCGTGCTCGGCGGACCGTCGGTGTTCGCGCCGACGCTGCTGAAGGGATAGGAACCGCTCGCAGAAACGAGAGTCGCGTTGATCGCGCAGTCGTTGCCTGGGGCGCCTTGGTTGCAGTTGTAGAAGAAGATTCCACACGCCTGGACCGCCGTCGAAACGCACTGAGCATCCCAGCCGAGTTCGCAGCAGAGTGGATTGATCGCGCAGACCTGACCGCAGCAGAGTTGATCTGCACAGCCTGGTTCAGCATGCACTATGCCGCAGCTCGAAGTCGATGCGCAATTGGCGGTGCTCTCGGTGAAGCCGAGCGTGAAGTTCACAGCACCGAACGCAGCGTTCCATCCACCGACGCGGATAAACACTTGGCCTGCACTCGCCACCGGAATGCCGAGCTTGTACGACTGAAAGTCTGTGGCGGTTGGGCAGGAGTCATCGTCGCACGCAATGCGAGTCAACGCTGCGCACGAGCCTGTATAGACAACCACGGAGGTGTCGTAGCCCGAAGCACAAAAATCGAGATCGAGAAAGCCAGGATTAGCTGCGTTGAATACGAAGAACACGTCTTTCGACGCGCCCCAATCAAGGAAGGTGCAAGGACCCTCGATTGGTGCGTCTGCCGATGGGGTCATCGTGACGGTGCTTGATGTATTCACACCAACGACCGCGGTAAGAGCGGTCGTACACTCGTCGCCCGCGACCTGCGCCTGCGCCGATGCAGCAATGAGTGCCGCGAAACCCGCCGCCGAAGCGAGGGCCAGTTTGTTGATCTTCTGCATCTATTCGTCTCCAGAAATCCAAACTCAACCCGCGTCGCGGTCTTGGCACACGCCAAAGACACACCATGCGAACACGGGAACAATGCCAAATGCTAACGCAACCGATAAAGGATGCGCCTGTGCGAGTATGGATCGCTCTTGACGGCGTCCAAACAAATATGCGGGTTTAGTGAGTTTCCGCGCAAATTCTTGAGGATGTCTGGCGAGCTTCGTTCGTAACCCGCTGCGACTAGAGGTTTTCAACCTTCCAGCCCGCACGATACGTTCGATGCACCGCAGCAGTTGCCGCAGGACTGTTCTTGAACGAGCAGGTCGACGCGTCATATTCAAGCACCTTCCCAGGGTCAAGCGCGCTCATTGCACCAATGGAAAGGCTCTCGCACATGCGCCCAGCCTTCTCGAAGCGGCTCACGCACGCATCCTTCTTCCCCGCGATGCACGCATCAACCCAGTCATGCCAGTGATTGGACTTGCCAAGATCCTCGGTCGCGATCTGCGCATCCTTGCCGTCCACGAAGACACGAGCCCATGCGTGTTCGATCGGGAACCACATCGTCCCCTTCTCTCCGACGAGGATCACGCCACCGTCGCCCTTCACCACATCTTCACCCTGCTTGCCGCCCTCCCAACCTTGTGGGAGACCGATCGCCTTGAAATCTGGGAATTGACCACCGTCGAACCAGTGCAACTTCATGCCGGACTTCGAAGTCTTCGAGTTCGCGGCATATGTAAGGAGCACGCTCTCGCTCTCAGGGAATTGATCGCCGGATGGCTTTGTCGGCGTGCAAAGCGCGGTGAGCGGCTGCGCGAGTTCAAGTTCGTAGAACGGAACATCGAGCATGTGGCAGCCCATGTCGCCGAACGCGCCTGTTCCCCAATCGATCGTGCCGCGCCAGTTGAATGGCGTGTAGCCATTCTTATACGGACGATTCTCCGAGACGCCGAGGAAGCAGTCCCAGTTGAGTCCTGCGGGAATCGGATCGGAGCCAGTCGGACGCGGATTGCCCTGTGGCCACCAACCTGCGGGGCGGTTCGTCCACGCGTACATATCTGTGACTGGCCCAATCGCGCCATCGCGCAGTAGTTTCCCACCGTAACGGCGCCATTTGGTCGCGATTCGCTGCGTCCCCATCTGCGTGACGATGCTCGGAAGGGTCGCAGCAACTTCAGCGAGGCGGCGGTTCTCGTACGCACCCTGTGCCAGCGGCTTCTGGCAATAAACATGCTTTCCGAGATTCATCGCTGCCATCGAAATTGGCGCGTGCATGTGATCGGCTGTCGAACAAACGACTGCATCAAAGCCCTTGCCGAGCTTCGCGTAGGCTTCGCGCCAATCGGTAAACGTGGGCACATTCGGGAATCGCGCAGCGACAGTTTCGCCCTTGTCGTTCTTGTGTTCCTTCGTCCACGCGTCGAGTTGATCCTGACTCACATCGCAAAGCCCCACGATTTCCACCATTTTATGGCTTGCAACCTGCTCGAGATCTGCGTGACCCATTCCACCAACACCAACCTTCAACACACGCAACTTGCTGTTTTGATTAAGCCCGCGTCGCAAGAACGCTGGCGCAGCGCCTGCAGCGATCGAAGCAGCGAGTGGTGTGGCGAGTGAAGCGAGAACGAAGTTGCGTCGCGTGAGATTCATGGGACGAATTGAACCACAGGGATGGAGTGTCCATTCACTCGATTGCCACGGAACCGCAAAGTCCGTACACAATTTATGGCAACGTGCGCAAGACGCGACATTGGCGTCGCTCAACGCTCATAAACGGGAAGCGCATCCCCTATGCACGAATGCTCCTCGCCCTCACGGCCTGCAGGATCACGGACAAAACGTGCAAATCAGCAACCACGCCATCCAAAATCCATCTTTACCGGATCTTCAAAAATAAAAAACTCAGCCTCCGCATTTGCATCCTTCCGATTGTGGAGTATTTTCACCTTCGGCTGAACAAATCCATTCACACGCTTCTGTAGAGGAGCCGTGAGGATTGATTGGAGCAGTTTTTACCCTTCCCCCTTTTCCCTTTTTGGAGATTTTTGACATGAACAGCAAGATTTTGAAGCACATGGCAGCTGCAGCTGCAGCAGCAACCCTCGTTGGCTCTGCCAACGCCGCCGTGGTCTACAGCGGCGTCATCAACTTCGCTTGCGCCGTCGACATCGATGGTTGCTACATCAACGTTCAGACCGCGACGCTGAGCAACGGTCCAGGCGGCGGCGTTCCGGGCTGGGACGTTAACCCGTACTCGACCTCCGGCGGCATGAACTTCTTCAACTCGACCGGTGGCGGCCAGATGCGCAGAACGGGCGTGACGACTGGCACCGCTGGCAACCTCGCCTTTGGCACTGTGGTTGGCGCCGCGGGCTCCTTCAATACCGGCACCGGCAATGTCTATGGCACGACTGCTGCCACTGGCCTGCTGGGTGGTTGGACACTCAGCTCGGAGAACATCATCGGCTTCAGGTTCGTGGCTTCGGCTGGCACCACCCACTACGGCTGGATGCGCTTCTTGATGGGCGCGGCCGGCAGTTCGGGCACTTCGATGACCCGCACCATTGTTGACTATGCATACGAGTCAACCGCTGGCGAGTCGATTACTGTTACTGTCCCAGCCCCAGGAGCGATTGCGCTTCTTGGACTTGCAGGTCTCGCTGGCCGTCGTCGTCGCAACTGATTGCGCTGAAACGCTCAGCACCCTCATTCGCAGGAATGAGCCATGAAGCAAATTCTCTCACGGGCAATTCCCTCACCGGAGTTGCCCGTGTTGGTTTTTGGGATGAAGTGTCCATTCGCTCGATCGCCACCGAACTGCAAAGTCCACACCCAAACTATGGCACAAGTGCGCAAGACGCGACATTAGCGTCGCTCAATGCTCGCAAACGGGACGCGTGTCCGCTTTGCGCGACTGTTCCTCGCCCTTACAGCTTGCAGGATCAATGGACAAAAACGCGCTAATCAGCAAAAAATTCATCCAAGCGCCATCTTTACCAAATCTTCAAAAAATTAGCATTTGCAGCCTTTGCATTTGCACCCTTCCGATTATGGGGTACTTTCTTCTTTGGCTGTACTCGGCCATTCACACGCTTCCTTAGAGAGGCCGTGAGGATTGTTTGAAGCAGTTGTTACCTCTCCCCCTTTCCCTTTTTTGGAGAATTTGTATATGAACAGCAAGATTATGAAGCACATGGCAGCAGCAGCTGCCGCCGCAGCCGTCGTTGGCGCAGCCAACGCGGCCATCGTGACCTGGAATTGCAATCTGGTCATTCCAAACAACATCGATGGTCAGTACATCAATGTTCAAACCCAGGTCTACGGCAGCGCCGCAGGTCTCGCAACTGGTTGGGATCTCAATCCCTATGGAACATCAACCACAACCATGAGCTGGTTCGCCGCAGCAGCGCCGAGCGGTTGCGTCACGGGCCTCGGTCAGGGCGGGACGACCGTTGCGGTTGCAAGTC
>Ga0209553_1000342_pt1 | contig 24511 bp, 26 predicted proteins | sample LauGreFBDMM110DN_2_FD_188217 | JGI IMG/M metagenome (GOLD analysis project Ga0209553, IMG submission 188217) | Freshwater lake microbial communities from Lake Michigan, USA - Fa13.BD.MM110.DN (SPAdes) (version 2) | ecosystem: Environmental > Aquatic > Freshwater > Lake | place: Lake Michigan...
CTGAAAGCAGCTGAGCACGCTTTGGCCGAAGTTCGTGAAGAGCGCATTCGTCGTGAAGCCAGGGTGGCGCAAGGTGAGCAAACGATGGGTGTGGTTGATAGCACCATCCGCGAGCGCCTGTCGTGCGAGCCCGAGGATGTCCGCGCGCAAACCAAGCTACGCGACGACGAGCCCATGATTGCGCTTGATCAGTCCGAGAAGCGCTTGCAGCGGCTTTTGAGTGAGCGTGAAAACTTAGGCGCCGTGAACCTGCGCGCAGAGCAAGAAGCCGAGGAACTGACCCAACAGATCACGGGCATGACGGCCGAGCGTGACGACTTGATCGCGGCCATTGCCCGGCTGCGTGAGGGGATTCAAAAGCTCAATAGCGAAGGCCGCGAAAGATTGCTGAAGTCATTCAACGAGGTCGATGGCCACTTCCGCAGCCTGTTCAGCCGCTTGTTTGGCGGCGGTCGAGCGCACCTGGCGCTGACCGAAGCGGACGATCCGTTGGATGCTGGCTTGGAAATCATGGCCAGCCCGCCCGGCAAGCGCATGCAAAACTTGGGCTTGTTGTCGGGCGGTGAGCAGGCCCTCACAGCCCTGGCCCTTTTGTTTGCGGTGTTCATGACCAACCCAGCCCCCATCTGCGTGCTGGACGAAGTGGACGCGCCCTTGGACGATGCCAACGTCGATCGTTTCTGCTCGCTTTTGACCGAAATCACCAAGCAGACGGGCACCAGGGCCTTGGTGGTCACTCACCATCGTATGACCATGGCTCGGATGGACCGGCTGTTTGGCGTTACTATGGCCGAGCGCGGGGTTTCGCGGTTGGTTTCAGTCGATTTGAAGGCGGCGGAACAACTCCAGGAAAGCGCCTAAGTTCGTTTCGTCTTGGGTCGATCAAATACCTGATTTTTCAAGGCTTTCAGGGCGTTGTGCAGCGCGGGAATCATTCTTGACACCCCCAACCCTCGTGCCTATGTTGCGCGCGATTTTTGAACCGGGACCTGCCGCTGTCGGCCCTCGCCGACACGATCCCGATCCAAGGGTCAAACGGTCTGAACACGCCCATGACGGACCAAGAAAAACCGCCATCCCTTGAGGACATCGAAGCGCGGCTTGCTGCGGTTCGGGCTCATCAAGATCAAGAGCGGGAGAAAACTGAAAGTCGACGAGCCTCGGGCGTGGCTCATGGCGTAGGCTTTAAGATCGCCGCTGAACTTGTGGCGTCCGTCTTGGTCGGTGCGGGACTTGGTTACTTTCTAGATCAATGGCTGGGAACAAAGCCGTTGTTTCTGGTGCTAATGGTGCTCTTGGGGTTTGGCGCGGCGCTAATGAATATCTTTCGGATCGTCAAAGGCCTCGATCAGGCAGTCGGCCTTGGCCGGGCGATCCGCGAAGCAGATCAGAAGCCTGCAGCTCCTCAAGACAAGACGAAACCCTAAGCGACGGCTGAACCGTTCGCGATGATCGAAGGAGTGCGAAGTGGCTGCTGAATCTCATGGTCCGATGCATCAATTCGAGCTTCAGCGCTGGATTCCGCTCGACGTCGGCGGACTGGATATCTCTTACACAAACTCAGCGTTGTTCATGACGTTGGCCGTCCTGGCAACCTTCTCGCTCTTCTGGGTTGCCACCCGCCACCGCACCATGGTGCCGTCGCGTTGGCAGTCGGTCGCTGAGCTAATGTACGAGTTCGTGGGCGGCATGGTGAAAGATAACGTCGGCCATGCTGGCATGGCCTACTTCCCGTTCATCTTCACTCTTTTCATGTTCATCCTGTTTGGCAACGTGCTGGGCTTGCTGCCCTACAGCTTCACATTCACCTCGCACATCGTCGTCAATGCTGTTTTGGCACTGTTTATCTTTGTCGCCGTGACCATTATCGGCTTCTCGCGCCATGGCCTGCACTATTTCAGCCTGTTCTGCCCGCCCGGAACGCCGCTGCCCGTGGCTTTCGTACTGGTGCCGATTGAAATCATGTCTTACTTCATCCGCCCGGTCTCGCTCAGCCTGCGCTTGTTTGCAAATATGTTAGCAGGACACGTTCTGCTGAAAGTTCTGGCGGGCTTCGTGATTTCGCTGGGTCTGGGATTTGGCATTGTGCCCTTCGCCGCTGTGTTCGGCGTGACATTGCTGGAAATTATGGTCGCCGTTATTCAAGCCTACGTCTTCGCGCTGTTGTCGTGCATCTACCTCAACGACGCGATCAATCTCCACTAACCCTTAACTTATCTCGAAACGAAGGAAGGAACTTCACTATGGAAACAGAAGCAGCAAAGATGATCGGTGCTGGTCTTGCGGCAATCGGCGTCATCGGCGGCGGTGTCGGCGTCGGCACCGTTTGGGCCAACTACATGACGGCCGTGGCCCGCAACCCCGCGATGGAAGACAAACTGCGCACCCCCGCGTTTTTGGGTTTCGCCCTGTCTGAAGCCACCGCATTGTTCGCGCTCGTCATCGCGCTCATCATCCTCTTCACCTGATCGAAATTCCGCCGCGGCCGGGCCTGCGTGCCTGGTCCTCGGCGGGTTCGACTAAAGGCGTTCGACCATGCCGCAATTTGATCCGGCGACGTTTGCGTCGCAGATCTTCTGGTTGGTAGTCACTTTCTTGGCCCTCTATGCGGTCATTGCGAAGTTTGCCATTCCACGTATCGAAGAAATTTTGGAGCAGCGCGCCCGCTTTGTCCAAGACGACATCGACCGTGCTGCCGCGTTGAAGGCGGACACCGACACGGCCATTGCCACCTACGAGAAGGCCATGGCAGCGGCCCGCAACCAGGCCCGCGACGTGATGCTGGTGGCGACAATTGAGTTGAAGAAAGTCGCTGACGAGAAGACCGCGGTTGTGACGGCTGAGGTGGGCAAGCAAATCACGGATGCCGAGACACGCATCGAGAAGGCCAAGTCTGAAGCCGTGGGTTCGATCAAATCCATCGCTGCTGACACGGCCCGCGAAGCCGTGGCGCGCATCTCTGGCCTTTCGCTTGACGCCGCCAAGATCGACGCCGCTGTTGGCGCCGCCCTCAAAGACGCGCGTTAGGAGCACCCCATGTTGCAAGATCCAGCATTTTGGGTTGGCCTCGCCTTCCTTCTTGTCATCGCCCTCATCTACAAGCCCGCGATGAAATCGATCAGTGCGTCGCTGGACGGCCGGGCGGTAATGATTCGCACACAGATTGAGGAAGCCCGCAAACTTCGCGAAGACGCCCAAGCGCTTTTGGCTGACTATCAACGCAAGCAGCGCGATGCCATGGCGGAAGCGGAAAGAATCATCCAACAAGCCAAGGAAGACGCCACCCGCATGCGCACCGATGCCGAGCAGGATCTCACCCGCTCCATCGAGCGGCGTAAACAGCAGGCGCTGGAGCGCATCGCGCAGACCGAGGCGCAAGCGATCGCCCAGGTGCGCAACACCGCAGTGGATGTGGCCTTGAATGCTGCAGAAGCCTTACTGCGCGACAACATCGCCGCCGGCCAAGCCCAAACCATGGTCGACAAATCGATCGCTGAGCTGTCGAAGAGTCTGAATTAATCTAAATCTCACAACGGCCTCAAAATCCCTCCTGAAACGGTGGGGGTTTTTTTGCTGTAGAGAGGCTGATTTGCTGAAAACTAATTGAAAATAGGCACTTATTCTCGGTCAACGCACCAATCCAATCAAGCGTTAGGGTCGTAACTAGAGTATCTTTTCCTTAGTCGATCCCTGACAATCATATTACGGATTCACCCCTGCCCGACTCACACCCGGCCACAACCGAAGAAGCTCAAAAATTGGGCCTGGCGACTTTGCGGGCGGCTCGTCAGCGCCGCCAGTTACTGATCGGGGGTGGAGTGATTGCCATCATTGTGGCCGTCATCGCCGGATTTATGCTGTTGAAGCCTGACCCAGAAGTGCGTGTCACTACCATCAAGGCCCAGACGACCGAACGTGTGTTGGCCGTCACGGGCCGCGTCAAATCGCGCGAAAGCATCCAGGTGTACCCAAAAGCCGCTGGTCAGATTGTGCATCTGACCAAAGACAAGGGGGACTTGGTGCAAGCTGGCGAGGAACTGGGACAAGTTGACCCAGCCCGCGCAAAATCGGCTTTGGCCCAATCCACCGCCTCGCTTGATGCTCAGCGCCGCATTTTAAGCCAAGCTGAACGCGACTTGGAACGGGCGCGGACATTACTCGAGCGCGGCTCGGCCACGGTGGCGGGCGTTGAATCTGCAACACTGGCTGTTACCAAAGGCCGCGAAGACCTGCGCCGCCTCGAAGCCGCTCGCGACGACGCCAAGCTGCGCCTGGAAGAATACACCATCGTTGCCCCGTTCTCGGGCCGCATCCTCAATCGCCCGGTTGATCCCGGCCAGGTTGTCGACATCCGTACGGCTTTGTTCAGCATTGCCCCCACCGGTGCTCAAGAAATTGAGTCCGAGGTCGACGAAGCCTACAGCATGGCCATTAAATTGGGCCAGGAGGCGCGCTTGGCGTTTGCCGGTCTGCCCACCCCGGCCGAAGGTCGCGTGCGCTACTTGGCCCCCGAAATTCAAACCAGCACTGGCGGACGCTTGATGCGCCTTTCGTTTGCAGCCCCGAATGGTGCAACTGGGGACGAGCTGCCCGTGGGCTTATCAGTCGATGTGAACGTCGTCGTGGATCGCACACCTAACGCCATCACCGTGCCGCGCCAGGCCATCCGCGACATTGCCACACAGCCTCATGTGTTCGTGGTGCGGGATGGAACACTTGTTTCCCAAGCCATCACCTTTATCGATTGGCCTGCTCAGTCAGTGATTGTGACATCTGGCTTGAAAATTGGTGACCTCGTGGTGCTCGACCAGCAAGCCCCGGCTATCGGGTCTAAGGTGAAAGCTCAAGGCTAGCCCCATGCTCTACGAGGCCAAAGTCGCCCTGCGCTATTTGCTGTCGAGCAAGATGCAAACCGGCTTGCTCATTGGCGGCGTGGGCGTGGGCGTTTTGGTTTTCTGCTTCATGAGCGCACTCATCAATGGCCTAACGTCGGACCAAATCGAACAGACTGTTGGTAGTATTCCCCACGTCACAATTGAACCACGCGAACAAACGCCCAAGGTGTTGGGAGCCGCCGACGGCGTTGTCGTGCTGCCCGCGATCCTGCGTGACAACACCCAGCGCGCGCAAATCCGCGCCTGGCAAACCGTGCTTGATAGCCTTCATGCAGACGAGAAAGTGCGCGTGGCGGTTCCGGTGGTTGCGAGCAACGGCTTCATCGCGCGCGGGCAAGCGATACAGCCCGTGTCGATTACGGGCGTAAACCCCGAGCAACTGTCGGAAGTGGCCGCTATCGGACCTGCCATCATCAAGGGCGCGGCTGATCTTGACCTCAATGGCATTATTATTGGTGCCCGCTTGGCGCGTAACTTGTCCATTGATGTGGGACAAACTTTAGTGATTAGGTCCGATCGCGGCGGGCAGCGTGACGTGAAAGTGCGCGGGATTTTCTCCATCGGCATTGAATCGCTCGATGAACGCGTGGCCTACATGAACTTCAAAGCCGCCAAGGCCCTCTTGAACCTCGACAACGGCATTTCACGTATTGAAGTGAAGCTCTACGATCTCGACATGGCTCCAGCTTTGGCTAGCAACTTCGCGGCATCAACGGGCTTGAAAGTCACCAGCTGGGTTGAAAAAAACAAGCGTTTGTTCAATGCCATCCAGGGCCAGCGCTCGACCGGTTCGCTCATCAAATTTTTCTCGATTGTCACCATCATTATCGGTGTATCGAGTGCGTTGTTGCTGACTACGGTTCGACGTAAGTCAGAGATTGGGATTATGCGCAGCATGGGCATGACCAAAGGCTTCATCAACCGCGTCTTCGTCATCCAGGGCGTTCTGATTGGCTTACTCGGGGCGATGGTCGGCGCCAGCGGCGCATTTGGCTTCACGACGTTGGTGCTGGAATTGGCTGTGCGCGCTGATGGCACTCTCGTATTTCCCATCGACCCGTCACAGGGGGCCTACTTGGCGGGCATTATGTTGGCAACTGTGGCCAGTACAGTTGCGGCCATATTGCCCGCGTGCGCGGCCTCGCGCGTCGATCCGTTAGAGGCCATCAGCCAATGACCTCCGACGCGACAAAGACAGCGTTGCTCTCGGTCGCAGGCCTGACGAAAGATTACATTGTCGGCGACCTTGTCACGCCGGTCCTCAAAGGCATCAGCTTCGATATTTATACCGGCGAGTTCGTCGCCATGCTGGGCCCCAGCGGCAGCGGCAAAAGCACGTTGCTGTCGATTTTGGGCACGTTGCTAAAACCCACCGCCGGGCACTTTTTTATGCTGGGGAATGACCTGACCAAGGCGGGCGAGCGAGAGTTAACCAAGTTCCGTAATCGCAACATCGGCTTTGTGTTTCAGTATCACCACTTGCTGCCCGACTTTAGCGCACTCGAGAACGTGATGTTCCCGGCAGTGGCCTCAGGCCTGATGGATGACGTCGAAGCGGAGTTGCGCGCCACCATGCTGCTCGGCCGCGTCGGCCTGAGTCATCGACTGAATTACAAAGCGACAAAACTATCTGGCGGGCAGAAACAGCGCGTGGCGTTGGCGCGCGCACTGATGAATAACCCAGCACTCGTTCTGACCGACGAACCCACAGGCAATTTGGACCGTGAATCAGCCCATCAGGTGATGGAATTGCTGACCGAGATCAACGCCGAGAGCGGCACCACGTTCCTGATCAGCACCCACGACTCAGAAATCGCCAGCCGCTGTCAGCGCAAAATCACCATCATCGACGGCAAGATCGATAGCATCGAGACCAACCCGGTTGTGCAGCACGGATTAGCGGCGGCTTGATCCTACTCAGCTGCCTGCTTTGTCACCGCCGCATTAACATCAGCTTTGCGCCAGCGCAACACAGGCTTCCTAGCAGCTTGGATTTCATCCAGCCTACGACGTGGGGCCAAACGTGGCGAGCCTTTGAACCACTCGGCCTGATCGCCCTGCTTGGCCTTGCGCGCCAAGGCCAGTAGCGATGCGATGAACTGGTCGAGCGTGGCTTTGCTTTCTGTTTCGGTCGGCTCCATCAGCAGCGCTCCGTGCACGACCAACGGGAAATACATGGTCATGGGGTGGAAGCCCTCGTCGATGAGGGCTTTGGCAACATCGAGCGTCGACACGCCGGTGTTTTTGAGGAAGCTGTCGTCAAACACCACTTCGTGCATACAGATGCCATCAAATGCGGGGGTGAGTTCCGCCGACAATTTGACGCGCAAATAGTTGGCGTTCAGCACCGCGTCGCCTGAAGCTTGCCGCAAGCCATCGACGCCCATGGCGAGAATGTAACTCAGCGCACGCACGAACACGCCGAACTGACCCTGAAAGCCTTTCATGCGGCCAAATGATTTTTGAGCCGCACCAGTGCCTGCATGTTCCACAACGCTGAATCCATTGGCACCCCTCACCACAAATGGCACCGGCACGAACGCTGCCAACGCAGCACTAAGTACCGTGGGACCTGCACCGGGCCCGCCGCCGCCGTGGGGCGTGGAGAAGGTTTTATGCAAGTTGATGTGCATGGCATCGACGCCGAGGTCGGCAATGCGCACGCGGCCCACCAGCGCGTTGAAGTTGGCACCATCCATATAGAAGTAGGCACCCGCCGCATGAACGGCTTGGGCGATTTCAATGCACTCGGTTTCGAATAAACCACACGTGTTGGGATTGGTGATCATCACCGCCGCCACATCTGAGCTGAGTTTTGCCTTCATCGCATTGATATCGACGCGGCCCAACGCAGTGGCGGGGATGGATTCAACGCGGTATCCACACAGCGCCGCCGTGGCTGGGTTGGTGCCGTGTGCTGATTCAGGAACCAGCACGAGTTTACGCGCACCTTGACCATTGGCCTCGTGCGCTGTGCGTATGCACATGAGGCCGCATAATTCACCGTGTGCACCAGCTGCAGGGCTCATGGCCACAGCAGGCATACCGGTGAGCGTTTTGAGCCAATGGGCCAGGGTGTCGATCAATTCATACGCACCTTGGGCCGTGCTTTGTGGCTGGTAGGGGTGGATGTCGGCAAAGCCCGGTAGGCGTGCCATTTTCTCGTTCAGGCGCGGGTTGTGCTTCATGGTGCACGAGCCCAGCGGATAGAACCCGGTGTCGATAGAATAGTTCTTCTGCGACAGGCGCGTGTAATGGCGCACCACTTCGGGCTCGGACAAGCCCGGCAAGCCAATCGGCTTGTCGCTGCGCAAGTCGCCCAGCCGCGTGCGCACCTTGGGCGCTGCGGGCAAATCAACCGCCGTTGAACCGCCGGTATCTAATTCAAAAATCAGCGGTTGTTCAATTTGCAGGGCACGATGGCCGCTGGTGGTAATGGTGTTGATCATGACAGCACCTCCTTCAATGCATTAACAAGTATATCGATGTCGGCCTCGGTATTCATTTCGGTCGCGGTCAACAGCAGAATATTTTCAAGCTCGGGGTAGGTTGGGTAAAAGCGCGACACCGGAATGCCACCGAGAATGTTGCGCTTTGCCAAAGCCTCGACAACCGGCGCGGCAGGCTTTGAAAGTTGCACCGCGAATTCATTGAAAAACGCGGTTGGTAAGATTTTCACGCCCTTAAGTGCTTCAAGTTTGTCGGCCAACAGCGCAGCATGGGCATGGTTCAGTTCAGCTAAACGACGGAAGCCTGCCTCGCCCAGCAGCGTCATATGCACAGAGAACGCCAACGCAATGAGGCCAGAGTTGGTGCAGATGTTCGATGTCGCTTTTTCACGGCGAATGTGTTGCTCGCGGGTTGACAAGGTGAGCACCCAGCCGCGGCGGCCGTTCTCGTCTACCGTTTCGCCCGCCAAACGCCCGGGCATTTGACGAATGAATTTCTCGCGCGTGGTGAACAAGCCCACGCCCGGCCCGCCGAAACACGTGGGCGTAGCGATGGATTGTCCATCGCCCACCACGATATCAGCGCCCATGGCACCGGGCGACTTCAATAAACCCAACGAGACGGGCTCGGCGACACAGATCACCAACAACGCGCCAGCGGCGTGGCAGGCCTCGGCCAGCGCGGTGTAATCATTCAGGTGGCCAAAGAAACCTGGCGTTTGCACAATCACGCACGCAAGGTCTGGCCCAACACGACCAATCAAGTCTTCGATTCCGACGGGGTCTGGTGCCAAGCACTCGATGTTCATATCCATAAACCGCAATGCAGTCGCGGTGACATCGCGGTAATGCGGATGCACGCTGCCCGACACCAACACCTTCGCGCGCTTGGTCACGCGACAGGCCATGGTGGCCGCTTCAGCACAGGCCGTCGCACCGTCGTACATCGACGCATTGGCCACTTCCATGCCGGTGATCAGCGCGACCTGCGTTTGAAATTCGTAAATCGCCTGCAACGTGCCCTGACTGATTTCCGGCTGATAGGGCGTATAGGCGGTCAAAAACTCGCCGCGCTGAATGATGTAATCCAGCGACGCCGGTGTGTGGTGACGATAGTTACCCGCGCCTAAAAAGCTAGGCGCCTGCGATGCGTTCAGGTTCTTGGCGGCAACGGCCGACAAGACGCGCTCGACCTCCATTTCACTCATGGTGTTCGACAGATCGAATTTCGCTTTGGCTTTAGCCGCAGCAGGGATATCAGCGAATAAATCATCAACGCTGGCCACACCAACCGAGCCCAACATTTCGGCGCGGTTTTGATCGCTGAGGGGCAGATAACGCATGAGTCTCTCCGATTACGAAGCGTCAGCAACAAATTTGTCGTACGCCGCCTGATCCATCAGGGCATCAAGCTCGGACGGATTGCTGATCGTCATCTTGAAAAACCAGCCCGCACCTTGTGGATCTTTGTTCACGGTGTCGGGCGCGTCAGGCAACGCCGCATTCCCTTCCGTCACGCTGCCGGAAACAGGCGCGTAAACTTCGCTGGCAGCCTTCACCGATTCCACCACCGCAGCTTCACCTCCTGCGTTCAGCGCTTTGCCCTTCGTCGGCACTTCGACGAACACGACGTCGCCTAACTGGCCTTGGGCAAATTCGGTAATGCCTACAGTAGCTGTGGTTCCTTCGACGCGGACCCATTCGTGATCTTTGGTAAAACGTAGCTGGCTCATGGTCTGTATCCTCTGTCTTAAGATTTTGATTTGAAGTAGCGATGCGGCGCGAATGGAAGCGCCACGACCTCAGCAGGCAAGGTCTGTCCGCGCACCATGAGTTGAACTTTAGTTCCTGGTGTCGCGAATGCCGTTTGTATGTAGCCCATGGCGACGGGCTTGTTGACGCTGGGACCAAAGCCACCACTGGTGATTTCGCCAATCGTCTTGCCGATTTCATCAAGTATTTCGGTATGCGCGCGGGCGGGCGCTTTTCCTATCGGCTGGATACCCACGCGCATTTTTTGTGCGCCCATATTGATCTGTTCGATAATCTTGTTCGCGCCCGGAAATCCGCCTTCGAGTTTGCGGCGCTTGCCAATGATCCATGACAGATTGGCTTCCACAGGCGTCGTCGTCGTATCGATGTCGCTGCCATAGAGGCACAAGCCCGCCTCAAGGCGCAGTGAATCGCGGGCTCCAAGCCCAATGGGTTGAATTTCGGGTTGAGCTAACAGGGCGTTAGCAACCGCCTCGGCGCGATCGCCTGGAATTGAGATTTCGTATCCATCTTCGCCCGTATAGCCCGAGCGGAACAAACGCACGTCCACGTCATGCCCGCTGGCGAGCGCGAACTTTGCAACGCGGCTCGACATAAAGGCCATCGCATCGCAGCCCGCAGCAAAGCGCACCAGCACCTTTGCAGCGCTTGGGCCTTGCAGGGCCAGAAGGGCTCGATCTTCAAAGCGCGTGAGTTTTATGCGGCTGCCAAGGCGGCGCAAGATATGATCGAAGTCGCCTTCTTTGCAGCCTGCGTTGACGATCAAGAATAATTTTTTCTCAGAGCCAGGCTCGGCCGGTTTGGTGATCATCAAATCGTCAATGATGCCGCCCGTTTCAGTCAGCAGCGTTGAGTACCGTATCCGCCCCGCCGCCAATCCTTTGAGGTCGCCGGGGATGAGGCTTTCCAACGCCCCAATCACATCATCGCCGGTCAGTTCGGCTTGCCCCATATGCGACACATCGAACAAGCCCGCGTGGGCGCGGGTGTGCAAATGCTCCTTCAGCACGCCCAAAGGATATTGCACCGGCATGCTGTAGCCAGCGAACGGCACCATCTTGCCGCCCAATAAGATGTGCAGGGCATTCAATGGCGTAGTTTTGAGATCAGCGCCGGCGGGATCGGCCAAGGGGCTCTCCGGTAATCTTGAGTTCACCCGATAAGGACACAGAGTCCGGCTATCGAGCGCCCCCCTCTGTCGGAGAACCTGAAAGATTCACCGGGCACTCATGGCGTTGAGACAGCCCGGCTTACATCTTCGGTGAGACGATTGAGGCCTAACTCAAACGGCTACTTTCCAGAGCACCACTTACCCCACGGTCCTTTGGCCTGAGAGTTTCCGAGGGCGGTTTCTCCTTCGGCGCCGCTCAATATCGAATTTAATCGACGAGCGGTCTCTTCCGTGGGGTTACACGGTAGAAGCGTACTTTGGCGAAGTTGGCCTAGCGGGTCAACGCCCGAACAGCATGGAATCTAAGAAAATATGTGGATAAGTCAGACGCCCTCACGGAGCGGATCTGCACTGCGGGGCCTGTTCCGCCGGTCAATGTCGATAATTAACAGGCATACCGGCGCGGTATATACCGCAGCGGTATAAAATGCCTCTATTTCTGGCGCTGTGCGCGATTGTAGTCCAACTGCTCGTTGGTGAGTTGCAGGCCCACATAAACGTCGTAGGCGGCTGCGGGTTCGTCCTTCTTGAGAGGAATAAAGACCCGAATATCGTTTTCGCGCACCTTTTCTTTCACGCCCGGGCTGGCGGGAAGATCGTGACGCAGTTGAAAAACCCGCTTGCCAATTGGGTTAGGAAACAGCTGGGGCACGGCCACGAAGTAGTAAATTGACGCCGGGCCTTTTTTCACAGCCGCGCCCGACGCAATCGCAAAGTCCAAGTCCATCTGTACTTCAACGCCCTCGTCGGAAAACTTACAGTCGCCATGATAGGCAACGATTTCAGCCTGGTAATCGACATCGGTGATATCGCGACCTGCACCCTCTTTGAACTGGACCAATCGCGCCGTGGTGTTGTCGATGCGCACCGACGGACAAGGGGGTAGTTGGTTATTGACGCATCCTGAAAGCGCCGCACCAAGAACGATCAATGCTGATAAGCGAACGAACGAAACAAGTGTCATGGGCATCAATAACCGTCGGCTGGATCGTGGGATCGTTTATAGGTTTTTGTGCGTACCGTCACACAATGGGGATTTTGTAGTGGCCTTGCAGCCACAAAACCAGACCTTCGCTGTCTGCTCGGGGGTGTAAGCCATCGGGGCCAGCCCCGTGCCTTTATGCGTGCCGTCGCAAAAGGGCTGTTTGGCGCTGCGGCCACAGGTGCACCAATAATAGGTTTTTCCGGCCTCGACTTCGACCCCATAGGGGGCTTTTTGGGCAACAATGGGTGTGGCCGGCGTTTGATCTGACATGTGAGAATCCTAGGTCTGAGATAAGCGTGCGAGCGTGGCTTTCGGGGCCAGGTTAGATTTGCTATGTCTGCCTCGTTTAAGGCTATGGTATGCCTCAGCTTATCTACTGATGCGCCAAGTCACTAGTATGTTTTCAGCCGATCTCGTAACACCTCGGCGTGCAGAAATTAAGGCTGAAATCGGACCCCGTGAACATCCAACCCCGCCCGACCTTAAAAATCCTCATGGCTGCACCCCGCGGATTTTGCGCGGGCGTGGATCGGGCCATTTTGGTGGTTGAGCGCGCACTGGAAAAATACGGCGCGCCGGTCTACGTGCGCCACGAGATTGTCCACAACCGCCATGTCGTCGACGCCCTCAAAGCCAAGGGGGCTATTTTCGTCGATGAGTTGAGTGATGTGCCTGACGGCGTGCCGGTGATTTTTTCAGCGCACGGCGTACCCAAATCCGTCCCCGCCGAGGCCCAATCGCGCAAACTCACCTATGTCGACGCCACCTGCCCGCTGGTCAGCAAGGTGCATGTGGAGGCAGAGCGCCACTCCCGCGAAGGTCGACATATTTTCCTGATCGGGCACACCAATCACCCCGAAGTCATCGGTACCATGGGGCAAGTCGCACCGGGCACGATGACGTTGATCGAAACGGTGGCCGATGTACAGCGCGTGACGCCACCGCCTGGCAAGGCCCTCGCTTATGTGACGCAAACCACCTTGTCCGTAGACGACACCGCCGAGATCATTGCCGACTTGCAGAAACGCTTTCCAAGTATCACCCCGCCGCGCAAAGAAGACATCTGCTACGCCACAACCAACCGCCAAAATGCGGTCAAGGCGATGGCCGCCCAATGCGATTCATTCATCGTCATTGGCGCACCCACATCATCGAACTCCAATCGTCTGGTGGAGGTGGCGCGGCGGTCAGGGTGCCCCGATGCACTTTTAGTCGAACAGGCCGCGTCTATTCCATGGGAGCGGATCAAGCCCAACTCGGTTCTGGGTGTGACGGCGGGCGCTTCGGCTCCCGAAGTTCTAGTCGACGAGGTGATTGCGATGGCCCGGAAAAAATTCAATGTGACGGTCGAGCAAATTACCGTGACGGAAGAAACCGTGAAGTTTAGTTTGCCCCGCGTCTTGAACGCCTGAGGATTACAGATGGCGGTCTATACCGAGGTTTCCGACGACGACCTAAAAGCCTTCATGGCAGGCTACGACCTCGGCGAGGTCGTGGGTTGCAAGGGCATTGCTGAAGGCGTGGAGAATTCCAACTACCTGCTGCAGACCGCGACGGGCCCTTACATCCTCACGCTCTACGAGCGGCGCGTAAACCCTGCCGACCTGCCGTTTTTCATGGACCTGATGGAGCACTTAGCGCGCTCTGGCATAAAGTGCCCGGTACCGATTCACGCCAAAGACGGCAAAACTTTACGCACACTGTGTGGGCGGCCTGCGGCGATTATTACCTTCTTGAACGGCATGTGGCCGCGCCGCGCCGAAGCTTGGCACTGCTACGAGCTTGGCGTCGCCTTGGCCGAACTGCACGTGGCTGGGCGGTCATTCCCACATACGCGTAAAAACAATCTCTCATTGGCAGGGTGGCACGAACTATTTGAAAAAGTGGGCAACACGACCGAGCAGGTTGAACAAGGGCTGCACGGCTTGATCAAACACGAGTTGGATGACCTTGCCAAGAGTTGGCCGCAAAAATTGCCGAGCGGGGTGATTCATGCCGATCTATTTCCTGACAATATCTTCTTCATGTCCCAAAAATGTTCTGGGCTCATCGACTTTACTTTCGCTTGCACCGATTTTTTGGCTTACGACTTAGCAATCTGCATGAACGCGTGGTGCTTTGAAGTGGACGGCGCACTGAACATCACCAAAGCAAGTCGTCTGTTCGCTGGATATGAAAGTGTGCGTCCCCTTGAAGCGATCGAGAAGCAAGCGCTGCCCGTGCTTGCGCGTGGTGGAGCTATGCGCTTCTTACTCACGCGCCTGTATGATTGGGTGAACACGCCCGCAGGCGCGCTTGTAAAGCCCAAGGACCCGCGCGAGTATTTGCGCAAATTGAAATTTCACCGCGGCGTAACTGGAAGCTTTGCTTATGGCCTTGCCTGAGGCAGAAACGTCGAAAGCTGTTGAGTTGTTCACTGATGGCGCATGTCTTGGCAATCCTGGGCCCGGCGGCTGGGCAGCGCTTCTGCGCTTTAACAGCAGCGAGCGAGAACTTTCGGGCGGCGAAGCTGATACGACAAACAACCGCATGGAAATGAAAGCCGTGATGGAGGGCCTGCGGGCGCTCAGTCGGCCTTGCTCAGTCATCATCGCAACCGATAGCCAATATGTTCTCAAAGGCATGACCGAATGGATTGCGGGTTGGAAGCGCAAGAACTGGCGCACCGCCGACAAGAAACCCGTGAAGAATGTCGACCTGTGGCAGGAACTTGAAGCGTTGTGCGAACCCCACACCGTAAAATGGACCTGGGTGCGCGGCCACGACGGCCATGTGGAAAACGAGCGCGTCGATTTACTGGCGCGCACTGCAGCTGAGAACATCAAATACCCGGATCGGGGTTTTCCTAAAGCTTGCTGAGAACGTGAGCGGCGGCAGACACTTCGAACGCACCGGGCTCTTCTACAAAAAAATGGGTGATGATGCCGGACTTAACCACCATGGCATAGCGTTGCGAACGCACCCCCATTCCATAAGCGCGCGCATTGAGATCCTGCCCCGTCGCGCGGGCGAACACGCCATTGCCATCGGCCAACATGATGATCTTATCATGCACATGATTATGCCGAGCCCAGGCATCCATGACGAAAGCATCATTCACTGACATGCAAATGATTCGGGCAACGCCCCTGGCTTTGAAGTCTTCAGCCAGCTCAAGGAACCCCGGCAGATGGCGCGCTGAGCATTGTGGCGTGTAAGCCCCGGGCAGAGCGAATATGACAGTCGTTCCCGTTGCGCAAATCTCTGTGATCGCGACATCGAAAAGGCCATCGCGACCAAGCGCTTTGAGCGAAGCATTGGGAAGGGAATCCCCGACTTTAATAACCATGGCTTTCGCCCGCCTTCCGTGAAGTCAAGTCTTGCGTTGCTGCCAAGATAAGATCATTTTTTAATCATGGCAGCTTCAAAAAAATCAATCAGCTCTGGATATATGGTCGGCCAATTCCTGGCGGCCATGCCCGCAATGTCCGATCCGCGCTTCGAGCGCAGCGTGATCTACATTTGCGCGCATTCGGCCGAAGGCGCCATGGGTCTCATCGTCAACAAGCCGCTCAAAGACGTGAAATTGCCAGAAATTTTTAGCCAGCTGGGTATTGAGACCAAAACGGGGTGCGAGAAAATTCATATTCATCGCGGCGGCCCAGTGGAAACCGCGCGCGGCTTTGTGCTGCATTCTGCCGATTACGAGCGCGATGGCACCCTCAAAGTGAATTCCGAGATTTGCCTCAGCGCCACCACTGATATTCTGTATGCCATTGCCTCGGGCGAAGGCCCACAACGTAGCCTCATGGCCCTGGGATATTCAGGTTGGGGTAGTGGTCAATTGGATGATGAGATCAAACAAAACGCCTGGCTGAATATTCCGGGGGATGATGAGTTATTGTTCTCGGAAGACTTCGAGAAAAAATGGGAACGGGTGTTGGCCAAAATCGGCGTCAGCCCCGCGCTGCTCTCGGGCATTGCTGGTCACGCGTAGTCTTTTTGATTTGCGCGTTCTCCGGGCGGCGAACCGGAAGCCCACTTCGCCTGAGAACGCTCCGGGCCTATTGCGCCGTCCAGCCGCCGTCGACCTTCAAGCTTGTGCCGGTCACCAAGGCTGATGCGGGCGCTGAGAGATACAATACCGCAGCAGCAACGTCTTTCATCGCGCCCATATGGCCCAGCGGAATACGATCAAGAACGAATGATTTAAATTCGGGCTTGTCCAGCATGGACGCGGTCATCGGCGTTTCAATGAATGTGGGCGCAACGGTATTGACCCGAATACCATGGGCCGCCAGATCAAGCGCCATGGCTTTGGTCAGGCCTTCAAGGGCGTGCTTGGAGGCACAGTAAACTGTGCGGTTGACCGAGCCCACATGCCCCATTTGCGAAGACATGTTGATGATGCTGCCCTTGAGGCCACGCTTGATCATCTGCGCAGCGATTCCTTGCGCGACAAAGAAGGCAGCCCGCACGTTAATGTTGAAGATGGTGTCGTAGTGCTCTTCGGTCACGGCGGCGAATGGTTCAGGAATATTAGTACCAGCGTTGTTCACCAGGATATGAATGTCGGGCAAGCCCGTGATCATCTCGGCAACCTGATCGGTCTTGGTCACATCGCAGATCACCGCGCCGGCCTTGCCGCCCCGCGCAACAATCGAGGTCACAGCCTTGTCTAAATCCTGCGCCCCACGCCCCACCAGCACAACTTCAGCCCCTGCGTCGGCCAGCAGTTCCGCGCAACTTAAACCAAGACCTTTTGATGCGCCGGTAATCAGTGCACGCTGGCCCTTCAGGTTGAACAAAGCCGCGACTGTGTTTTCACTCATGATCCAAAATCCATGGCCGCCTTCTTTTTATGCGCCGCCAACGCCATCAGCCGACGATCACGCCAGGCCCGGCGCTTGTCTAAATCGTCGACTGAGAGGTGCTCGCGGCGCTCGGCTTCGACCTTGCTGGTCAACTCCACACCCCATGCTTTGGGCGCGGTGCGCGAAGCAGCAACAGAATGATAAAGCGGCCCGAGACGCTTGGCATAGTCAGCCACACCGGCCGGAGCATTCAAATCAATGGTTTCAAATGGGCCCATGAATGACCAGCGCAGGCCCAATCCCACGGCCACAGTTTTATCGATATCTTCAGCGCTGGCGTAGCCTTCATCGAACAAAGCCCACGCCTCGTTCAGTAACGCACCTTGCAAGCGATTGAGCACAAAACCTTCGACCTCGCGGCGAATGCGAATGGGCTCTTGGCCGACAGTGCGCATCAACTCAAACACCTTGTCCATGGCGGCAGGATCAGTCCAGGGCGCTGGAACCAACTCAACGAGAGGAACCAAGTAAGGTGGGTTGACGGGATGCGCGATGAGCATGCGATGGCGCGTGGCGCTATGTTGCGTGAACGCCGAAGCCGGGATGCCCGATGACGAGCTGCCAATCGGCGCGCTGGCTGGCACGCATTTATCGAGTGCCGCATACAGTTTGGTTTTGACATCGATGGACTCGAATGCCGACTCCTGAACATAGCCAACATTGCTCACGGCGGTTTCAAGCGAAGATTGAGTGCTGATCCGCGCCAGCACAGACTCAACCTCCTCGTCAATCAGCGCAAAAGATTTAAGGTCGCGAACATTACCCGCGATCAACGTCATCACACCATCACGCACACGCGCAGAGTCATCGTGAATGCGGACCGCATAGCCCGCGCGAGCAAACACAATCGCCCAGCCTGCACCGACGAGGCCTGCACCGACGACGGCGATGGGCGGCGCGGGGTCAGCCATGGTAATATGAAACCCTACTCAGCTGCCTTCGCGCTACCATAGCGGCGCACGCGCAAGTCGGCCTGCTCTTTGTGACCCCAGAAGTTCTCGATGGCGCACAGGCGCGAGCAATACTCGCCGACCAGCGCTGAGGCTTCTTCGGTTACTTCCTGGTAGGTGCAGGTTTTCATGAACTTGCCAACCCACAGTCCGCCCGTGTAGCGCGACGCGCCGTTGGTGGGTAGCGTGTGGTTGGTGCCAATCACTTTGTCGCCGTATGCCACGTTGGTTTCTTTGCCCAAGAATAACGCGCCGTAGTTGGTCATCTTTTCCAAGAAATAGCGCGGATTTGAAGTCAGCACCTCGACGTGTTCCGAGGCGATCCGGTCAGCCTCGGCTACCATTTCATCAACGGTGTCGCACAAAATAATTTCGCCATAGTCGCGCCAAGCCTGGCCTGCGATATCGGCAGTTTGCAGAATCGTAAGCTGGCGATCAATTTCCTTCATCGTCTCACGCGCCACACGCTCGGATGTTGTCAGCAGCACGGCAGGTGATGTGGGGCCATGCTCGGCTTGGCCCAACAAGTCGGTGGCGCACATTTCGCCGTCAGCGGTGTCATCAGCGATCACCAAAATCTCGGTGGGGCCTGCGAACAGATCGATGCCGACACGGCCATAGAGCTGACGCTTAGCTTCAGCCACGTATGCGTTCCCTGGGCCCACTAGCATATCCACTGGTTTGATGGTCTCGGTGCCCAGCGCCATGGCTGCAACGGCCTGAATGCCACCCAGCAAATAAATCTCGTCTGCACCCGCCAAATGCATGGCGGCAATGGTAGCAGGGTGTGCTTTGCCTTTGGTGGGCGGTGTGCAAGCAATGACGCGCTTGCAGCCTGCCACGCGCGCCGTCAGCACGCTCATGTGGGCCGAGGCCACCATGGGATAGCGCCCGCCGGGGATGTAACACCCGACGTTGTTCACCGGCACGTTCTTGTGGCCGAGCTTGACGCCCGGAAGCGTTTCAATCTCGATATCCTTCAGCGCCGCTTTTTGCGCTTCGGCAAAGCGGCGGATTTGGGTTTGGGCAAATTTGATGTCGCTGATGATTTGCGGTGAGCACGCTTTGACGCACTCCTCAACCTCTTGCGCGGTCATCCGAAAAGTTTTGGCCTCAAAGCCGTCGAATTTTTTGGCCAATTCCCGCACGGCCACATCACCCCGCGCCACTATATCGGCCAAAATGCCCGTCACGGTTTCGCGCACTTTGGCATCGTCGGCAGCCTTGGTTGCGGCGGCAGCACCTTTTTTCAGATAACGGAGCATGAGTTGTCCTTTGATGCAGAACGAAAGATGCGCAGACTTACTTCGACGACGCGCTGAAGGCTAACTTTATCAGGGGCCTGCTCACAGGGTGGCAAGCTCGTGGTCCGATTCTCAGTTTCGCCGCGCATAGGTCGCGAATGTCAAACCCGCTCCACTCGGTTAAGTTATTGAAGTTTCTGCTGAATTTCAGCCAACGGGGCCAGAGTCTCAAGCGGGCCGATAGCGGCCAAGGTTGGCGCGCCTGCAAAAATGCGGGCAGCCGTCGTGCCAATACTCGTGCTATCGACGGCATCAAGGCGTTCGATGACCTCTTGGGTGGTCAGTGGGCGGCCATAAACCACCAATTGACGCGCCCGAGCGCTGCACCGGCTTGATGGGCTTTCCAGCGACATCAGCAGGCCCGACTTAATCTGCGCTTTGGCGCGCTTGGTTTCGTCGGGCGTAATCGTGCCGGCGGCTTTGCGAATCTCCTCACACAAAATCGGCACCAGGGTCGGTAAATCTTCAGGCGAGGTGCCCGTATAGATTTGGAACAATCCGGTATCGGAGAACGATTGGGTCGACGAAAAAATTGAATATGCTAAGCCGCGCTTCTCGCGGATTTCTTGAAACAGGCGCGATGACATCCCCTCGCCCATCAATACCGACAGCGCTGCCAGATTATAGAAATCCGGGTCGTGATAGGCCACCCCCGGGAAACCCAGAACAAAGTGAACTTGTTCGAGGTCGCGCGTTTCGCGGTATTCACCGCCACTGTATGCACTGGCGACAGAATTCACCGTCGCGGTTGGGCGCAGTGCACCAAAGGCCTGCTCCACGGTCTTTATAAACTTGTCATGATCAATATTGCCCGACGCAGCAACGATGGTGTGCTCGGCGGCGTAATGATTGCCGAGATACGCTTTTAAGCGCTCTGGCGTGACCGAGCGCACCAGCGCCTCCGAACCCAGGACTGGCCAGCCCATGGGTTGGTCGGGATAAGCCTTGGCTTGGAATCGATCGAAAATTATATCGTCGGGTGTATCGTTGACTTGCGAGATTTCCTGGACGATCACGTGCTTCTCGCGCTCCAGCTCTTCGGCATCCATCGTCGAATTCAGAAGAATGTCGGAGATGATATCAACAGCCAAATCGGAATCATCCTTCAGCACCTTGGCAAAATACGCTGTGTGGTCGCGGCTGGTGTAGGCATTGAGATGCCCGCCGACATTGTCCATTTCCTCGGCGATTTGCAGGGCCGTACGGCGCGCCGTACCCTTGAACGCCATGTGCTCAAGGAGGTGCGAGATACCGTTCACCTCGGCGGTTTCGTGCCGGGTGCCGACATTCACCCACGCCCCCAACGCCACAGTTTCAACCGAATCCATGCGGTCGGTGATCACACGTAAACCATTTGAGAGCGTTGAGACTTGAACGGACATGAATTCCTAAAAACTAAATCTGCCGCGCGTGTTGGCGCACATAGGCTTTGATTTGATCGAGATCGTTGGCGAGTGTCGTGAAGCGCTCGTGGCGTTGCAGGAGGTCGGCCAAGTGAGCTGGCAACGCGGGGCGTTGGCCAATGGCGGCCTCTATCGCATCTGGGAACTTCGCCGGATGCGCCGTCCCCAAAGCAATGATGGGCATATCTGGCGAGCCTTTAAGCACGCGGGCCGCATGAATGCCAATGGCGGTGTGCGGATCGACAACCTGCCCCGTTGCGGCAAAGACAGATTTCATGGTGGCTTTGGTGACGTCGTCCTTGGAACGATCACCCGCAAACAGCGCCATGATGCGAGCGTGGGAGGCGGGATCGACGGCGTACTCGCCGCTTTGTTTAAAGCGCTCCATCAGATTGGCCACAGCAACGCCGTCGTTGTTGTAAGCCGAAAACAACAACCGTTCAAAATTCGACGAAATTTGAATATCCATCGAAGGGCTGAGCGAGGGCACGACATCGGCGGCCGTCATTAACCCGGTTTCAAAATAGCGCGTGAGAATATCGTTGCGATTAGACCCGACCGCAAACTTGGCGATGGGTAGGCCCATTTGCTTGGCAACATACCCAGCAAAGACGTTGCCGAAATTTCCGGTCGGCACCGCAAAGGCAACGGGCTTGTACTCTGAACCTAAGCGCAGCGACGCCCAGGCGTAATAGACGATCTGGGCCATGATCCGCGCCCAGTTGATGGAGTTGACCGCTGAAAGATTTAGATCCGCGCGCAACTCCACGTCAGCAAACATCGCTTTGACGATATTCTGGCAATCATCGAAGCTGCCTTGCACTGCGACATTATGTACGTTGCTTGACTGCACGGTCGTCATTTGGCGGCGTTGCACTTCCGATACCCGGCCAGCAGGATGCAGAATAAAAATATCGACCGCTGCGCGATCTTTGCAGGCTTCGATGGCTGCCGATCCGGTATCGCCCGACGTGGCACCAACAATCGTGATCCGGCTGCCGCGCGCTTTCAGCACATGATCGAACAACAACCCGACCATTTGCAGCGCATAATCTTTGAAAGCTAACGTGGGCCCATGAAAAAGTTCCATCAGCCAAAGCTGCGAGTCGAGCTGCACGAGCGGGGCGACAGCTTGATGCGCAAACCCGCCGTAGGCCTGCTTTGCGATGGAAAGCAGGGATGATTCCGCGACGGAGCCACGCACATAAGGCGCGATTACCTTGGTGGCGAGCCCGGCATAATCGAGAGCGGCGAACGCCGCCCACTCCGTTTGTGAAAAGCGCGGCCAAGACGACGGCACATAAAGCCCGCCGTCGGTTGCCAGCCCGGCCAATAAAGCGTCGTCGAACCCAAGCTCTGGCGCGCGACCTCTGGTGCTAATGTACCGCACCTATTTTCCTTATATATCAATAAGTTATGGCTAATTTAGCCACGTTCTGAAGCAGCTGATACTAGGTTTGTTACCAAGCCCGAGCAAGCCCGCTGTTAGCCCTGGATCTGACCGAGATCGGACACAGGAAACCCGCCTGGCCCGGCAATTCCCGCGGCGATGCCCAACGGGGGCGCATCTGCTGGGATCGGCATAAATGATTCACGCTGAATATCGAAGAGCAGCAGAGGCTCGTGCCCCGCGTTGGTTAAGTTAACAACACCCGTGGATGGATCAAACAGCCCGCCGACCATGGTCACAAACATCCCGTGAGAGATCGTCTCGCATAGTTCGTTGTTGATAGCATTCAGGAGTTGGCCGGGATGTTCACTGCTTTTGGCCAGACAGCGAAACAAGCTCGATGTTTTCGCCATCAGCAGGGCCGCATTCATGCCCTTGCCCGACACATCGGCGATATTAAACCAAATACGTCCGTCGGGCAGCGTCATGATGTCGTAGAAATCACCAGACACAGCGCGCGCCAGAATGTTGATGCCGTGAATTGGGAAATCTTTGGCTGACGGCTGCGGCAGAAAATCGTGCTGAATCTCCGAGGCTAATTCCAACTCATGGCGCTCGCGCTCTTGCTCGACTAAGCGTTCGGCCAGACGCAAATTATGAATCGCCAACGCGGCAGCGCGAGAGAGCGTATGAAGCAAAGCTAAGTCGTCGGCTGAGAATCGCTGCGCCCACAAGTTTGTTAATGACCTCAATTGCGCCTAGGCGTTGACGGCCGACCGTCAGCGGGGCGACAAGAATCGACTTGGTGATAAATCCGGTTTTAGCATCCACCATTGAACCAAAATCGACGTCGGCGCGGACATCGCGGACGATCTGCGCCTCTTACTGTTGGACCGCGCGCCCGACGTTCCCCGCCGTACTGGGAATTTGCAGCCCCATGATGTCAACCGGCCCATAGCACGCCGTGCATACTAACGCCTGAGCTTGATCATCCAGCATAAAAAGCGAGGCGGCTTCCGCGCCAACATGCCTTATGATGCGTTCGAGTGCCGATTTAGCGACCGTCTCAAAGCTGCGCGATTCGCTAGACACCAGCGTCATTTCAGCGATCAAGCTGAGTGGTCTTTCACCTCGACCGCCGAGAGTGGCTGCGTGGGCGAAGCCAGGGCAGCGTCTGAGGAAGGGGCCGCATTCATAAGATCGACGATGCCAGTTTCCCTGCCTGCCGTAAATTCATAGCGGCGCTTGATTTTAGGCTTTGATTGCGCCTTGCCAGCGGCGCGACGGTAGCTTAGGCAGAAAATATGGCTGAGAAAGATCAATCCGCCGACACATCGCGCCCACCACAGCGCACCAAAGCCCGCCATTATATCGAGGCTGCCTTTGCCTTTATTGTGCTTGCGGGCTTAAAGCGCCTGCCCTTGCGCGCCGTTTCAGGCATGGGGGGATGGTTGGCACGCTTTTTAGGGCCGATCTCTAAGCCCTGGCGTATCGCCAAACGCAACGTGGCCCGCACCATGCCCGACCTCAGTCGTGCCGAGCAGCGCAAAATTGTGCGCAACACGTTCGATAACTTTGGCCGTGTGATGTTCGAGTATGCGCATCTCTCGAAGCTTTGGCATCGCCGGTGGGATGGCGTGATTGATGTGGAGGGCAACGGCCTCGGGTGGGCGACGCAAGATAACAAAGCGGCAATTGTTTTTACCGCGCACATTGGCAATTGGGAATTGCTGCCTATGGTGCTAGCGGCTAAGGGCAAGCCAGCGATGATCGTCTACCGTGCGCCGAACAATAAGTTGGTCGATGCGATGATCGCGAAAGTACGCAACGAGTACGCTGCGGCCCTGGCACCCAAAGGAGCCGATGGTTTGCGCTTAATCGTCGAACACATCCAGTCAGGCGGAACTGTGTTCATGGTGGTCGATCAAAAAACCAACACCGGACCTGAGATTCCTTTTTTTGGACACGGCGCGCGCACGGGCAAAGCAATCGCGCGATTGGCGATGAAGTATGGCTGTAAGCTGATCCCCGCACGCTGCGAGCGCGTAGAGGGCGCGCGCTTTCGTATTACATTTGAATCGCCCTGGAGTGTCGAAGGTAACGCATCAAGTAACGATGACGTGAATAACACACTGGTTCGCCTGAATACCAAAATTGAAGATTGGGTGCGCGCAACGCCAGGCCAATGGATGTGGATGCACAAACGATGGCCCGATTAGAAGCCAGATCAGTTCAACTTGCGCGCCACCTCAAGCCCTGCCCTTTATGCGGCAGGACTGAGCACGATGTTGTCGGAACGCGTGATCGCGATGGTCGTGATTTGCGTACGGTCATGTGC
>Ga0209553_1000343_pt1 | contig 24481 bp, 20 predicted proteins | sample LauGreFBDMM110DN_2_FD_188217 | JGI IMG/M metagenome (GOLD analysis project Ga0209553, IMG submission 188217) | Freshwater lake microbial communities from Lake Michigan, USA - Fa13.BD.MM110.DN (SPAdes) (version 2) | ecosystem: Environmental > Aquatic > Freshwater > Lake | place: Lake Michigan...
TCATCGCGTCCTACTGCCGGAAGGCAATTCCAACCTTTAAATGCGTCGTCAGCTTCGATACCGCCAAGAGCGTTCTCGCGCTCACGTCCGATACCGCCGAGCAGAATCTCGCAGTCCCACGCCGCCCCGGCTTCTACTGGATCGTCATTGTTGCAGGCGGCGGGAATAGTTATGCACTCGTGCCGGTTCGCTCATGGGTGCAGTCGCGGATTTCGGTGAAGTGTCTTATGGCGCGTTCCAGTAGGTTTTCCAGAGATCGCTGTACATGATGGAGCAAAGCCCCGCCATGCGGTTGACTCGGCGGACTTTCCAGCGGGCACCGGTTTGTTTCAGGCGGCGACCGATCAGGTTTTTGCAGGCACCTTCGATCTGGCCACTCCCGATCGAGCGGCCTTCCGCAAGACGAGCAGCGTAGTGCATATGATGACTGTGATTTGCGACGTACGCGGAAAGTGAGGCGAGGCTCGCACGCTTCTTTGGAGACCGAAGCTGTTTCATTGTTTCTGTAATCTGATGCTGCAGCCCTGGTTCCCCTTCAGCAAGCACCGCAGTGCGACCGGCATCCAGCCACTGCTTCGCTTCTGCAGTGCCTTCGCCGAACACAGCACGAGCTGATTCTGCGACGTGCTCCAATGCATGAAAAATATCCAGCATGCCTTCGGCGGCAGGCAGATGATTCAACTGTTCTTCCCAGATCCATTTCGCGCCGTCGGCAAGCACGGTGATGTTGGATGTGTCCAGAATCCCGAGCCTCCGACACCACTGAGACCACCGACTTCCAAAGCGATCACTGGCCTCAATCGCGGCGAACGCGACTCGAACCTTGGGAGCCGGCAGTGTCCGAGTGGCCCACTCTTCAGGAGTCGCGGCTGCACCCAGTTCCCGCTTCGAAAAGATCGCCAGCTTCGTTTCCCGCCAGCCTTCTGTCGTGTTTACGCTCGTTCCGTCGGTTGTGAATTCGACTTCACCTTCGGACTCACGAAACTCACGACAGGCTTCCGGATCGGAGTTCTGCCACGCATTCATCGCGGCTCCACGACGCTGAGAAATCTCACGAATCGCTGTATCACCAATCTCCAGTCCGCAGAACTCTTCAAGGCGATCCGAGGATACATCATACGACCAGCTTGCTGCCGCAAGACACACCAACCGCTCCGCTTCCACGCTGTAACGACCATGAATTCCCAGACGCCCATCCGCCGCGAATCCACCGTTACCACAGGCGACGCAGCGAAAGTAAACTCGCGACAGACAGACTTCTCCGGAAGACGTCATCACGACTCGCGGCTTGCGACCATGATGAGCCTTTGTTCGTCCACACGAACAGGCTCGGCTCACTTCACTTTTTTTTCGATCGCGCGAGCCTGCAACTCCAGTGATGTCTGCAGTGTCTGCTGAATCAGTTTCCGCCCCTGAATCATCGCGAGCTTCTCCGCGACAGCGAGAACAGTGCCATCCTTTGCATCATCACACGCTTTGTTGAGTGATCGAAAATTCAGGATCGCCTGTTCGGCAATGAGTCGCTCTTCCGCAGTCAGCTTTTCAAGTTCCATCATCGTTGCCTCCGTGAGATACAAAAATCAGAAGCAACCAAGTTAACCTAAACTACCCAAAAGCGCAATCGTCCGCGACTGCACCCCCGAAAGATCGCTACTGAATGCTACCCGTCGGAAGGAATGCCGATCGTGCGCCTCGGCTTGGTAAATTCGGCAAATGCCGCCCCGTGAGGTGCGTGCCGCAGTGCATTGTGGTTTAGCGTAGTTCGCTAAGCGCGTTCTTCTGGAAATGCTAACACTTCACGAATATGTTCTGATTCCGTCGCCACCATCACGAGGCGATCGAATCCGAGGGCAACTCCGGAACATGCAGGCAGGCCAGACTGCATAGCCGCTAGTAATCGAGGTGCACCGGGCAATTGCTGTGATTTTTCACCGCTCCGTCGTTGATTCTGAACTGCGTCACGGCGACTTAATTCCAGCTCATCTGTGAGTTCTTGGTATCCGTTGCATAATTCCAAACCTTGTATGTACAGTTCAAAACGCCGCGCCACTGGTGGAGACGTTTTCGACACAACGGCGAGCGCTGCCTGAGCAGGTGGATAGTCGTAGAGAAATTCTGGACGAATTCCACCATCATCCGCCATCCCCCCCAATTGAGGCTCAATGGCAAACGCCAGCATGACGTTTAAAATGTCATCGAAATGGTCTTCCCGCAAATTGCTTGGCAACGGAATATCCAAGCGGCGGGCGTCATCCAAGAGTTGGTGTCCGGAACAATTAAACACATCAATCCCAAACACACGCTGAAATGCGGTTGCATACGTTGTGTGTTGAAATGTTTTGGAGCTCCAATGATCCGTAACGTCACGACCGGTCACACGAGCGGCCGCCGCCGTTGCCGTTCGCACCAACGATTCGGTGACTTCAAGCTGCTCTCGCCAAGTCGAGCCAACACCATACCATTCGATCATCGTGAATTCAGAATTGTGCTGCTTGCCACGTTCCTGCTGTCGGAACACACGACTGAATTGAAAGATCGACCCAACTCCAGTCGCCAGCAGACGCTTCATATGCGCTTCCGGTGAGGTTTGCAGAAACCATCGCATACCGCGCACGTCAATGACAAACGGTTCCAAGCATGCATCAAGGACAATGTCGCGAGAAAGGCACGGTGTCTCGACTTCTAAATAATCACGGTCCCGAAAAAAATCGCGAATTGCACGTAACATTTCCGCTCGAACATGCAGCATCTGAGTCGCACACGAGGGGCGCCAATCAGCAGACACTGGCGTCACCGCACGGTCTCCTGCGATTGAGGTTGCTGCGACTGTGTGGCGAGAGCCCAACGAACAGCAGACGCAAGTCGCCGAATACCTTCCTCAATTCCTGCCACATTCTGCACACCAAAACTCAATCGCATTTCGCAACGCGGCCGATCCTGCCAGTTGGCGGGATAGCTCAACTCACCAGGCACATACATCACCTTGTCAACCTGGGTTGCGCGGTGAAACAGGGCACTCGTAAATCCTGTTTCAATATGCCGGGGCAACCGCATCCAAACATACATGCCACCCTGCGGTTTGAACCAAGATACACCGACGAGTCCGGCAAATTCGCGTTCGACCATCGCCACCATCGCGTCGCGTTTACGGCGATAACTTTCACACACGCTACCGACATGTGCGGCATACTGGCCGGTTTGAATTGCGTGGGCCACAATATGCTGATTCAAATGTGCCGATCCGAAGTCTTCGTTGCCCTTCAGGTCTGTGACGGCTTTAATCAGACACCGTGGCAAGACGCCCATTCCAACGCGAATGCCCGGCGAAAAACTCTTTGAAAACGTCTGAGCCAGAATGACCGTTTCCCGCGTCGTGTCGAGCGACCAGATGCTCGGGATCGCTTCGCCGTCATAGCGAAGTTCACGATACGCGCAGTCTTCAAGCAAGAAAATGCGGCGATCCGCTGAATGCTCCTGCACAATCGTTAGAAGTTCGGGCCGCCGTGCTGCCGAGATACTTACGCCCGACGGATTGTCGAAGTCGCTGACCACGTAAACTAGTTTCACCCGGTCCAGCTTGCCCGCTGCTTCAATCTGTGCAAAAGCTGCAGCCAGTGCATCCGGTCGCATCCCGTTCGCGTCTGCGATCACCGGGACAATTTCTGCGCCGGCAGCCTGAAGCACATCGATGTACACAAAATAGGTCGGCGCAGCGACAAGGCAGATGTCACCAGGATTGAATAATGCTTGCGTCACGAGTGACAAGAGTTGCTGGGATCCGGTCGTCATGACAAGGTGTGAGAGTGGCAGATCCTGCAGCTCATCAGTCCGTTGCTCAAGTCTGGCCAGATTTATCCGAAACAACCGTCGAAGTAACTCTGGGCCGGGTGTGATTCCGTACTGCAGCAAGCGACGGCCTGCGTGGGAGTCTGACAACAAGTCGGCAACCGCCTCACGCACGATTCCCACGGGCAGAGACTCTTCGTCAACCAGCCCAGCGGCGAGCGAAATGCAGTCGGCGTTTTCAACAGCCTGCTGCATGAGGAAACCAATGGCCTGATCTGCCGACCGCCGTGCGTGCTCGCTGAGAGACGCCTGATCGCCTGCATAAACTTGAGCGGCGCGCTGAAATCGCGAATTCATGTGAGGTCTATTCTCTGGGGCGTGACAACAGTTCCTGAAACTCCAGAGCAAACTGTTCGTCGTTCGAAAGACAGCGGTTGTTCATGGCTAAAATCTTGCGAATCCGACCCACGGTTAATTTTGCGGGGCCCGTCAAACGGAGCACCAAGTCATCGGGATTGAAATGTTCCAGATCTCGAATCGAATGAATCCCAAGGAACATGAACGCTTCACGCGCCTGAATGTCGTTTTGAAACACCACATCCAGCGGTGCGTCAATCGGAATGCGGGAACGTCCAAGTTTTCGAGATGGATTGTCTTCGTGAATGCCAGAAGAAATGGTTGCTTTTCGAACACCTTTCTTCCGTTGCGCCAGTTCGAGTTCCGGAACTGGAATCGGAACCGGCTTTCGAGCAACTGTCACAGGTTTTCGGGCAACCATCAACGGTTTCCGAGCAACGGGAGCCTTTTGGGGGGCAAGTTTCTTTGGAACAGGCTTCTTTTTCGCCACGGTCTTTGGGGATTTTTGTGCTACTTTCGCCACGCGGGAGGCTGCTTTCGCTGGCTTTACAGGCTTGGCCGCTTTTTTGACTACCTTTTTCGTTGCCATGGGTCTCAGTTCCTTTTCCGCTTTGCAAGCTCAACAATCGTCGAATCCCGACGAAGTCTAATGCCCCCGCAAACGGTATTCCCGATCTCATTTCCATTATCATAGCGGCTGAGGGCCTTGACTTACCCTAACAGACCCGCTTGTTCCTCAAAAAAGAAGCGAAGGATATCTTGTTCCTCCTCAGTGAGCAGTCCAGTGGAGCCTAGGATGACGTCACCAGAGGCTCTCCAACATCCGACAACGTTCAACAATTCTGCCATCGGGTCCAACGCTTCGGTTGCTGAAAATGCTGCTGATACGGGGGGCTGATCGTCTATTTTTTTTCCCAGTCGTACCAATTCGCTTGCCATTTTTTGATCCTGCGTCAGTTGCAACACACGCACTTTTGATGTCAACCAATGATCACGGGCTGTGGTCATCAATTTGGGGCCATTCCAGACACTACACAGGGCCGAACATGTCGTTAACTCTCCCATCTTCGCCAGAGCCTCACACGCCGCATGGATTACGCCGTGGTCAAATGGCGTCAGTGATTTATCAATTTCCTGGAGATGTCCCCAGGTCAGCAGGAGGCATTCCAGTTGAATCTGGGGGGCTGTTCCATGAAGAAGCGGATAGACATCCAAAAATCCACCGGGCTGAGCAATCGGATGCTGTTCATCCAGAGAATCTCGCAACATGCAATCCAATGTCAGTACAAACGCCGTTCGGAAGGCGGCGTAATGAATTTCATTGGTAAGCTCCATTGAGGTGTCCGATGTGCTAAAGGATCGCGGCAGAAGAAGCGTTGATCCTGACACAAAATCAAGCAGACTCAAGCCGCATTTCCGCTAAATTGAACCGTTGCATGTAACCGAAATGCAACGAATCCGAGCAATCCATTTGGATTTTCCCCTTCAGGACTCGCGCTCGTTTGGCACGACAATCACCTGCCACTCGGTTTGCTTCTGCACGATCGAACGCGATTCTTTGGTATCAACAAACACCACTACTGCCGCCGGCGGCAACTTGTGCAACTGTATGTTACCCACGAGTCGCCATTCACGCTCATCCTCTGTCCAGCCATCACCCGACCCGACATTCTGAAAAAATGGACGTGCACCTTCAGGCGTCGTCTGCCATGTTTCGTCGTTGCCATATTCAACCGGACGGGCACCCGCAAGCGCCAGCAGATCACGGCGAATACCGATGCCCCATGGTTCAAAGTCATAACGTCGACGATGTTTTCGATATGCCCTTCGACGGCGAAAATCATGCAGCGGAACCTCAGTAAATGAGACCACTCCGAAGCCGCCACGGATTGTTTCTGACGAGGCCCATAAATGTCCCTCAGTGACGATTCGCAACAGTGTTGCAAGTACGGATCGATCAGACGAACGGCACTTTAAAATGAGTTCGTCATGGAATTCCTGTTCATCCTGATGAGGCCACGGACCGACTGTCGAGCGAGTCCAGTGCAGAAGCCACGCATCCGGATCCGTTAACAGCGTTGAAACCGCGGATGAGTCCTCCGCAGTGGGTGTGCAACCTGGTGTGCCACCTGATGCCTTACCGTCCTTGATGCTGCTCGGGAAATGATTGTGAGGAGTAACCTCAATGCTTGAGGATTTAAGGAGCCACGGAATCAAGCAGTCATGCGTTTCCAGTTCAATCGCAGGTATCTGTCCGTCCGCATCAGATGCCAGCATCACAAGCGAATTGCACCTTTCCGAATCCTGTACATGCTGCATCAGCAATGCTTGTACCGCGCCGCCACGCCGGGCACGCAGCACTTGCAAACGCTCGCCCGCCGCGAACAAAATTCGATCAGCAATTGGCTGCTTGCTCCATCGCAGTATCTCGCAGGGAAGTGCGTCTGACTTCGCAGAATTGTCGGGCAGCGTTATTCGAGGCGAAACAAGGACAGACCAGTGCGTTCCAGCAGCGTAGCCTTCGACGGCCGGGGGGGGCGAGACCAGATCCTCTTCAGTGATGGCTGATGAGTCCCTCACCACACAATTTCCCGTTTCAGCCAGCCATGCGACAATGTCAGCGTCCGTGCCGGGTAGATCCCGCGCGTCCACTTGAAATTCCAGCAAAGATCGTCCAAAAATCTCGGCCGCGCGACGCACAAATCGGTGTGCTGCAGTTCCTGTAACAGCACACAAAATATCGGATGTCGGATGACTGCGCAGTGTCGCCGTACGAAGGAGATCGAACCACCACGATTCTTCATCCAAGCGTTGCTTCAACCTTGAGGAAATAAGGGAAACTCTGTGCCCCCCGGGAATTCCTTGCGGCCAGAAGAACAAGCGTGGGGCCAGCCAGCGGAGCGAACAATCTGCTGATAACCAAGGTAATCCGAGTGACACTGTCGGCCCGACCGAACCGCGGCTAAATTTGGCGTTCGACTGCAGGTCTTTATCGAAGAGCAACCAGCGCCAGTGGGCTGACTCTGGAATACCTTCACTCAGACGCTGAAATCGCAGGATGGCCGCTGCGAACGCCCTTAAGTTCTCAGTATTCGGCAAGTCGATCATCGTGCTCACTCCGCACAATCAGGTTTTTTTCTCGATTTCCGATCCCACTTTCATCTTCTGTTCGTCGCCACGCAGCATCCGGAGAATGTTGGATCGATGCTTCCACACAATTAACGCAGGAACCATCGTAGAAAACAGTGTCAACGGCAGCTGGCCAATCAAAAACACGTCTTGCCCCATGAATGTCAACTGCGTTATCGCAAAGCAGATGACCGACACAATCGAAGCGAGTCCGACGATTCTTAACGTGCCAAACACAATCAGAAACGTTGCTAATGCAACTCCGGATGCGAGCGGTGCGATGACTAAGATGACGCCCAATGCCGTGGCAACCCCTTTTCCGCCACGCAGTTTCAACCAAATCGGGTACATGTGGCCGACGATACAGCTGATACCCGCCAGAATCGCCCCCAGATTCACTAGCTCCTCACTGCCCCGCCCCTGCAGACAAACTTTGGTGGCAAGAGTCGGCAACAGTCCCTTAATGGCGTCCAAAAAGAGCACAACGAAGCCCCACTTCCAGCCCAATAGTCTAGCAACATTGGTCGCGCCGATGTTGCCGCTGCCGTGTTTCCGAATATCATCTTTGAGGAGCACGCGGCCCAAGAGATACCCAAACGGAATTCCACCCACAAGGAATGCAATCACGCAGAACGCACTAATCACAAAATCCATCTGCCGCCTACCTGACACTCAAACATTCGTCTCCTCCGCCTTTCAGCAAGTCGGAGTATATCGTTCCGTCGCGTTTGCACGATTGCGACGCGTGCACCCCGCGGAAAGAGTGGCTGCTACTCCGGCAGCACTTCGGAAAAAAATCGTCGCCAATTCCCATGCATGATGCCCGCAATATCCGCCTCCACGTAACCCCGCTTGCGAAGCAGATCGGGAATTCGTTGCAGGTCGGAAATGCGGTCGAGATCTGACGGCGTTTGCTCCACTCCAAAGCCACCATCAAGATCGCTGCCGATTCCAACATGTCGAGTGTTGCCTGCCAATTGACACACGATGTCGATGTTCTCCGCGACGCGGTCCATGGTCACCGTCACTTCGCTAACATGACGTACGTAACCTGGCTGCAACATGATCACATCAAGCGCCATCCCGATCACTCCGTTGCGTTCAATCACGGCTTTATACTGTTCATCCGAAAACTGTCGCTGCCACGGTGCCAGCCTCCGAGAATTCTGATGACTCGCATGGATCCGACCATCGAATCGATCTAGTACCTGCCAGAATGCCACGTCCGACAGATGTGTCATATCGACGGTGATCCCCAACTCGCTAATCCGCTTCAGTAACGGAATCGCATCGATCGCGAGTCCCACTTCCGACAACGTCCCGCCTCCGTATCGGTTTGCCCCATAATGCGTCAAGCCGATGGCCCGCAGGCCATGCTCGTGGAATTCATCGACTGTGTCCGGCACCAACAACGGGTCAGCCCCTTCCATCGTCTGGATGAAGCCCAATGGTGTGATGTCCGGATTTGTCGCATAGTTCTGAAAATGTTGCTCGAGGTCCGAACGGGTGCGAATCGCACACAGATATCCGGTACGTTCCATCGCCCGGTGCCAAGCCAGATGGGCATGTGCCATCGCGTAGCAGGTGGCGGGCGAAGTCCAACCAAAGCTATGATTGATTTCACGTTCCTGTCTTGCCAGTAGCGTCGACAGGCATACACCAATTTCACCGCGCCGCAATTCGGGAAAGCTGAGCGTGCAGCCAGCGCGGCCCGGGTCTTTCATGCCCAACGCCCTTTCCTGGGCTCGCAATTCGGAGACATCACACCGCAGGTCTCGATTCCAGTCCACGCCATTCAGGGCAAGGTCGAGATGCGCGTCAAAAATGAGCATTAAATTCTCCGAAAATCAGGTGCTTGGCGAAAATCGTGTCACAGGAAGTCTGCACACATTCGTGGAAAAACCGTCGTCAGTCAATTCAATCACGCGATAGCCGGGCGGTTCCGCCACAAATGTCGGCTGACTGCCCGTAGGACTGAATTGCAATCCCGTGGCAGGCGTGGTGTAAATTTTTGCGTTACCAACTTGACTCCAGAACTCGTGATGCACATGACCGCAGCAAACCAACTCAATCCGCCGTTCGGAATGAAATAATTCATGCAGCAACTCTTTGCCGGATAGTCCTATTCGATCCATCCAGAGACTGCCAATATCGACAGGCGGATGATGCATGAATAACGCGATTCGCGCTGGATTGATTGACTGAATCTGCTGGCGGATCCAATCAATCTGCGCAGCTTCGATTTTTCCCGGCACGGCACCGGGCACGTGCGTATCAACCCCAAGGCATAACCATTGTCCGGCACTGAATGAGAACGTTATACGATCCTGTCCCACACCACTGACGCGATCTCCGAAGACCGATCTCAATCCCGCTCGATCATCATGATTTCCCGGCACCTGCCATAGCCGATCAAGCCACGGACTCAAAATCTGGCGGACCGCTTGATAACTCTCCGGCATCTCATCATGCGTATGATCCCCCGTGACAACCACATGCTCAAAGGTCTGGCCGGACTCACCGATATGCCGTACCACATCTGCCAGAAGTTCCCGCGTCGGTATTCCCTTCAGACACGCGTCCGGATCTTGGAACACATGCAGATCGGTAAGTTGCAAAATTCGCACTGTGACCATGAATTCTGGGTCTTAAGCAGCGGTGAGTCTGTAGCTTCGGGTTCGCGGCAGAACTGGGTGACATTTTTGAGGTGTGCCCTGTGGCGTCGTCCCCACAAACGGAAAACTGGAGGTCTAACGTGCGATGGGCGCGTTTACAACTAGCAGCCCACATTACAAGGGTGAATTCTCCGCTGGAGGTGGAGTTGCGGTGCTATGCGGCCGAGCGGCGAGCAGGAATTTTAGAGCCGCACAACGCCGTCACAATCCGTTCCATGCGCATGCTGCGGGAACCTTTGACGAGCACCGCGTCGCCGGGGTTAAGGATGCAGTCGAGCATGACGTTGAGATTGGCGATGTCGCGAAAGACTGAAAGGCGATTTAGAGAGACTCCGGCGGCAAGCGCCCCAGCGGCTACGGTGTCGGCAAATTCGCCGTAGATCAAGGCGTGATCGATCTGCGTATTCGCCAACGCACCTCCGACTTCTCGATGGAATTGAATCGCCTGCGGACCGAGTTCCAGCATGTCACCCAAGACGAGGATCCGTTTTCGGGCGGAGACGCAGTCGTTGAGCGTCTGAATTGCCGCGAGGACACTGGCTGGGCTGGCATTATAAGTTTCATCAATCACAGTGTGCGGCTGCTGTTGCACGATTCGACCGCGTCCGGCGTCAGACTGATAGGTCGCGAGACTCTGAGCAATTTCGGACAGACTCAGCCCCGCCATCCGTCCTACGGCAATCGCGGCCACAGCTCCTATGACCAGATGCGCGGCACCTTGAAGCTGAAATGCTTGGCCATCCACATTGAACTGGCACCTGCCATCCCGGGAATGGATCGACGTCGCCCGAAAATCGGCGGCGGCGCGCGTTCCGAACAGCACAATATTCGCCGACGTAGATTGCGACATTGAGACGACGGCCGGATCGTCGGCGTTCAGGAACACGGTACCGCCTGCCGGCACTGCAGCCGGCAGCTCCATTTTTGTCTGACGAATTGCCTCGAGATCACCAAACGATTCAAGATGCGTCGGTGCCACACGCGTCACGACTGCAAATTCCGGGCGCACGATGTCGGCCAAAAAAGCGATGTCGCCAGTTTTTCCTGCCGCCATTTCGAGGACCGCAAAGTCATGCTCAGGTTGCAGTTGAAGCAGCGCGAGCGGCACCCCAAGCACATTGTTGTAGTTGTGCTGACTCTGGACCCCGGAAAAGCGGGAAGTCAAGACCTGCGTGAGCATTTGACGAGTGGTCGTTTTTCCGACGCTGCCGGTGACACCCACCACCAACGCACCCGATTGCTGACGATTCCAGCGTGCCAATTGCTGCAATGCGATGACCGAATTGGCTACGCGGATCATACAACCGTCGGTTTCCGCAGAATCGAGCGCAGCCAAGGATGGCATCGCAAAAGTCGTTTTTCGCAGATTCACAGAAGATGCCGCAGAATCTGTCACGACGCAGGCGGCACCTCGCGCAATGGCCTCATCGGCGAACAGCACGCCATGCGTCCTATTTCCGCCGAGCGCGAAGAAGCAATTGTCGGCTGCGATCGTTCTCGAATCAATGCTGCCTCCCGTGATACGTTGCTGGCCATATCTGGCGTCTGCGAGAACTCCCTGCGTGATGTGAGCCAATTGAAACACTGTGAGTGGAAACGTCATGCCGATTTTGCGCTCCGCTGTAATTCCGACTGAGGCGGTGCATCGGACAGGAGTTCCAAAAGAAGTCGGCGTGTTACACGGCGATCATCAAAACTGATGCGTCGATCTCTGATATGTTGAGTTTGTTCGTGTCCGCGTCCAGCAATGATGACGACATCGCCAGGTTGAGCGACTCGAAGCGCCGCTCGAATGCCGTGTTGGCGATCAACACACGTCAGCACCCGATCAGGCGAATTGAAACCAACAAGAATGTCAGCGATGATCTGGCCGGGAGGCTCGAATCTTGGATTATCGGACATCACGACAATTTCATCTGCGGCCTCAGCGGCTTGTGCCATGAGTGGCCGCTTGTGGCGGTCGCGATCACCCCCGGCGCCAAACGCCAGAATGACTTTGCCGGACGTTAATAGCCTTGCGGTCGCGATACAATGCGCGATGCCGTCCGGGGTGTGAGCATAATCGACAAACACGGCAAACGGTTGGCCGACATTCAGGCCTTCCATGCGACCTGGCACCTGCATCACGTGTTCTAGACCGGAGCGGATATCAGATGCTGAAACACCAGATTGTTCTGCGAGTGCAGCCGCGACTAATAAGTTCAATGCGTTGTGCCGACCGACCATCGCTGTCCGAATTTCGATGGAAGAACTGTCCAGCGAAAGGCGTATAGACTGTCCTGCCGGTGAACACGAAAGTGTCTCGACACGCATGTTGGCATCAGCCGAAAATCCAAACGTGATGACATTGCGTTCCGCGATCAGGGTCTTTCGGATTGCCTGACACCCCGCGTCATCGATCCCAAGCAGAATCGGTTTGTCACACGCCAACAGGGACGCGATACGCAATTTGGCTGCACGATACTTGTCGGCATCCCCGTGATAATCGAAATGATCCCGAGTGATATTTGTAATGGCCGCCGCGGATAGTGTGAGTCCCGCACAACGTTGTTGATGGAGGGCGTGGCTGCTAATTTCCATCACACATTCCGTGACTTGATTGCGCGCCATCCGCCCTATGTAATCCGCGAGTTGTTCGGCATCGGGCGTTGTGAGCGATGGGTGTTCAGTCGTCCGACCGTCGAAGTATTCCAACGTCCCTAGCAAGCCGGTTGTTCGTCCTGCTGTTTCTAGAATTGAACGCAACAGCCATGTGGTGGTCGTCTTGCCGTTTGTGCCTGTCACGCCCGTGACATTGATCGCGCGCTGCGGGGACCCCAAACGTGCCATGCAGATCCTGGCGAACGCAAATCTTGTGTCTGCGACAACGCATTGAGGCACGTTAATGTGTGACAGTGGCCGCTCAACAATCACACTGACCGCCCCCCCCGCAATCGCCGTGTCCAGATGTTGATGTCCGTCGCTTCTTGATCCACGCAATGCCACGAAGACGTCGCCCGGTTGAACCCGGCGGCTATCGCAACAAAACTGCGATGCGACGATATCACCGGTGCCGACAAAGCTGACGGCACCGAGCGAAGCACGCAAACTGATGGATCTGACTTCCATGTCAGCCAAGTTTGATCAGCCCGAATTGAGGAAAGGGAAAAGTCGTCTGCGGGATTGTCTTCTGCTTTGAAAAGTCGGTCAATTGCAGTTTGAGCGGCTAGGAACATCGCTAACAAGGGCAATTCTTTCCAATTTTGATGATAAAGAGCTTATGAAATCTGAAGCACATGGGCTCCCACGCTTGGCGAAGCCGTCCGTGTTTGGATATCCTTCGGATCGGCAGGATGCGGTGGCCTGTGCGTTTTGAATGCATAAGTCAACGTGTCAGCCTTCTTGGGACGTGCGTTCCCGGAAGAAAAATTGTGAAATTGTCCTCAGAGCTTGAAGTCAGACGGGCTTCTGGGGAATTCTGATTGGTCTCAGTTGTGACGATGTTCCAGCTTGACCGGCTCTGACAGGACCAGATGAGATGACAACGGATCCACAGCAACCAGAATCCCATTCCCCTACAGCATTTTCGGATGTTCCTGCCGCGATGGCCGCTCCAGCACCGGAGACAGGGGCCAAACCTGAAGCAACAACGTCGCCGGAGACTGTCACTTCAGCCGTTCCCATCGCAGAAACCGGAGGCGCACCGGGCGCCACAATGCCGCCGCAGATTGAAACAATGCCGCCGCAGATTGAAACAATGCCGCCGCAGATTGAAACAATGCAGCCGCCGGAAGCAAAAATATTCGCGCAGGCAGATGCCGCGATGTTAGCGGAGGGGGGGGCGATCACACGCGTACGCGAGAAAATGGCGGCCGCATCTGAAACACAGCCACAACAACCGGAACATGTGACTCCGCGCCAAACGCAGGGCCACAAACCGGCTGCGATTGAAATTCCGACAGCTGACGCTCTGGACGCAGAGGTGGAAGCAGAAATCTCTGCGGCACTTTCGGATAATGCAGGGGCAATGCCAGAGGCGGTCATTATTCCGGGTGGCGAAACGGATGATGACGGGGATCCAAAAACTGTAGTTCAAGGGACCAAGGTACGCGGAACGGTTCAGGCTATCCATGGCGGCGAAGTTTTTCTGGATGCCGGACTGCGACACAATGTGGTCCTGTCTCTCACGCAGTTTCCAAACGACAAGCATCCTAACGTGGGTGACCAACTCGATGTCATCATTGATGCGAAAGATGCAGATGGACTCATCAAAGGTCGCATTCCACGCGCGCGGCATCGCGCTGGTGGCAACTGGGATTCACTGGCTGTCGGTCAAGTTGTCGATTGCCATGTCTCTGCCGTGAATAAGGGCGGCCTGCAGGTAATGGTCAGTAACCTTCGCGCATTTCTCCCCGCAAGTCAGGTCGAAATCGGTTTTGCGGGAAACCTCGAAAGTTTCATTGGTCAGAAACTCACCGTTCAAATCACAGAAGTGAACGCCAAGAAACGGAATTTGGTGGTGAGTCGTCGAGCGTTGCTGCAAGCGGAACGAGCCGAAGGGGAAGGGGAATTCTGGGCGAAGGTCGAAGTGGGACAGGATCACAGCGGCACAGTCAAGACGCTCAAAGATTACGGCGCGTTTATCAATATCGGTCCGGTCGATGGCTTCTTGCATATTGGCGAAATCAGTTGGATGCGGATTAATCATCCCAAAGACGCGTTGACCGAAGGACAACAGGTTGACGTCAAGATCCTAAAACTGGATCTAGAGAAGAAACGGATCAGTCTCGGTATGAAGCAACTGGCTCAAAACCCATGGAGCAGCGCCACAGAACGCTACGCAGTCCAAAGCACCGTGTCGGGGACAGTGACACGGATTACCGAATTCGGGGCGTTTATCGAACTGGAACCTGGTTTGGAAGGTATGGTGCACATCAGTGAGCTTGCGTGGCGACGTGTGGGCAGCGTGGGTGAAGTGCTAAAAGTCGGTGCAGCCCATGACTTTCAAGTGGTTGAAGTAGACTCGAAACGCAAACGTGTTTCTTTGTCGCTAAAGGCATTGGAAAAACGACCCGAACCGCCACAAACTGAACGCCAGCGGACCCCTGAGCCAGAAGCACCACCTGAACCAAAACGTCCACGCAACGAAAATCTGCGAGGAGGCACAGGGAAGCCCGGCAGTGGTCGGGGAATGTTCGGCAATCCTTCGGATTTCACAGGGTAGGCGTCGCAGCTCGGTGAGACAACTTTGGTGACCGACTTCGACCTGAGTGATTTCGAGATCAGTCGTGAACTGCGTTCCATGACCGCGCGACGGGTGGTAACAGCAACGCGGCGTGACACGAGTGAAACAGTCCACCTGACCGTGTTTTCCGGGGAGATTTCGCAGCGTGCGGAGTTTCGTCGTGCGATCAAGATGGATCGCACAATGCTAGCAATGCTGCAGCATCAGTCAATCGTGAAGTTGCTGGGCTACGGGGAGTCCGGCGGTGTTCTGTTTCTGGCGATGGAATCGAGTGATTCTGTGACGTTGTCGGAACAACTGACAAGGGGTCGCTTTTTCTCTTCAGAAGACATGATTGAGATCGGCTGGCAGGTGTGTTCCGCCCTGCAGTTAGCGCACAATCTGGGACTGGCGCACGGCGGGTTGTCAACAGAAAGCATACTGCTTTCTGACAAACTGCAAGTGACGGTGATCGATTTTGGAGTTGCTCGATGGCTGCGAGCTGCAGCGGCAGATAATTCCGCGAATTTCGGCCCCGCAGTAGTCACAGTCAGTGCCCTTGCATCGCGGGAAGACATCGAACGGGATCTGCGAGATTTCGCCAGTCTACTGAATCGACTGCTGCAGGCGTGTCATGCCGAAGAAGACCCTGAAACTGGCAAAGTGACGACCCGCGTGATGCTGGAACGGTTGCTCGTGAGATATGAATCAACCGGCGCTTCCGGTGGCCCGCAAAGACCGTGGAGTGCGCGGGAGTTTCAGGGAAGGTTGGGTGAGATCCTGATTGGGACGGGCGATGATTCAATGCCACTGGTTGATCACCGTAACGCGGCCACCACGTCGCGACGTTCAATTGTGGTCGAGTTGTTTGAGCCACCTGAATCATCTCTGCACGCAGACACGGCGGAACATGCACCGGCAACTTTTGCGTGGCGAAGGCAAATGTTGCCGATTGTCGCGGTCTGCATAGGTCTGATTGTCCTGTGGTTGCTTGCCGGTTAATTGTGGTAAGCGGCGAAAGTAGCCGATCAGCATTTCGCATGTTTGTCCGAATGTGAATTGCATCCAAACTTGAGTCAATTTCCAATTTTCTTGAAGGCCTTCAGCACGTAATCTCCTCGGATCTCACCTTCCGACGGGATATCTCTCTGGCATTCGCTCGGAGCCTGTCGTCTCCTGAATCCTCTCTGTCTCTCCGAGGAAACCTATATGAGACTCCGCATCCGAACTTTGCTGCTGACGGTCGCTCTTTTGTGCTCCCTGACATCGACGGCCCGTGCTGGCATCTACTGCCCAATCCTGAATCCGTTTTACTGGCTGTTCGGCGGTTGCGGTGGCTACGGCGGTGGAGACTATGGCTCCATGAACACTGGCAACAACTACGGTCATGGTCCCAATCCGTATGGTGTCAGCCGCTGTATTGATGACTGGCTCGGCTATGGCTATTTACGAAATCAAGAGGGAACCCTCGGGCATTATCCAGGTCGTCCGTTTTCGTGCTACAACCCCGCCTTCCCGTGTCTGCTGAATCCGTGCTCTTGGTTTGCATCCTGCCCCCTGTTCGCGCCCTCGGGACCGGCTTGCGGCTGGACATCTCCGATGGTGGCACCGCTCGCTCCCCAAATGCAGATGCCTTACCAAGCGCAGTGGCAAAATCAGGGACAGATGCCGCAGCCAAGCATGATGAATCCTTACGGTGGAAACTGCAATGATCCTTGCGGGTCACAATGCATGCCGCAGCCAATGATGCAGTATCAACCAGCCCAGATGCCGGTACCGACATGGCGTCCAATGACCGTCGACCGGGGCCATTGGCGTTGGCAAAGAGTCTGGGTTGCTCGTCCCCAGACCATGCTGGTTCCGCAAATGCAGTACGCCATGTCGCCACAAGCCATGCCGATGTTTCCGGATTCCATGATGCAGTCCGGCTGTGGTGATGATTGCGGCAGTGAATGCGGCTGCGGCGGAGACATGGCAAACATGCTGCCGGGTTCCGAGTACATGCCGGGAACTGAGATGATGCATGGAAACAGTTACCCGAACGTGAATTCAGGTTCAGGCTGCTGTGGCTCGGAGAGTGGACTTCCGCAATCGCGATCCGAAGCTGGTTTCCCTGTCCTGCCACAGAGCACCATGTTGATGTCGCCGAGGTCCATGCCGATGTCTGGGATGACGATGGGACAGCCGCACAACATAGCGCCATACACTTCGATGAGTCGCTGGTACGCGCATCCTAGTTACTCGACCGCGGGAAACAATCTGAGCTACCGCCACGCACTGACGCAGCGTCCAGCTTACGGAAGCGGTATGTACCATCAGCCTTCATCTCGTCAGTTCGCCTACACCTCAGCAAGGATGTCTATGCCTCAAGCGACTGGTTGGCAGACTGTTCAGACGATGCCCCAACAATTCCCAGGCATGCGGTCTCAACGAACCATGTCCCCGCAGATCGGCAGTACCGTTTACGCTCACCCGATGGTTGCGGGAGACATCCACGGCGACCACGAGTGGGGCGGACCAACCGCTGTACCAGTCGTCCTGAATTCGTTCAACGGACGGCCTCCCATTCAGCAAGCATCTTGGTCGCAGCCGACGCGAACCACAAGTACTCGACGGTATCCAAATTCCGTGCAGTGATCCCTCAGACAATCCGTTCAAACGGCGTGTGGTCAATTGGGCGACTCGGTCTGCTTTCTTGGAACGGCTTGCCATGAGTGATCGTGGCAGGCCATTTTTGTTTGGCCTAGGACATGGATATAGTCTCCGAAAACACACGTCCACTCACCGACATTGAGTGGCGAGTGGGATGCTCCGCGCGGGTTTGTTTGCGATGTTTTGGTGTCGCCGAATTCGTCAGAATTTAGCAATGAATCCACTGCACCTCCGAAATGCGAGCGCATCTGGTCTTACGCCACGTGAACCCACGCGGCACAAATTTCAGTGGTAGTGGGACCACGGAACCTCAAGCGGCGGGGCCGCTGAGTTACATCGGCAGGTTCATCCATTCTGGTGGTGGATCTGGTTGTTGCCAGATGCTCATGCCGCCATCGATTAGGAGCATTTGACCATGGATATGCTCAGCCGCATCGCTCAAAAGGAACACGGCGGCGCCCCGGCAGGCTTCAGCACCCGGGACAACTCCGTTTGGCGTATGCAATTCCATCCACTGCCGCGCGCGAGGATTTTGCAGAGCAGGCTCGGTAAGCGGTGTGCGGATCAGGCCGGGGGCCATGCCGTTGACCCGAATGTTGTAAGGTGCCAGCGCTACGCAGAGCGAACGAGTCATGGCATCGATTGCGCCTTTTGATGTGTCATAGGCCACATGCGTCGGCTCTGACAGGCAACCGTTGATAGAACCGATGAGCAGAATCCTGCCGCGAATCCCACGCTCTACCCAGAATCTCGCGAAGTGTTGGATCAGCACGTACTGGGAATATACGTTGAGCTTCAACGTACGATCAAAAACTTGAAAATCCATTTCCAGAAACGGCTTGTCAATAAATGTCCCGGCATTACAGACCAAGGTGTCGATGTTTGGATTCAGCCGGAGGGCTTCTGACGCCACGTGCAGTGGCCCCTGCGGCATCGGATCCGCAAGATCACCGATGACCACCGGAACAGTCGCTGGCAATTGATTTTGCAAACGAGCATCGCGGAATGCATCTCCGTCAGTTCGTCTCCCATGGAGGATCACACTGGCCCCGGCCTCGTGCAGGGCTTTCGCGATCTCGAGACCAATCCCCTGCGTACTTCCCGTAATAAGGGCATGTCGTTCGCTGAGTGCCAACATATTCAATCCATAAAGATGCGTTGGTAATCACGAAACATGCAATCAAGTAAATCACGACCTTCGTCAGTAGCCTGATAACGAACAAAACCTTCGCCGGTTTCCGCATCCGCCTTCACGATTCTGACATTGTCATCGTCGCTGTACATCCACGCATCTTCCTGTAGGAGACGGAAAATTTTATGGAGAGATTCTTCTGCCGCGGGAAGGAAAACTTCGCCGTCAAGAAATAACTGGTAACCATACTCTTCCAGTTTTGGCCATGGAAGTGCATTACCCGATCCACGGTAATAAGGTTCCAAAATCGATTGTGCATCCGGCTTGACGTTCGGGTTGTGCAGCATGTCGATCGCATTCCACGGACAGATCGTCAGCTGGTATAAGTCGCTACTGTCGTTCGGCGATCGATAACACATCTGGCAGCCGATACAGCGACTCGTATCGATCTGATGATAACTTTCAGACGGTACTGGGCTGACGACTTCATAGATACAATCGACAGGGCATACGGTTGCACAGGAATTGCAGGACGTACAACTGTCCTTATTGATCACGTTAAGGTAACGAGTTTCTTTTTTTCGATCCGCCTCGCGGGTTCGAAAATAGTCCGTCATTGAGATAGTCATCGGATCGTAACTGCCTGTAAGTATTCGTGCGATCCCGCGAATGATGTCAGCGGTTGCAAAATCGTATCGCCCGTTTTGCTCTCCGGCAGTGAAGATCGTCCATTTTGGCTGTCTAGCCGCATGATTTCCTGCCTCTGGGAAGAACACACACTGTCGAAAAACATCATGCTGGCACCTCACATCGGCAAAAAACGCCGCTCAGGTCATCTGTGACTCAAGGATTTCGCCGCGATCCCAATTGGAGCGATCTTCACCGTAGACGCGTTTCTAGAAGTGTGTTAACTTTCGAGATCCTTGACGTCGAAGCCAGCAGATGGCTTGGTCAAAGTTGAAAGCGAAACTCGCTCAAAACTCTGATCTGACGTTTGTGATTTTTTTCGTTCTATTCGGCATGGAGGCCGTAATGGGATTGAAGCGCGCAAGTCAGCAAATAGCTGTTACGAACAACGTTCCTGCGATTGATGCATCGCGTACGCAGATTCGTTGGTTGATCCGTCGTGATATGGATGAAGTGCTGTCGATAGAACACGGCAGCTTTCAGTTTCCGTGGACAGAGGAAGAATTCCTCTGCTGTCTCCGGCAACGCAACTGTATCGGGACGGTTGCCGAACTGGATCACAAAATTGTTGGATTCATGATCTATGAACTCCACAAATCCATGCTGCGGATCCTTAACTTTGCGGTCGCTCCGGATGCTCGTCGCCACGGCATTGGACGCCAAATGGTTCAACGGCTCGTCGACAAACTTTCGCAACAACGCCGGCGGGAGATCGTGCTCGAGGTGCGGGAGACGAACGTGCCTGCTCAGTTGTTCTTTGGACACAACGGCTTTCGCGCGATTACAGTCCTGCGGCAACACTACAATGATACCTGCGAAGACGCTTACTACATGCGGTACTGTCTGACTGAAGATGTCACGATTCCGTTTGTCCCGCACAACCGCATTTCGGAATACGACGCGGCTTGACCCCGGGGTCGCTCGACCATCAGTCCGCTAGCCTTCCGAATCACAAAACTTTGACGAGACCTGCCCGAAGTTTTTTCGAGCAGGTTTTTTTTATCAGCCGAACGTCATGCGACTTTCGTGGGAGAGGACCGGTTTTCCCGAGCTTTCTTTTTAACCACGATTGGCAGCAGTCCACAATCGTGTGATTGGGAACTGTAGCCCCAAGAAAAGCGGTGAACCAGTCACCGCACTTCAACATGCAATCTCCTCGTATCTACGCCGGGTATGCTTCCAGAGCTTCCTGACCTTGACGAGTGCAGAAATCGCCAAAGGATTCAGGGCCTTTGCGGTCAGTCTTATAAGCTATGAGCAGGGGCACCAGTGTCGGCACGATGTCTTCCATCGGCAGCATATCCTTGTAGATAAATCCGAGGCGAGTGCCTTCGGGGTTGCCACCGAGGAACATCGTGTATTTGCCCACGGCCTTGCCCACGAGCCCAATATCTGGGGTATAAGGCCGAGCGCACCCATTTGGGCACCCTGTCATGTGCACGGCAATTTTATCAGACTGCATGCCGAGCCTTGCAATTTCTTGATCGAGGTCATCAATAATCCCCGGCAGTGCGCGTTCGGCTTCGGTAATCGATAAGCCACAAGTCGGAAAGGCGGGACAAGCGATGGCGTAGCGTCGTAACAGCGATAATTCTTCGGCATTCTTCATGCCGTGCTCAGCCATGATGCGATTGATTTCAGCCTTATCATCCGGATCAATGTTGCACAGAATGACGCTCTGCAACGCTGTCAGCCGCGTCTCCATCCCAAATCGCTGCAGCAGAACTCGGAGGCCCGTTTTGATTTGTAATCTGCCTTCGTCCTTAATCCGGCCGTTCTCGATGTTGACACCCAAAAATAATTTCCCATTTCCCTGTTCGTGCCAGCCAATGTGATCATCGACGCCAGTGACCTCCGCCGGATGTGGATCAGGCAGTCCCTTGCCGTAATATTGTTCGACCATCGCCCGGAATTTCGGAACTCCCCAGTCGGCGATCAAATATTTCAATCTCGCAATCTTACGGTCCTCGCGATTCCCGAAGTCCCGTTGCACCTTCACCACGGCTTCGCTGACCGCCACGACCTGATCCGCCGCTGCGTACGCAATCCGATGAGCCAGTGCAGGGAACGTTTTTTCGGCGCTCGGTGTGCGGCCCATACCTCCACCAGCGAGAACATTGTAGCCTACGATCGATCCATCTTCGACGATCGCCATCAAGCCGAGATCCTGTGTGTACAAGTCAACGCAGTTGTCTTCTGGCAGAGCTATCCCCATCTTGAATTTGCGGGGTAAGTAACGAACACCATAAATCGGCTCTTCGACAGGTTTGAATTCGGTCGTATCGACTTCTTCGCCATTTTCATCTTTCAGCCACAGGTCATAGTAGGCTCTAGTGCGTGGCTTAAAGTGTTCGGCCAACTCCAGTGATAATGCCTGCATTTGTTCGTAGACTTTGGTCTTGTACGGAGCCGGACAGGCCATCACATTCCGATTGACGTCTCCACAGGCAGCCAGCGTTGTAAGCTTTGATTCGTTGATGGCACGAATGGCCTCCCGCAGATCGCCTTTCAACACGCCATGCAACTGGAATCCTTGGCGACTGGTGATTCGCAATGTGCCATTGGCCAGTTTTTCACACAAATCCAACTCGGCCAAGAATTGAGCCGCAGTGACTCTCCCACCCGGGATCCGCGTCCGGACCATGCACGAGTAATGCTTGCCTAGAAGTTTGCCGTCTGTGCCCTTCGCCTTTCGAGTATCACGATCATCCTGCAGATACGAACCGTGATGTTTCAACAGCGTGGCGGCATCGTCCGAAAACTCGGGCTTGTCATTCTGAATTTCTTCGCCGAGTGTGCCGCGCAACTGGTGAGACGCTGCTTTGAGGAGTTCAACTTTGCTGAGTTTTTGTTCTTCAGACATCTGAATGCGGTCCCGGTACACAAAATAAGGGGAAATATGAACCCGTGATCTGAGACCACTGGCACTCAATTATAAGACGAGTCGTTTTCCTTGAACAGGCGTGCGGAAGTGAACGTTCTCGACAGACGGAAATCAGCCTGCACCTGAGAAAATTCCGGTTCAGCAGATTCACAGCGAATGCCACGATGTGCTGAAATCCGTGCAGGTGTGTCAACCGACGGAAGGGTTTGCACTGTGTTGAGGAAGCTACGTGGGGTGTAACGCAATGTCTTGGCGCGATCTGGAAGAATCCATCGGTTTCGTAGTACAACAGTCCGGAGCACAGAAAAAGGAATCTCGAGACAGCATTACCCGCTACATCGTGCTCAAGCTGATTGCAAATGGGCTACCGATTCCGAAGTGCTTCGAGGACCACGACCGGCTCGGCGCGCCACGGTTGCTTAGCATCTACCACCATCGACTCAAGCGACTCGATTCGATCCACTGCCCTGTGGACGCGCGCATCGAGGCGTTTCTGCGGCGATACTTCGATCGGGTCAAGGGGTGCAGCGCGTTACGGCTACCGGACCTGACGGTGATTCTGGACCGACATGGAATCGCACGTGAGTTGTCACTCCCGCACAATCGCGACGAGTATCAGAACGAATTTGGCGCATCTTATCGTGTCCGAAACGGGGTCTTGCACAATCCGGCAAATGATCGCCGCACGACTGAAGGCACGTTCCACATTACCGAAGGTGGCCTGCCAATTCCCCGTGACAAAAAAGTCGTTCCAAAAGCCACATTCGCGGCGCTCTTTAGACACGCGATGAATCCACCTGACAGCCTGTTGCAATTGCCATTTACGCATTCCGAAGCCAATCCAGCCAGTGCTTTTGTCTCGTTACTCATTCGCCCAATTCTGTGTCCTGAAGTCGCAGGCTATTGTCCGCAGCAGTCGATGGAGATTCGCCTCTTCGTCCCAGGCGCACTGGTCAGTAATCTGGACTTTGTCGAATCCATTTTTGGCAACGCAGGCGATCCCTTTCTACCGGCTCACGATGCGTCTCTGGATGTAGAGCAATGGAGCGGGCATACGGGCTGTGTAATTCTGGCTCCGCATCTGGTCGGAGTTACCAAAAAGGATGTTGGTCTTCCGTCGCATGAAGAAGCCAGCGAGCGTCAGCGGGAAGACGGCATGTGCTGGAAATCTGAAGATGAGAAGTACAACGATGGTGTTCCGTTTAAGCTAACCTGTCGCGACGAAGAGGGCGTAATTGTCACGTTGATTGCCGATAATTATTACGGTTACTGCAAGAAGGAAGTCAAGACTCAACTCAGTTATGCGGCCAATCTTGGCGGGCAGGTCGAGGAAGAACATGCGGGAGGGGCGATGGCGTTTGCCAGTTTTAATCTGGGCGAGGAATTCTCGGCGGACAGCAGACGCTACAACAATCGGACATTTGCTGATGTTGCTCGGGATTTTGCCGCAATTATGCATGTGCAGCCAGAAGGCTACGCGATCGATGCCACACATCCGAACGTGATTTATGTCGCTGAAAATGCACGCTTCACCGTCGCCGATCAGCGGATTACGTGGCATTCCAGCAGCGGCATGCATAGCATCCCCCTGCGTCCTGGCTACATTTATATCACCCCCTCCGGCTACAAAGTACGGTTGGAGAAGCACCCCGCGGCACCATCTTGGCGACTCATCGGAACATTGTTCGAAGGTGTTCTTTGTCACAAACCCTGTACTGTGAGCGGTGGTGGCAAAAGTGAAATCAGCAAGTCGATTGCTGACTATCTCCTGCACGGCCCAATCTTTGTAGCCGATGCCGAAAATGATCTGAATCTAATTCAGCAGATCTTCGATCGCAATTATGCCGATCGCTGGAACGCCACTGGAAGTGTGCAACCGGATTATGTGAAGAAGGCAACTCGCAAGGTCCTCGATAGTACCAGATCGCTCGGCAGCGTCATTAAGCTGCTGACACCATCTGGCGACTACACTGACG
>Ga0209553_1000344_pt1 | contig 24439 bp, 20 predicted proteins | sample LauGreFBDMM110DN_2_FD_188217 | JGI IMG/M metagenome (GOLD analysis project Ga0209553, IMG submission 188217) | Freshwater lake microbial communities from Lake Michigan, USA - Fa13.BD.MM110.DN (SPAdes) (version 2) | ecosystem: Environmental > Aquatic > Freshwater > Lake | place: Lake Michigan...
CCATCAAGTTGCGCACTCACATATCGATCTGGAAGCCCGCGAATCACTGCGTACTTTCCGTCTTGCACGGACGCGCCGGGCACGAGTAAAAGCGCCGCAGCAGCATCGCTTGCACCCGACCGACTTATCATGTCGATGCCAATGGAATCGAGCAACGCTGGACTATCGAGTCGAAGGGAAAGCAGCGCAGCCTCCGACCCTCCCATCTGAATCTCTTGGACGACGAACTCATCCATGTCCTCGAATGCGCCTTCGATGTCGACATCGATGTCCGACAACTTCCCAGCAACAACAACGACCTCTGCGCGCACGAATCGCGCGTACCCATCTTTCGTGAACACCAATGTGTACCGGCCAGCCGCGACATCAGTGAAGATGTAGTTGCCTTGTGGATCCGTCAAAACTTTCTTCGCGAGCTCCACAATCGTCACGGTGCAATCCGGGACGGGCACTTCAAACTCGCGATCGCGAACCACGCCTCGCAGCGAACCCGCAGTCTGCGCGGATGCCGCGGATGCGACCATGGCGACGACGGCAGCGATCGTGATGTTGCGGGGAGTGAGGAAAATCATGGCGCGTGTCTTTCACACAGACTCAAAAGGCGAACCGCTTAGCGTTGCGACCTTGCGATGCGTTCAACCTGTTCGAGATAGCGCGCGATGTCTTCGCGTGGCTTGATCTCCTGCACGCGCCGAAGCAGTGGAATGGCGTCCTGGAATCGCCCCATGCTTACGAGTGTTTGAGCGGCGCGCAGCCGTGCGGTAGCTTCTAGCGACTCAATGCTTGCGGCGCGCTCGAAGTACAGCAGTGCGCGATCGGGGTCGCGCGCTTGCACTGCTTGTTGTCCGAGGAGCATGAGCGCCTCGCCATCAAGCGGATCAAGCTTGACGATTTCCTCAAGCACGCGCACGGAGTCCTCGCTCGCGGCTCCATTTGCCATGCTCAACCGCGCATCGAGTTTCAACACGCGCCGACGATCAACCTCGCTCATCGTCAAACTCAATTGATCCTTCACGACTGCAAGCAACGCGCGCGCTTGTACGACGCCGCCGCGCGTGGAGAGCAGTTCCGCAGAACGAATCGCGCGCGCGCAAGGCTGCGCCGCATCGCGCTCGACGCCGCGCTGATATGCATTCTGCGCGGGAACAAGCAAGTTTTCAGTGAGGTAGATATCGCCGAGCGTGAAGAGCGTGTCCACGGAGGACTTGCCGAGCACATCCATCGCCTCAAGATTGTGCGCGGCTTTCAGTGGCTGCTTCAGTCCCAAGAAGGTGTGCGCTTGGAGCATCCAGAAATCACCGTTGTTGGGATTTTCCGTGATGAGTACATCGAGCAACGATGCAGCGTCCTCGAACTTGTTCTGCCGGAACACGCAGCGCGTGAGTCCGAGTCGCCATTCGAGATTGTCTGGTTGCAGCAAGAGCGCATTGCGGTACGCAGCTTCGGCTGGTTGGAAGTCCTGTTTCCCTGCGTGACAGAACGCGAGAAGTCCGTACGTGTATGCATCAGCGCCACCGAGTTCAATCATTCGCGTGAATGCTTTGATCGCAGCAGGATTATCACCGTTGCGCACCGAGATGAGGCCAATGTTGCGCCACGCGCGGCGGAAGGAGGGAAACTTCTTCACTGCCGTTTGGTAGTTCTCCATCGCTTCGACAAACCGATCCTGCTGAAAGCGGATGCCGCCAAGTGTGAAGTCGAGCGTGGCGGAGCACTCTGGCGTGATCACTTTGATCAAGCGCTCTTCGGCCTGCGGCAGATCGCTTTCCATCAGTGGTCGAATCTTTTCGAGAAATGCAACCTCCTGCCTCGTCATGCGTGGCTCAATGTCGGCATCGATGCCGTAGCCACCGATGAACGACTTCTGAAACGAAGGATCGTTCCAGATCGACGCGACACTCGCATCCGCAGTCGACATCGCTTCCAACTCAAGCACGACGGCGGAGCTTGAAGGGTTCGACACTTGCATGGCAGCGCCAGATGCTGTCATGCAAGTCGACGCGGCGAGAAGTATGGAGAAACGCGAGTATGCGAGGCAATTCATAAAAGACATCCAGAGATGCGTGCAATCACGAAGGTTGGAATCGAACCGAGACGCGCATGCGGCATGCGACGCGCTCTCCGCCCTTGACTGCTGCTTCAAACTTCCATTGCCGCACCGACTCGAGTGCAGGCTTTTCAAATGCAGGCTGTGAACTTGAGACTGCGCGCGGATTCTGCACGCGACCATTGGCATCGACGATGAAGATCACGCTCACTGCGCCGTCGACACGCTTGCCCTTGAGCTCGGTTGGGTAGTTCGCGGTCGATTGATAAACCGCGCGAGGTTTCTGATCGATCTCCGAAAGACTGAACGCTTCCTCGATGCTCTCTTCCGATGTGCCAGCGACGCCCGTTCCACCGATGCGTCCGCCCGACGACAAACTCAGCGCACCCGCGAAGTCTCCGCCTGCACCTGCGCCGCCACCGTTGAGTGCTGCTTCGATCGCGGAGAGGCTCGCCGCTTCAAGTGCGGGCGCGTCGTTGTTTGGAGACGCAATCTGCTCCATGCTCTTCACGATCTCTGAGGCATCTGGTGGAGGCTCGTCTTGTTGCTGCTCAATGGGCTCTTCAGGCGTTGGCTCGGGTTCAACTTTTTCTTCAGCGACCGCCGGATCTTCTGCACCGAGCAACTCAATCTCACGCACTGTGGGCACATCGGCATGCATGAACAAAGCACCACCGAACGCAAGAATTCCCACGTGCACAAGCACTGCGGCAACGACTGCAAGGATGAGCAGTAACACTCTCATTTTTTGTCCGTGCTGATGCCGACTTTGGCGATGCCGACTTTGCGTACTTCATCAAGAAGCACAACCACGTTTTTGAAATCCGCGGCGCCATCGCTATTGAGAATCACTTTGGGATCTTTCGACTGCGTCTTGTACGTCTGCAATCGCATGGGTAACTGCGCAGCAGAAATCTTCTCCTTGTTGAAGAAGTACTCGCCCTTCTCGTTGACGCTGAGCGTGACCGCTTTCTCCATCTCCTGACTGTCGCCAAGCGATTGCGCCGTGTTCGCGCCAGGCAGTGCAACTTGCACGCCTTGATTTTTCGTCATCGAGAGACTGACCATGATGAAGGTCGCAAGGAGAAAGAAGATGATGTCGATGAGCGGAATGATTTCAATGCGAGCACTCTTCTTGCCGCGACGTGCGCTTCCTGCCATGGATCAAACTCCTCCCGCAACAGGCACGAGCTCTGGCTTTGCGGCTGCATCAAGTTTTTCGAGAAGGTGACGAAGATGTGATCCGCTCGCGCTGATTTCAGTCTCCACTTCCTCAACGCGTGCGTTGAGATAGTTGAACGGGATGAGCGCGACAATCGCGATGAGCAATCCGAATGCAGTGGCGATGAGTGCTTCCGCGATACCGCCGGTGATTTGTCCTGGCGCACTGAGATCACCACCAATGACGGCGAAGGATCCCATCATGCCCGTCACGGTGCCGAGTAGTCCCAAGAGTGGCGCGAGTGTGATCACTGTGTCGAGAATCGCGATGCCGCGGCGGAACCGCTTCATTTCGCGACTCTGCGCGTATGCGATTGCGTCGTCGATGCCAACATCTCGATGCTCGAGTGCATACCCGACAACTCGAAGCACGCAGTCCTGCGACGCTTGACTTGTTTGCACTGCAAGCGCGAGATCACCCTTATACACTGCGTCAAAGAAGCGCTTGTTCGCGCGAGCACTTCGCTTACGTTGTTCATTAAGCAGGAAGAACACGCGCTCAAGCACCGTTGCGAGTGCAAGGATCGATGCAGCCAAGAGTGGCCACATGATCGGACCGCCCTTCACGAAAATGTGGACGATGTTGGTCTTCTGCACGAGCGCCTTCAACGCGCCGCCGCGTGACGGATCAAGCGGCATCGTTCCAGTGCCAGTTGCGACAAGGCCGGCGAGTGACTCTTGCATCGGCCCTTCAAGCGGACGAATGAGCGGCTTGTCCGATCCTGCCTGCGTGAGAACGACTCCAGCGAATCCAGTGTTCGCGCGGAACAATGCCACCGGACCGAGCAACGCGAATTGTCCGTCAAGCACAGTGCCGTCCGCATCAACGCCAACTCCTGCGAAGCGCATTCCGCCAATCGAGTCTTGGACGCGATTGAGCGTGAGTGTTGCGAAGTCAAGTTGTGTCGTGAACTTCTCGTCTGCTGTGAGCGCATTGTTCTCGGTTGCTTGCTTCGCGCGCGCGATCGCTTCGCCGAGATGCTGCAATTCGGTGGGATGCACCTTTTGCTCGAACGAGCGCGCATACTCATCGAGAATGTTGCTCACATACGCAAGTTCTTCCTGACGCGCTTTCGACTCTGCTTTGAGCGCGACGAGATCGAGGCTGCCTTGATCGGCCTCCTGTTGAAGGCGATCTCCTTCTTTACGAAGGGTTGTTGACTTCGCTTCTGCGGCAGTCAGTTGCGCAGCGAGCGGCAGTTTTTCGGCAGTGACGAGTTCGCGCAGTGCATTGAGCTCCGCGATCGACTGCTGCAGTTGCGCATCAGCAGATTGTGCAACCCGCGTGAGTGTCTCGCGCGGACTCGGCTCAACAACGGGCACCGATGGTTCGAGCTGCGGTGGCGTCTGGAAGAGACCAAGGACGGTGATGAAGAGGATGAAGCTGTTCATTGCATGTTGACCGGAAGAGGCACGAATGCCGGCGTGTGCTTGCCTTGGAGAATTTCGAGCGTGGTGAGAATGTCATTCGCTGACGCTGGCGCGGGAGACCAAATCCATCCATCTAAGGAAGGACGACCAATGCCGGCTTCGCCCTTTGGGCTCACGAAGTAACCCTGCGCGAGGCCGACGTACACCGCTTGCACTTCGGCTTTCGAGCCATCTGCGAGCGTGCGAACTTCGTACTGCACAGCGATCTCGCCGTTTGATCGATTCACTTCGTTCAGGATGCCGAGCACATTTTGAAAGCGCTCTGCAGCGCTCGTCGTCGCCTTCGCGCCATCGATCGGCATGCGCGCGACTAACGGTTGCAGGCGTGTTTGCACTGGATCGGGAAGCTGCTTGAGGATCGTGCGAACTTGCACTTCCATCCCCGCGATGGAGTCTGCGAGGCGCGACTGCAGCGCCTTCAATCGATCGTTTTCCGCGACAACCTCAGCCTTTCGAGCCAGTGCGCCCGCGAGCAATGCTGTTTGCTGCGTCACGCGCTCTTCCAGCGTCGTGACTTCACCAACCACAAGCGCGATGCGGTCTTCGAGCACGCCCTTACCCTGAGACCAGTCGTTGCGCTCCTTCGCGATCACTTGCTGCGTCTCGATCCACTTCCCCATAACGAGTCGAGTTTCCTCGAGTGATGGCGCGGGTGATGCGGATGCGGGAGGCGCATCATCGGCTCCGATGCCGACTGCGAAAAGACTCGCTAGTGCGAGGCTCGCTGTGATGCTTCGATTGATACAGAAGGGAAAAGTGAACATGATTCGTTGTTTCCTGGAACGCTGCGAACGCATATGAACCCGTGCGTATGAAGTTTGTGTGTGGATTCCGTGAGCGAGTGCTTGTGTTTTGTTGACTCAAGCCAAAATCGAGTTTCGGTCACCAGGGTGATTGCAACCCGCGAGCAACCTGTTGCATGCGCGACCACAGCGCGGCGTCCGGCACGAACCGCATGCGCGCGAGCGCGTTCGCTGTGCCAGCGAGATCTTCAGCGCGGGGACGAGCGTTCGGATTCTTCGCGCCCTCCTCCACCACTCGCAGAAAGGTCGAGAGTGCAAGTGGTTGGTCACGCAAGGTCGCGTATGCCTCAGCCGTTGGCCGCAACGCTGCTGCGCGAAACACATCTGGCATCTTGATGTAGTCCGCCTCAAACTGCGCGAGTGCTTCAGCCGCAAGCGCACGGCTACGCGTGACATCTCCGCCCTGCGCAGCAACGGTCGCGATTCGACCAATGCCTCGAATCCGATCCTCGGGCATCCAGCCCGAGAGCGTGGTGCTGCTCATCGCCGCATCGATGTATCCGGTCATGCTCGCGGCGTCGTGATGTGCTGCTGCAACTTGCGCAAGTTGTAGGTTCGTTTCGAATCGAAGCATCGCGGGAACTTTCTTCATCGCTCCAGCGATGCGCTCTTCCGCGTTCGCGCGCGCCTCCGCGTTGTCGTAGAAACGACTGAAATACTCGAGGTATGACGCAATACCGTTTCGCTGCACATCGAAATCCTTGGAGGCAAGCCGCTCGTTCATCGCAACCAATTCTGCTTCGAGCGCCGCGCCTTCTGCCTTCTCCATTCGGGCGAGTGAGACCTGTCCACCTTCCGCAGCACGCACGCCTGTCTCGAGTGTCACTGCGCCAGCATCGTCGCCTGCGAGCACGAGCATGCGCGCGACCTTTGCGTTGATCAAGTCACGCTGCCAGTCTTCCGCGCGACGCGCCTCAGTTCGCGCGAGTTCGCCGCACGCCTTCGCGCTCGCGAACTCTCCCTTTCTCGCGTACGCAATCGCAAGTTCCGCCCACGCTGCACCCTTGCGCCAGTCTCCGATGCTGTCAATCCATGCACGACTGCGCTCAAAGTCACCAAGCGTGATCAGCGTTGTGACCGCCTCTTCTTGCATCCGTGCACGATCCTTGATGTGCGGATTCGATGGAATCAGCGATGCAACATCCCATGCGAAGACGGCGAGTTCGAACGTTGTCACTGCGCGCGTTTCCTGCGCAATGACTGCTGCAGCGTTGGCAGGCGTTGCGGGTGGAGTGAACGAAAGTGATGTAACGAGGAGTGCGGCGAATGCGAGCATGAGTTGCAACCAAGTGTTGGTGGTCGTGTGACGAATGCGATGGGATCAGCGAGCGATCGCCACGCTACACACAATCGAAACAGCGCTTGTGTGCGTTGTGTTTAGGTTCGGCAAAGACACGAGCTCGCAATCGCGCGAGTGGTGTGTCTCACAATGCAATCGGCGTCTGGCGAAGAGCAAGTGCTCTTTCACCAGACGCCGAAGGATGTCTCAAGAGGATGTCGTCACAGACGGAGTTAGGCGCAGTTGCCCCAGCCGCTGAGGAGGATCGCGAGATCCGATGCATCGGTTGTGCCGTCGGCATTGATGTCAGCAGCAGTGCCACCCCACGAACTGAGGAGGATGGCGAGATCAGCGGCATCGATGTTGCCGGAGCCGTTGAGATCTGCTGGGCAAGGCGTAGTCACAACGCACGAGCCTGCTGGTGCTGTGTTCATGCCGAATGCGTCCGCTGCAGTCCAGTCGCACATCCAGTTCTGGGTTGGGCTGAACGCGCCGCGATATGCAGCTTGCTCATAGAAGTTGTCAACGGGAGCCGTAGCGACGCTCGTCGCCGCAGCATTTGCTGCACGAGGATCGATGGAGAGCACACGCAGCATCGTGAGCGTGCCGAACGGGACGATGGGAGCAGCGCGAACGATCGCAACGATGGGCTGATCAACGACGCCCGAAGCGCCGCCTGTACCTGCGTTCACGTTGTTGAGCGGTGCACCGAACACACCGCGCGCGGTTGCTTCTGTGTAGGCGCTCGCGAAGTTATTGCGGAAGAACACGGAGTCCGAAATCCCGCACAAGTTTCCGTTTACCTGCGCTTGGTACGCGGTTGCTGGCGATGCGAATGGATTCACCGTTGAGGTTGTGGAGAACGGGGTAGTCCAACGGTTGATCCAGGTGGTGGTGCCGTTGAATCCGTAGCCGCTGCCGCCGTCGCCGTCGACGTTGTCAAGCTGCACCAACCGTTCGCCGAGATCCATGAAGATCGAGTTGCGCACTTGCATGTTCGCGTTGTCGCGCCATGCGGTGCCGTGATCACCAGAGATTGGCTGACCGATGACGGTCATGTTGTAAAGAACGCCAGTGGTGACTGGTTGTGCATCAGAATCTTCTGCACCGTCCATCTCGATCGCGTTGTCGCCAACGCCCGAACCCTGCGCTGCACCGACCGAGTAGCCCTGCACGATGAGACCGAACTGCACTTTGCCGCGCCATCCTTGATCGATGTCAAGGCTGTCGTCGCCAATGTTCCAGACCGAGATGTACTGCAAGTTCACAGTACCGCCCCAGATCTCGATACCGTCATCGACGTTGTTCATGATTTCCATGTGATCGATAGTGGTCTGCTTGCCCACGCCACCGATCGAGAGACCGTTGAGTTCGTTGTTGAGACCAACAACTTTGCCGCCGTAACGGAAGGAGCAGTACGAGAGCGTGCCGCTGTCGTCGCTATCGTTGTTTCCGCCGTAGAGGACGTTAGGATCGCCTGCAAACTCAGCGACAAGTCCTTCCATCACGGCGAGATTCGTCGCGCTTGGTGACTTCGTGTTACCAGCAACTTGCGAATCGGAGATGTACGCGCGACCCATGATCGTGAGGTTTCCCCACTCGTTCGCAGCGGTGCGCCAGGTGCCGGTTTTTGGGTTTCCGCTCGTCCACGTCGCGACGTCGGCCTTCGATGTGAAAATGATTGGGTCTTGCTGCGTACCGCGCGCAATGATCTTCGCGCCACGGCAGACAGCGATACTTCCGCCGATGTTGGTGGTACTCGCGATGATCGTGCCTGGTTCGATCGTGAGGGTCGCGCCTGGCAGCACATACACCTGCTTCTGCAGGTTGTAGGTGTTGTCGCGCGTCCAAGTGACGGACGTGGCGATGTTGTTTGAGATAAGGATTTCGGCAGCATTTGCCGACCCCATGATTGCGACCGAGACAGTGGCCGCAGCGACGATGGTGGAGAGACTGTTCTTCATAGTGGAGGTGTTCCTGACAACGCAGACAACGGGGCGAGAGGACGAATTCCACGGATGCAATCGAAAGTCGACTACATCGAGGTGTAGGAAACATGCACTATGTTCATGCCGAAAAGGTCAAGCAACGTTGTCCTTTTCTTTCAGATTCTGTTTAGATCTCGTGTGGAGCCTTCGGTCTGAATCATGCATAATGATCGAGATGGAGGAAGCACCTGGATCCACGGCTCTCGACCCTCACGCGCATCGGGCTTCTGAACGCTCGCCGCGGATGCGTGAAATCATCCTCGCGCTTCGCTTCGCTGCACTGAGTGTTGCGCAATCGAATGTGCCTGCGATGGCGGCCAATCTTGCGTTTCGCGCGCTGTTCGGATTGCTTCCCGTCCTCGTGCTTGTGACGCTCGTCGCGCGTGCGGTAATGGGTGCGGAGTTTGACTCGCTTGTCGAAAGAGTGATCACTGCGGTCGGGATTAATGAGTTGCACATCGCCGCACCGGACGCGAATGGAGCCGTGGGCGAGCGCGCCGCGATCGCGCCGTGGATTCGTCAGCTCATCGCCGACGCTGCGAATGTCAAACTTTCGAGCATCGGGTTCATTGGCACACTCGTGGTGTTGTTCGCGGCAGTGTGGACCATGAATGCGATCGAACAGGCGTTCAACGCGATCACGCGCGCGCCGAGCGGGCGGCCCATCATTCGTCGCGTGCTGACCTACTGGTTCGTGCTCACCGCCGGTCCAGTCCTGTTTGCGGCGATTCCATTTCTTCTGCGCACCATCACGCAAGCGAGTGGCGGCGAGGACGCGTTGCTTGGACGATGGCTTGCATACACGCTCGCACTCGTTGGAAGTTTCGCCGCACTCTGGTTGCTCCTCGGCTTTGCATACATCGCCGTGCCGAACATTCGCATTGATCGGCGTTGCGCGATCATTGGATCATTCATCGCTGCTCTGCTCATCTCGCTCGGCAAAGGCGCGCTCGCTGCATCACTCGCAGGATCCTTTGAAATCAGCCGACTCTACGGCTCGCTTGGCTTCGTTCCACTCTTCATGATGTGGGTCTATCTCATGTGGCTCGTCGTGCTCTATGGCCTGCAACTCTCGGTGATTCTGCAGTCCATCGGACGAGAAGGTCGCGCGTTTGCGGCGTCGGGTGATGGACCAGATCTCTTCGAACCTGCGAGCGCGGTGGATGTGTTCCAAGTGATTTGCACACGCTTCACGCATGGCAAAACAACACGACGTGAAGATGTGGAAGTGCTGTGCGGACTCGCACCGAAAGCGGCGAACGACTTGCTGCAGGTGATGGAGCGACGCAAGTTACTGCTCCGAAGTGGAACGGATCTTTCGGGCAACACGTTCGTCCCCGCAGGAGCGCCAGCGCACTTCACACTCGCCTCAGCACTCGATTGTGGATTCGCACTCTCCGATGGCGGAGAGATATGCACAGCAGATGATGCTGTGCGTCGATTGCGTGAAGCGCAAACTGCAGCGCTCAGTGCTGAACGATTTCGTTGAGAGAACTCAACTGCCAGCGCAGACTCATGTCACGCTGGGCAGTCGCCCCAAAGGCTGAGGAGTGTTGCGAGATCTGCGGCATCGACAACCGTGTCGCCGTTGAGATCACCCGCCGCGCCTGGAATCTCCCAGTTGGAAAGCAACATCGCGAGGTCTGGCGCATCGATCACGCCGTCTCCGTTGATATCACCGAGGCAATTGCCGCCGCCGCCCGAAGGAAACTCGATCACGGCAAGGTGCACGTAGCTGCCGCCTGTTTGCTGAACGTCGTTCCATTGCCCGTTGGAGCCGAGCAACTCTGCATAGTGTTCGACGGAACCGGAATTGTTCGGTTCGCCTGCGTTCCAGTTGGTGTACTTCGCGGGACTGCCGTCAGTCCAGTACCACGCGCCTTCGGTGCCGAAATCTGTGAAGCCGATCCAGAGGCGTCGATCGATACCGTTGAGGTTGCCGAAGTTTGAGTGGACAAATTCTTGCTCGGCCGCGTCGCCAATCGATACGAGATGTCCACCGAGTTGCACCGCCAACACTTCCGCTGCGTTGAATCCGAGGCCATTGATTGCAACATACCGCGTACCCGTCGCCTTATTGGTGATGTCTGCTTCAAACGTCATGGCGTTGATGGAGAACGAACCGCTGCCGAAGTTCGTTGCGCCGTAGGAGCCGACGCGCACCAAGTAGCTCGCGCCACCTGTCGCTGCGAAGTTCACCTTTGTTTGCAGCGAGCACGCGTCATCGTTGCACGCGATCGCTGCAGTCAAGCACTGGTCGCTGTAGATCGCGATCTTGCTATCCCAGGTTGCGAGCGCGCAGGTGGTGACATCCACCACCATGGTTTCAGGCGCGGTCCAGACGAACCACACGTCGTTGAAGACCTGTTGGTTGCCGAAGAAGTTGCAGAGCGTGTCAGGAAGACCATCGGTGGTTGCACCGACGTTGGACACTGCGAATGTTCCGTACCCCGAGAGCGGTTGAGCGGAAGCGCAACTATTCGCACCTTGCGAGAACGCGCTCGATGCGAGTCCCAAACATGAAAGTGTGCCGACTGCGAGCGCGAGAAACGATTGCGAGGTTGACTTCAGCATGGCGAACTCAAAGGACCGAGATGATGCATGGAGTCAGCCACAGGACTACCTCCAATAGATTGCGATACACCCTCTGCTCTCTTACTGTGCAGGGGGCATGACAACCTATCCCAAGGCAGAGCGAGAACCACTAAAAACGGAGAACTTGGCAAAGATCTGCGTTCGCAACGGCGATGTTTTGCTCCTGACGGCGATGCGAAGAATTTCCACTACGCTCCGATGCCTCCATCCCCCGTTTCCCTCTCCCCTCATTCACCGATGACTTTTTACTCCCGCGCGAGCGTTTACTCCGCTTTCTTTGCCCCCTCTGATCAGATGAAGGGCTCGATCGATCGGCTCGCGAAGTTCGCTCTGAAGCGGGCGCCAAAGTCCGTGCTCGATCCATGCTGCGGACCTGGACTTTGGCTCGAGCACTTTGCGAAGAAGGGTTGCGTGGTTGCGGGAAGCGACCTGCAAGCGCCAGCGGTTGCGAGCGCTGAAGCACGGCTCGCGGGAATGCGCGCGGTCGTTGCACAGGGCGACATGCGCGATCCGCCAGCGCTGCTTGGCGCATCGTTTGACCTCTGCATCAATCTCGATAATTCCATTGGACACCTCGGCTGCCGTGAGGATGTGATCGCGCACTTCATCGCGATGCGCGCGCGGATGCAGCCGAAAAGTGCGTACATCCTCGGCTGCGCTATCCGCGAGGCGGACGACGTGATCATCGCTGAGACTGTGTATGAACGAGGGCCTATCGAAGTTGCGGGTGGCGGATTCGCTGCGCTTCGCACGGAGACACTCGGCATTGATCCCGAAACACGATGCGAACGCATTCGTCAGTGGACGATGAGCGCGCATGTTCCTGAGTGTCCCCCGCTCATCATCGAACAGTACGACTTGTTGACATTCGGCATCGCACAGTGGAAGGAAATGTTTGAAGCGAGCGGTGGATGGGAAGTGTTGCAGTGTTGTGATGCAACCACCGAGTCGCTTCCTTCGCGACCATTCACGCGAGGCGCTGGCGATGTCGTGCTTCTGCTTCGTCCTCGGATCGCGGCGACACGGAAGAAATCGACGCGTGCATCTGCGACGAAGAAGGCACCGCTGAAGAAACCTTCGCGAACACTTCGCAAGCGATAAGCGGAACTCGATATCACTTCGGAAGCGCGTGCCGCTCTGGCGCGAAATAGCCTTCAGGGAAGGTCTTTTCGCTCATCAAGGTCATCGTCAACTGTCCTGGAACACCCGATGAAAGTTCTGGCGCTCGGGCTCCACCGACGGGAGGACGCTGCGGCGGACCACCGTCGCGGCCCCCGCGTGGTGGCGCACCATCGCGCGGTGGACCATCACGTGGAGGCGCACCATCGCGCGGTGGACCATCGCGTGGAGGCGCACCATCGCGCGGTGGACCATCGCGTGGAGGCGCACCATCGCGCGGTGGACCATCGCGTGGAGGCGCACCATCCTGTGGTACCGGTGGATCCCACTTCACTTCGGCGCGAAGCACACGGCGCGACGAAGGGTCGAGCCACACCGCGATCGAAATCGGATCAAACCCTCGACGACCTACCACCGCACCCGATGCATCAATCGACTGACGAAGCGCTGCTGTGATCTTCACTGCATTGACTCCGCTCGCGAGCATTGTCGTTTGCGGCGCCGCGATGTCGTAACGAGCGTCGATTGCGCCAATGAGCGATGCCATCGAGTCCACGACCAAACTTCCATCCGCAGATGCAACCCATCCTGGCCACTTCACGTCGGTGCCTTCACGAAGTGTTCCATCACGATCTCGCATCCATGAGCGATCGCCATCGCGACCTTTCAAAATGCGTGAACCATCGGGGTAATCGAGCAGTAATCGCATTTGCGATTGACTCCGCACATCAAGTTGTCCAAAGAGCGGAGGCGCCTCGCGACGGAATGGCGGCGGATCGATGCGGAAATCGAAACTGCGATCTGCGGTTTGCTGTTCGACTAATGCTGCAGCGGCAAGCAGTTCGCTTGAACCAGACGCACTCGGCCACACGATGAGTGCGAGGGTGAGCACGGCGGCGGCAGCAAGTCCCGCCCATCGAAGTTGTGCCAAGAATCCGCGAGACCGATTCTGCTGCAATACGAGCTGTTCTTGCGCTGCTGCCCAAAGTGCAGCTTGGAGCGCAGCTTCGATGCGCGCACGGCATTGCGCGTCATCCGTCGTGAGCGCGATCGAGAGCACCGCATCCACAAACCGTTCGCGCGCATCCATCGCAGCATCATCCCCAGTCGAATCGTTTGTCGGCGTCAGCGTCATGTGAGCAGTCCCTTCGTTTGCATACATTTCGCAACCGCTGCGCGCGCTCGTTGCAATCGTTTCTTCGCGCTCTCTTCGGTGAGCGTCAGGAACTCCGCAATCACACGGATAGCTCGATTCTCACGATACGCGAGTTGCACAATCGTTCGATGCTCCTCCGCAAGTCGCTCCACGCAGTCACGCACTTCGTGAATGCGCTCCGAATGCTCAAGATCATTTCGCGATTCGAAGGCGTCGGCGTGTTGCGCGATCGACATAAGCGTCGACTCATCGACAAACATCGTCCGCTGATGGCGTCGTCGCTTCATCGCACAACGCGCCGCGATCCCGCGCAGCCACGGACCGAACGGGCGAGACTGGTCGTAGTCGCCCAAGCGTCGCCAGGCAACCACGAATGCTTCTTGCAGCAGATCGTCTTCCACAGAACGGTCGCGCGAGATTGCGCGAATGAATGCAAGGAGTGGACCTGAGTGTTCACGCACGAGCACTTCGAACAAGGCGCGCGCAGTCAGCAACTGATGCGCAGCGTCGTTTGATTCGACCTCAGAATTTGGTTCGGAAGGATGCTTCATGAAGTGCGTTCAGCCGCTCTCGTTGCCATGAAAAGGCTCACGGGGACAGCGTATGTCCCCCTTTCGACTGATAGGCAAAATCACATGATTCCCCCCTTCGCCAGAGCGAGGGGTGCTCTGGCGAAGGGGGAACGATGGCAATCACGATTCCTGAGTCAAGCCTGTGCAGCACTCCACCGCTCAAGGAAGAGCGCCTCGTCATGTGCGTCGTAGATGCCATCGCCCGTGAGATCGCGCACGAGAATCGAATCGGCGTAGAACGCGTCAATATCGAGGCTGTCCACAGTGAGATCCCCGGTCCAATCTGCGGTTGGACTCGGCGCGTGGGGGAAGACGCTGCGCGTGTCAAGTGGCGTGCTCGCGCCGAGCGTGATGGTCTCGCCCGATCGCTGCACCGGAATCTCCATCCAGAAAATGAATGGAATCGACTCAATGCCTCTGACCTTGCGCAGAATCTTCTGACACGACTTCTTGAATGCGACGCTTCCACAGTCGTCATTCACAAGAGGAACTTCGATGTCTTCCTCCACTGGACCTGACGCAACGCCCGTCATCGCGAGCCCAAGATACTCCGCGCCGTCGCGCGTAAAGAAGTAGCTCGGATTCGTTGCATCGAGTTGCAAGTTGAGCCGCTCCCCCGCGATGTCGACGTGGATCGCACAACACACGATCCGTTGCGTCGGGCCTTCGTCGATCCCCTGCGTTGGCAAAGTCGCAGCAAACTCCATCGTGATCGGAAACCTCGCGTCGATCCCTCCGAGAGCGATCGCTCCTGTCAGTCGATAGCCCAGCAACGCGCTCGACGCATTGGTGCATGTCGTGCTTGAGGGTGAACCTGAAAGTTGCAATGACATGGTGTCGACGGGAAGCACTGGAACCGGATTGAGCACCGTTCCATCGGCGGTTCGAATGAGCCCCACGCAACGGAAGATGAATTCACCCAGTGCTTCGAAGAACTCGCGGATACCTTTGTTGCGACCATCCTTGCATGACTTGAACGCCTCGCAGATCCAGAGATCGACGCAGTCTCGTCGATGGCCCATATCCGCTGCGCATTCTGCTGCCGCGACGGGATCTTCGAGCTTCCGACAACACGCGAGCGCGTTCTCGTACTCTCGCGCAAGGATCTCCACCCCCTTCTCCCGCTGCTCCTCGCAGTGACACGCGGGAAGCAAGGTGCCAAGCGCGACCACCGCCGCGAGTGTGCTTGCCCAATGCCATCGATTTGTTTGACGCATACCCATGATTCCATGAACTCCTTTCCACAGCGATCGGTTTCACTCCGATCGCCTGTTTCTCCGCCGTGCGACGCCGATTGCATCGACTACCGAATCACACTTCTCGCGCAGTATGGCCACGCGAAAACTCCACTCTGCAAAACGCTGCCAAAATACTTCTCCGATTGTTCAACAATATTCCGCCCTTGCCGTTTGCGTACATTTCACGACATGCCCATCTCTCCTCGACTGCTCCCATTCCTCGCGCTGATCATTGCGCTCGGCACCGGCTGCGCAAGCCCCACGCCTTCCACGCACATCACGCTCGCCTTCGATCGCACGGGAAGCTTCGCCAGCATTGGCGCTCCCGGATTCAACGGCGCGCAACTCGCAATCGAGCAAGATGCAGCCGATGGCACACCGACCGTTGCCGCAACCCTTATTGATACTGCGAGCACCCCGTCGATTGCACGCGCAGTTGGTGGGAACGCTCGTGATACGCGAACGAGCGCCATCGGCGGGCTCGGCGACAATGATCAGTTTCTCGCACTCGCGCGCACGCTCGGCGGCACGGGCATTCCGCTCGTCAGCGCAGGAGCGACCGATCCACGCATTCCTGAAACCATCAACACGCCAGTCTTCTTCGCATGCTTCACGGACAATGTGCAGGCGGCGGCAATGGTGCAGTACGGCATGCAGAAGTTTGGCCCTCGCTGCATTCTCATCTTCGATGCGACATCGGATTACACACTCGGCCTCGCGACCTATACACAAGATGCGCTCGTCGCGCGTGGCGGCGCCCTCGTTGTGCAACTCGCGTACTCAGACATCGTTGGATTCAACAAAGCCGTGCAGGATGCAGCATCGCGCGTCAACGAAGCAGACTTCGTGATGCTTGCCGCACTTCCGGATCGATGCGGCTTCCGCATTCGCGCGCTTCGCGACGCTGGCGTTGCACTTCCGATTCTCGGCGGAGACTCCTTCGATACGCCAGAGATTCTCTCCGCTGATGCGCCGATGAGCGACGTCTTCTACGCATCGCACGCGTGGCTTGGACAAGGCTGCACACCGCGCGCACAAGCATTCGTTGATGCGTACACGAAGCGCTTCGGCGTTATGCCCACAAGTTTCGCGGGGCTCGGCTACGATGCAACATGCTTGCTCATCGACGCAAACGCGCGGCGCAACGGCGCGACGCTCGCGCAAGCGATCGGTCAAACGACGCACTTCGAAGGCGTCACAGGAATGATCTCCTACGCGAATGGTCCGCTTCCACTGAAGCACGTGTGGATCATCGGCGTCGACGATGGCCGTGCCTCGCTCGCGGATTCATTCACGCCAACAGTTGGCGCGCACAATCGATGAGCCCGCTGGCTCTTCACGCAATCTTCACGCCTTAATTCACGCCTACGCATCATCCTCACTCATTCCGTGTTCCATTCACAGTTACTCTCCATTGATGGCCTCCGCAAGCAATGCAACCGACCTCCAACTGACGCACACCGTCGACAACATGATTGCGGTGGTTCAGTTGCGTGGACACCTCGATAGCAATACTCAAATTGCTGCGGAAACGTACTTCAAGATGGTGGTGACATCGGGCTCAGCGCGCGTCGTGCTCGACCTCTCGCAAGTCGATTTCATCTCAAGTGCGGGATTACGCGCAGTGCTCACGCTTCTCAAGCTCGTGAAGGGGAGTCACGGCGCCCTCGCAGTCTGCGCATCGCAGCCGCCTGTGAAACAACTGTTTGAGTTTTCTGGGCTCAAGACGCTTTTTTTGATCTTGCCAACTGTTGACGAAGGGCGCGCTGCGTTGGTTGCGAGATTCGGATGAGCGGCGAATCTGCGTTTGATTCGGCGTCTGCCTTCCTCGCGGGTCTTGTCTTTTTCTTCATCGGACTTGATGGAATTCGATCGAGCCTGAAAGGACTTGCGTCGCGTGAGATGCGACGGCGAGCACAACGAGCGACGGCCAGTCCTTTGCGTGCAGCGCTGCTCGGCATTGGCTTAGGGGCGATTACACAGAGTGCGACGGCGGTTGCGTTCGTGCTCGGTGGACTTGTCTCAACACGATTTCTCTCATTACAGCGCGCGCTCACGGTCGTTGCGTTCGCGAATCCAGGCACGGCGCTTCTTGCGTTTCTCGCGGCCATCAATCTGAATGTTGCAACGCTGTGGGTCATCGGACTCGCGGGACTTGCGATGCGTCAGCGACGACTTGCGCATCACAACGCCGTGTTTGGTGCGCTCTTGGGCATCGGATTTCTTTTGTTTGGACTCGTCGAACTCAAGTTGGCTGCAGCGCCGCTCGGAAAAGCCGCGTGGTTCGAAGCGATCACTGGCGCGTTGAATGCTTCGTTGCTTCTCGCGTTCGTTGTCGGGACGGCGCTGCGCCTCGTGATCCAGAGTTCTAGCGCGATCGCTGTCATTCTCATTGCGCTGTGCAGCAAAGGGTTGATCGAGCCGACGCAAGCAATGATGGTGATTCACGGCACGGGCATAGGCATTGGTCTTTCGGTGCTGATGCTTGGTCAAGGTCTTCGCGGCGACGCGCGGCGCATCAGTTATTGGCAGGCGATTCTCAATAGTCTTTCGGCGTCATTCATGGGGGGTTGGTTACTCCTTGCGTGGATGGGTGTGCTGCCATCGATCATCGAGCTGCTCTTGCGCGCTTCACTGACAACCGAAACTGCGCTTGCGACAGGCTTCTTGGTGCAGATGTCGATGGGTGCCGTGTTCAACGCGCTGCTCTCTGCGCACTCGCAGCGCATTCTCTTGCGCCTTGTTCCTGATCACGCAGAAGAGGAACTGGCGAAGCCCGAATTTATCTCAGAAAACACCAGCGATTCGCCAGAACTCGCTGTTGAACTCGTCCGGCGCGAGCAGGTGCGAATTCTGCGCGCAGCACCTGCGTTGCTTGACCGCGCGCGTCTCGATCAGACGCAGTCAACGAGTGGCAGTAGTGCCGCGCTGCGTACATCACTCGTGGGACTGCATACAGAGATTGCGAGTTTTCTCGCCGAATGCACCGAGCACGGGCACGCGCATGAGGCAAGCACATTGTTCGTGCACGCGATTGGACGCGAGCAAGTCGTCGGCGAACTCATCGACGCGATCGACGCCCTCGGAACTGAAGTCAGCGCGATGAGTGACGGCACATCTGCAAGCACACTGTGCGGTGGACTCGTCGAAGCAACCGATGCGATGCTTCATGTGCTCGCCGACGCACTCGAAGGCACCGACGAAATGGACCGAGAGATTCTCGCGGCCATGACCAGCGACCGCAGCGAGCAACTGGAGTCCGTCCGCCGCAGTGCCGCCTCAACCCGCTTCGGCACACCGCGCGAGCAAGCCGCAACGCTCTACGCGATCAGCCTCTTCGAGCGCGTGATGTATCTCGCTCGACGCCTAGCGCCTGAAGCAGCGGTGTAAGCCGCGGGGGCGAGAGCAAAGCAGAAAGCAAAATTTGGGTCTTCAGGCTTTCGTGTGAGTTGCGCGCGTTGCCGCTATCTCTACGGGCAGATGTGTATGGTTTTGGGTTCACATTTGCCCGTAGACGAGGGGCAGACAGATTCGCCAACACCGGATTTTTGAAGCGTGCTAAAAATAAAAACTGCCCCCGCGCGAGTTGCGCGGGGGCAGTTGAAATCTTGCGAGAATCGGCGAAGGAAACTCAGTTGCGTCGACGACGCGCTACGAATCCTGCGAGGCCGAGCAGCGCGATTGCGCCTGGAGCTGGAACGCCGTTGACCATGATGTTGTCAACGCGGTTCGTGCCAGCAGCCGAGGTGGTCACGGTCGTCGAGAGACGAACGAGGACGGATGCTCGGTTGTTGGCAGACGAGTCGAGCGTGAAGGAGGTCGTGAAGAAGACAGCCTGATTCGTCACCGTGTTCCACGAAGTCGTGCCAGTGCCCGCAAGGCCAGCTTGAACGACTGTGTAGGCGAGCGGAGCTGCCGACCATGTGGCGCCGCCATCGATGCTGAAGTTCGCGGAGAACGTCGAAGGTCCTGTGCTGCTTCGCGTCTGATCCCACGACACGACGATGCTCTCAGCACCAACGGTCGAGAATGCGACTTGGTAGTAATCGCCGATGGCCCAGTTGTTGCTGCTCAACGAGTAGGTTGAGCCGTTGCCTGCTGGGCTCGACCATGTGGTTGCCGCTGCGGCGTGCGAACCGCTGAGCATCGAACCAGCGATCATGTCGCCGAGGTCAGCTGCGCCGTAGTTGTAGTTTGAACCGGTTGTTGCGGATGGGACTGCTGTTGGCATCGTCCAGCCAGCAAGAAGGGATGCCGACGCTGTAGTTGCGATGGCGGTGGTTGCCAAGGCAGCAATGAGAAAGTGGTTCTTCATCTGATTCTCCAATAATTTCAAAGGGGACAAAGGGAAAGAGGGCAAAGAGAGGACACAAGCAAACAAACCAAGGCGGAGGGATGTCCGCAGGATGTCAATAGGATGCACCCATTTAGGGCTGAATCCACCTGATATTGCGATCCTGACAAGGATTGAACACTTTCTTAGGAACGCATGGGCCGCTTGCGTGGTCCGATACAACGTGCCGCGCCTTAATTGAAACAGCACTTTGAGGTTCCGCGTGATCCTGAACCTCCCCACGGCTACCCTCCTCGCCTCCTCTGTGAGCCCTCAATTATGACTTCCCGCAGTGACTCAAACCTCTTCTCTAGCCTCACCATCGGTTCAATGACCCTTCCCCATCGGATCGCGCTCGCCCCCCTCACGCGATGCCGAACCGGAACCGATCGCGTGCCGACCGACCTTCACGCGCTCTATTACGCGCAACGCGCATCCGCCGCGATCACGATCACCGAAGCAACGCAGATTTCACCGATGGGCATCGGGTATCTAGGTACACCTGGCATTCACAACGAGGAACAGGTGGTTGGTTGGAAGCGTGTGATTGATGCGAGTCATACCTGCGGCGGTCGAGTGTTCATGCAGTTGTGGCATGTCGGTCGACTCTCGCATCCCGACTGGCTCGATGGCGCGACCCCCGTTTCAAGTTCGGCTGTCGCGCCGCAAGGTGCGATTCGAGATCCCAGCGGCGTAATGGTTCCGTATGTCGCACCACGCGCGCTCGATTGCGACGAGATTCAAGCAACCGTGCGCGACTATGCCAACGCTGCGAAAAACGCGATGCGCGCTGGAGCCGATGGTGTGGAGATCCACGGCGCCAACGGCTATCTCATCGATCAGTTTCTTCGAGACGGTACGAATGAACGGACGGATGAGTACGGTGGAAGCATCGCGAATCGCGTGCGCTTTCTTCGCGAAGTCACAACTGCGGTGGTCGACGCATGCGGCCCTTCGCGCGTTGCGGTGCGACTTTCGCCGTCAAATCGATTCAACCAAATATGGGACAGCGATCCGACCGCACTCTTCACGCATGTTGCGGAGGTGCTCAACGACTTCAACCTTGCGTACCTCCATGTGCTTGAAGGCGTCGACGGCGCGCCGAGTGCGCCTGCGAGTGATTGCCCTCGCGTTGCGCCATCCATTCGCGCGAAGTATCGCGGAATCCTCATGATCAATGGTGGTTTCGACGCAGTGACTGGTGACGCTGCGATTCGAAGTGGTGCCGCTGATCTCGTCGCCTACGGCGTGCCGTTCATCGCGAATCCAGATCTTCCGTTGCGCTATCGCCTCGACGCTGCGATTACTCCGCCGCAAAGAGCGACGTGGTACGCGCAAGGCGCAGAGGGATACACGGATTACGCGGGCATGCGCCTCGAGATCTAAGCGATTAGCAGCGACACGACGCGTGACCACAACGACCATCGCAAGGTTCGATGTGCGCCGTTGCTGTGCCCTCACCAACTGAGTCGAGCACTTCGCGTTCGATGACCGTCGCAATCGCGTGACCCTGCGCGACCGAGAGCTTCGCTGGCACGCGCAGATGCATGTCAATCCAATGCGCTCGACCATCGTGACGATGGCGCAGTGAGTCGAACGAGCAAATTGTTGCGGGCTCACTGCGCACATGCCTGTCGAGCGCAGCGCATATCTTCGCGTGATCTCCCGCATCCTGCCGCTCAAGCAGACTCGACAGCGACTCGCGAATCTGGCGACCACCAACGATGACGAGAATCGTCGCAAGCAGCACCGCCGCGGCAGTGTCGATCCACAGCATTCCAGTTGCTTGCACGAGAAGGAGTGCGCCAATGACGCCCAATGTAGTGAGCAGATCCGCGAGCAGATGCCGACCGTCACCGACAAGCGCAGCGGAATCGTTGCGTTTTCCCCACCAAAGCAGGCCGCCGCCTGTCACGCCGTTGAGTACACCGCTCGCAAGCACGAGCCAAAGTCCGAGGTCGAGCCGTTCGAGTGCAGGCCTCGCACGCGCCATTCCTTCGAGCGAATGGACGAGCACGACAACACCAGCGAAGGCAATCATGACGCCTTCAAGCGCGGCACTTGCGAATTCCGCTTTGCCATGGCCGTAGGGATGCTCTGCATCAGCAGGTCGACGCGCATAGATGATTGCAGCAAGCGCGACGATGCTCGCGACGATGTTCACGGTGGATTCAAGCGCATCCGAAAAGATCGCTTCAGAACCAGTGAGCATCCAACCGGTTCCTTTAAGCCCGAACCCAATCAGACCAACAGCGACAGCGATGCTCGCGGCAATCATGTCGCCCTTGCGTGCTGTTGTCGCTGCTTGACGGGTGACCATGATGGAAGCCTAACGGATGTCTAAGCGCGCGCCGTAGTTTGAGCGCGAGAAATGAATTGGAGGTTTGAGCGCGAGAAATGAATTGGTAGTTTGAGCGCGAGAAATGAATTCTGCCCCAAGCGGCAAATTCATTAGTCGCTTTCGCCTGAAGTGGCCTATTCAAAACCCGCGATGGCCCTGCGCTTCTGTGAGTGCGTGCGAGGCGACGCGCGGTTGATTAGAACGATGCGGCGCGCAAGAACCGCGCGATGTCATGTGGGTCGCCATTTTGCGCAACCGCTGCGATGTACCCGTCGGGTCGTACGAGCATGGATCCAGATCCGCCACCAAGTGCGCGAACAGCTGCGCCAGATGCATCAAAGAACATTTCCATGCCGCCAGCAATCCGCGGACAACTTGTGAGCAATGCTGATCGAGTCTGTGCACGCAGACGCTCAGGAAGTGCGGTCAAGAGACTCTGCGTCGCGCTGAACGCGCCGCTTGGAGAGGTAGCGTCTTCCCATCCGAGTGCGAGGAATCGCGTGTATGTCAACTCGCGCTGCAGTGGACGCACCGTGCCTGCATCATCTGTCGCGATGAGATTTGGAAAGCGACTACCCGCGCGGACCTTTCCAGCGCGACCACCTTTTCGCGCGAGCGGACCCTTCGCGTAACTCAACGACAGCTGCGAGAGTCCTGCAACCAATCTTGATTGCACATGCGTGCTGGACAAGAGGACAGGCACAATTGCATTGCGGATTTTGGCGAGGATCTTTGGTCGACCCGTCGCCGCACGCAGCGCGAAGCCCGTTGCTCGAATGATGCGATCGATTGCAGGGCGTCGCTCGCTCTCGTAACTCTCAAGCAATGCAGCATCCGCCATGCCTTGACGAACGAGATCCAACTTCCACGCGAGGTTCATTGCATCCGCAATTCCCGCGTTCATACCTTGACCGCCCACAGGGCTGTGAATGTGCGCGGCATCACCTGCGAGAAAAATGCGTCCCTCGTGGAATGTCGATGCCACGCGCTCATTCACGTGGAACTCGCTCAACCAGAGCGCGCTGCTTGGCAACGCGCTCGCAGGAATCACGCCGTTGGCGCGGTGCTGCAGAATCTCGAGGATCTCCGAGAAGGAAACTTCTCGCGCATCCGTGGTCGGCGGCGCTGTCCTTGCGATGATGCGCCACACGCCACGCGTGACGGGGAGAAATGCAACGACGCCGTCTGGATGCCAGATCACGCGGATCGCCTCGCGACCCCCGTCGTCGCCGAAATCAAGCAGGACATCCGCGAGCACAAAGCGATCATCGATCGTCTCGCCCTCGAATTGCACACCCATGCCGTGACGCACGGTGCTGCGCGCTCCATCACAACCAATCGTGTAACTCGCACGCATGATCTCATCGCCGTGCGCACCTGAGACGACGCTCTCAGTCGAATCTCCGCGATCGAAACTGCTCTTCAACGTTCGCCCATGCATCACTTCAATGCCGCGCGTTGCACATGCCTCGAGCAAGAATTGTTCCGTCACCGACTGCGGAACAAACACGCCCATGCCGTGCGCACTCTCCGCGCCATCGAATGGAACATCGACGAGTTCGCGCGCGGATGTTCCATCGTGTGAAAACACGCGCGCGCCATGCACGCCGATGGCATCCTTTGTGAGGCGCGATGTATCGAGTCCGAGCGCATCAAAGTGTTCGAGCGTTCGCGCCCACATGACGAGCGTGCGGGAGGTTGATGCAGGTGCTGCGTTCGAATCGACAACGCGAACGCGCGTGCCTCGAACATCGAGAGCGAGTGCGAGGCTGAGTCCAACTGGACCCGCACCGACGATGACGACATCCGTGTCTGAAGCATCCATGCGGCACGCATACTACTTCGATGCGCGGCTAGCATTGCGCCTCAATGGCCGCGCCGACGCACAATTTCTACTGCCCAATGTGCCCTGGTCAAGAACGCGAATCGGCGGGTGATTGCGGTGTGTGCGGCATGGCACTCGTGCAGGCCTTTCGCCTTGGTGCTGAAGACCACTCGAATGCAGAGACGCTCGTTGCGCGGCGACGCTTTGTGCTTGCGGCGCTTTGCAGCGCGCCGGTGCTCGCGTTGGCGATGACCGCAGACCTCGCGCCAAGCCTCGGACTGCGCGAGTTTTTCGGCGATTGGTGGAGTGTGTGCTTAGGGGTTCCATCGATCGCTGTCGCGTTTGGACCTGCGCGCATTCTTCTCGCTCGTGGCGCACGAAGCGTTGCTGCACGACGGCTGAACATGTTCAGTTTGCTGTCGCTAGGCATCCTTGCGAGCCTCGGCGTGAGTCTGTGGTCGACGCTGCTGCCTTCGACTGTTCCCGCATCG